>JGI24159J19872_10005125_pt1 | contig 16887 bp, 8 predicted proteins | sample Ectturendosymbi4_FD_19872 | JGI IMG/M metagenome (IMG submission 19872) | reverse complement strand
ATTCGTAAGCGGCACAGGAAAAACAGAGAGACAATGAGTATTGTTACGCCACAATTTTTGCCCGTATTTTGGCTGGCTCGTTACATTTCTGTGTGTGTGTGACGTGACAATCGCACCAAGGATTGCATCAACAGCAGCAAATAAGCTTCGCTGAAGGAACTCCTGACAAAATTCATTAGCAGAGTCATTATAATTTTAGAAATTCGGCGTTTGTTCTTTTCAAAGTTGAGGCAAATTACTTATTTTCAAAATACCGGCTTCGGGCACTGATTTTCAAAATGCCGTATTTTTAACGACCTCTACTAAATTAGCAGTAAAATACCGGCCTGGCCGGTGAAATATCGGCCATCTGGAAACCCTAAACACAAGATATAGGACTGATGATGTAACAATCAAACTAGCATTGTCCTGTGTAACGCATTACTGCACTAACTATCCAAGACCATGGAGAGTGTTACTGGTTGGGAGCCAAGCACTGCGGTTCTGACGAATTTTCACGTATATTGCTAATGTTTAAAACAAGATAAAATAGAGGGAAAACTGTTGCAATACGTATTTTGGTAGTTTGTTGACCTGGTAGTCGTTGCATGAGCAGCGTCAAAAAAGCGACATTAAGCAATAACATTTGCAAGTCTCCAGGCATGTCAATACGCGCGGAATTTTGGACTTTTCTCGTATGGAGTAGTATGCAGGCCCGCAACCAGAGGGGGGACAATCCGGCAATTGCCTACGCCGAAATTTTCATAAACGTATGTATTTGTTAGGTACAGCAACAATTTGCATCATTTTGCCCTCCCCGAAAATATCGATTGGTTGCGGCCCTGGTAGTATGGATTAGTTTGTTTTGTGATACTTACATTGGTTAAATTCGCATCCGTACACTAGTATGCATTGATTCGTTTTATTGTATTTATGTTGGTTGAAAGCAATCAATACTGACATAGCCATAGGAAAAAACCTTACCGACCGAATTCCATTTCTTAAAAACGAAAAACGTCAGTTTCTCTGAAGATACTATAAATGGTCCAACAATCACAATACTACTACCACTGAGTCATCACATCGACTTTCGCTGCGATTGAGAAGATTAATAAAAAGTTGTGATTAAGCTTAGCCTAATTAATTCTCCCCGTAAACTGACACAAATCCCCCCAACTGTATGTGTTATTATTAACTATTGTAATTGCCTTGAAACAAGACTTCATTCATATAATTTTTGGTAGAACATTGCCAAAACATTGTTTCGTAGGCAAAACAGTCATAGTCTATTATCATGTGTTTTATAAACTTTGGTTCGTAATTTGAGTAAAACAGTGGAACATAGTGTCTTCTATGAAAAAATACATGAAAAACAACTGTTATGAGACGATTCACGCAGCAATTAATGGCTAGCAAAATTAATTACAGTTAGTGCTGGGGCGGGAACGCGTGGGAACGGCGTTCCTACACCTTTTTCACGTTTTGCTTTAAAAAGAGTTTTAAGCTGTTTTAAAATGGCTATTTTTGGATGCGTTCCCACACCTTTTTGTTAGCACTACATCCCTGCTTATACTAGCAAGTAAGTCCAACAACCCCCATCTTTGCTAAACAAAAATTTCCAAAAAAAATCGTTTCCGTCACCTGTTTGAGGTTTGTCAAAAAGTCTTTCTGTTGTGGAAATAACTCCAAAAGCTGGATTGCATAGAAAGTGACTGGCTGAAGTGTTTAGTCAGTTAACTAGCATAAGCGAATGCGAGTGCACATCCAGGAACTTGCTACCAAAGCGATGGTAAAGCCTGTGTCATATTTTATTATCATTGATGGTCAGACGTTTCGATCAAGTGCAGTGAGCGTTTACCGGGAGTTTTGCGGAAAGTTAAGCTAATATTACTACTGAAGTTTCCCACAAAATATGTTGCTGAGCAAGTTTCAACCAAGTACTGCACTTGGTGCAAGTGGTGCAACACAAGTACTGCACTTGCATAAGAATAACCGCAATCGTGTTGACATGAACAATACCGGTGGAAACGCCATACACTTGTATTGTATTGATATGGTGGTTTGTTGTTGGCGCTCTACAACTGCAATGGTCTTGTAGCGCCACGACTGAGTTTGTACAATTTCTGCTTTCATTTCACTCAGTTTATGTTTGTGTTCTGGGTGTGTTCCCTGCAGCTCTTCAGCACACCGTGCGCCTGGTAAGAAGGCTACAGTACCAATTTACAAGGGATTGGTAAGACCCGGTTGAGAGTCGAACTCTCGAGTGCGTCCGAAGCGGACGCACTTACCACTGGTACGCCATACGACTTAAGCTGACCAATTTGAAACCTGCTTTAAAAAATCTGCAGATAAAAGCCAGGTGCAAGGTTCGCAGTAGTTGGAACCAGGACTGTGGACCCGAAACTCAAATTTTTGTCTCCTGCTCCAAGCATACAAAATTCTTCACTCCGGCTCCAGAACGATTTGGTCCATTGAAAAACTAAAAACCATTGCATTATTTGTACTTGCTAGTTGGTACACAAAATATGTCTGTTGAATGGGAACTCAAATTTCAGGCTCTTGCTCCGTCATTCAAAAATTTTGGCTCCGGTTCCGGGCTCCGGTTCCACAGCTCAGGTTGGTACCAACTGTTTTTGGAAATGAATAAGTGTTTTTGTAGTTTGTTTTTATACAAATGCAATTGCATTCTTTTTGTTGTTCGTTTTTTGCACTAACTAAATTTTCCCTTTATTTCATTAGCATGGAAGTTTTCAAATTAATATACTGTAATATATTTGCCAACACTAAAATCGTAAGTGGGGAGCAATTGAACAAAAAAGGTTGAAGACCACTGTTCTAGAAGCAATTGACAACAAACGGGGCTTTGACGTTATAATAGGAATGAACGTAGTGTAACTTTTTCAATTATTTCCTGAATCTTTACTGTCATTTCGCTTTGTCGTCTGTGGTGGAAAAACGCACGGTGGAAAACGAATAGAGCAACAATTTGACGAACGTACAAGTTTCGTAATTATCAGCTGCTATTGTGGAACTTAAGTGATTCATTATTTTGGAATCAAGATAAAGTTGGAGTTTTTGTCCTTCGAAAAAAGTTGCTTGAAAGTTTTACATTTTATTTGTTTTATAGATAGGAAGAAGGTGAAAGATACAAGAGCTTTAGAATGCAGCAGTTGTAACTTTGCTGCAAACATCTAAAACCGTAAAATTTTATTCGCAACTTAAATGTATTTCCAAATTCCTACTTCAAATTCATCAACATGTTGAAGTTTGAGGGAAAAAAGTTTAATTAGTTTGGAGTATCGACATGCCGAGTCGTAGCATATGGTACGCAATGTGAAAAATCCCTTAAGGCATCAGCACCCAAGACGAAAGCTTTTGTTGAACCTATCCCTTAAAAATTACTTCATAATTAACCTTGTTCATAAAATATTCAGAGTAGAAAATACAAAAAAATATATGGTTTTCATAAAGACCATATTGTGAATATTATTGAAAAATAAGGATGTTAACAAATCAATTTGTGCAGGCTACTCAGCATGTCCTGACGGTTCAAATCTAAATTTCAATTTGGAATTAGAAACTTGATATTGGAATGAAAGAGTCAGAGGTCAAAGCCTACAAAAGCTAAAACTAATAAGCAAGACTGTTACTAGTTACATTAAAATACTCTCATTTGTTCTATTTAAAGGCGCTTGCCCATTCGTAGCATCTTTATTTTATTTTCAGAGTGTGTAGGGAGATCAGGCAACGTTATTTTCTGATCAACCCCTACAAGCTTGTTTTTCATACAACTCAACAGCGAAGACCATCGTACAGGTTCCAAACAGCATTATCAGCTGAATGACAAACTCCGATTGAATTTCCACTTTCGCCACCACACCAAAAGTAGATGAACCAAGTTCAACGCCATTTACTGACTTCATTGATTCTATGAAAACAAGTGCGCGTTTTTTTGGCGTTCTCTGTGTAAATCATTTTCAGAAATAATGAATTACCCCTTTCAGCTTATGGATGATTAGAATATAGTTTTGAAGTTGACGAAGGTTATCACTTTAATGGGCAGATACGTTTCAAAAATTGACGGGTAGCCTTCATTTAATACCACTTTTAATAAACCGCATAATGCAAACCCCATATGCCACGCCAAATGATGGACGGATCTATGCATATAATATTCTAATAGAAGAGCCTACAGTTTGCAAACAAGGTGTCATTCGACGTGGGCGGGGCAAGCAAACGGGGTATCGATGAAGTTTGGATGCGCAAATCGATTGATGTCAATTCGTGTCAAATGTTAGCGACTGGCACGAATCGAGAATTTCGAAGCATATTCAATTTATACGATGGCAAGACTAGCGAACGGCTGGTGCACAGAGTGGCGCAAACTCTAGTCTACGTTTAAAAAATACTTTTAAATACCCTATCTGATTTCGAGAGGACTAAGCTAGAACGCTGTGTCACTTGAAAATTTCCGATAGGCTACATCGGTAATTCTTTGAACTTGGTATTTTAGAATGTTGAAGTTTCTGCTGGGAAACAAGTGTTTGCGCAACAATAGCATCATCATTCTACAGGAATGAAGAAAAATCTGACATTGTTTTCGTATTTGCGTCTGTGGTGTCATCAAAAAGGCCTGCGAGAGGGGCATACAAGAGGTACCCGGGCCTGGTAGCTACTGGGACCGGGGAGAATGACAGTACACACTACACATTTAGTTTTTCTGTAATCAACCCCAAAATTACTAGTGTAAGACAGTTGCCAGTATAATAATTAACATATTTCTAAATCTTAGCATGGTAGCTGTTTCATCTATATTCTGATTACTACACTAGCAAGCTATACACGTTTCTACGAGGACCCCAGAAGCTAGGAGGGCCCGGTATCGGTCTTTGTACACCCTGGTAAAATTTCTCTCAGAGGCATGGTCATCAAACAACATTTTGAAAGATATTGTAGGGAGCTGATTGCATAAAGGTTTTCAAAGGTGTTAAGCCGATCAATATGGATTTCGGATGGTTAGTTTCAGATTGATTTTCTTCCTCCAGAAAAATATTTCAGCAGCACTTCTTAAAAAGCTTTAAAAGCCAACGTACTTGAAATTCTTCAAACAGTGAAGGATAATAACACCTATACACCATTGGAATCAAGTGGTGTCCTAAACTGAAACGAAATTAGCAATTTAGTCAGTTATGGTTAGTACCGTAAAACCTTTACAGATGAGATTATAATTGTCGAAATTTTTGTTGAACATTGCCCTTTAAGGAACATCTATATAAATGACATATTCAATGCAATGCTGTATCTCATAGTACCACCTAACCAGTGGTATATCTGATCACAAAAGCCATGATGTTGCAAAAATTTGATTCATTAAAACTTTTTTCAGTTTTTTTACACACTTAGCGAAACACTCGGACTGTTTATCTACAGACTCAACTCATTTCACAATATGCGCTACGAATTAAGTGCACCCAGTAATACTTCAAGTATTCTACGTAGGTTTTGAGCACATTGCATGACTCGCAGTACCACATATGAATAGAGATCAGCTGACTATGTTGCCAAGCAAACTGGTGAATGCCACTCGACGTTGTCAAACGTCCTGCTTAAATCGTCACTCAGTAACAATACAGTTGGTGAAAGTATTAGAGCGCAGTCTACGATGTTTGAAAGTTGCAACATTATTCGAAAACACATATTGATATAAACCTTGTATTTGGTGTTAGCGGAATGCTGAAAAGAAAATCTAACAAGGAACGCTGAAGCACACGCCCAATTGTTTACACATACAAATGGAATAAACATTTAACGGTGAAATGGTTTCCGAAATATATTTATATGAAACTTATACCCTGGTAAATTTTCTTTATTATATGAAAGATTTAATTTGTACTGTAGTGACGTGGTCGGCTGTGAGCTGCAATGTTAACTTTTTGTGCGGGTAACCTTGAGCTACAAGGTTTAGTTTTCTGCAAGCTACCATGTTGTATTATTGTACAGATAGACCTGTTGCGGAGGGTAACTTTTATGTAGGGTGAGGGTTATCGGATGCGGATTGTTGCAGTTAACTGCATTTAAAAATTATTTGATTGAGAGTTTGTATTTTTGTTCATTGTGTGGTGTTGTTACTTTATTGCAATGTCTTGTCTTCCTTATAAATTTTTTGTTTTTCACAATAGTATTTCACTTGTATTTTATTGTGTTACAAGAATATGTCGGGGCAGTGACCCAATGATAGCTGCTGCAGTCGCTTTCTGCCCCTTCATTCCTGAACACATCTTGTCGTCGTGGTCTGGGTGCTAGGTAAAGACATTTGTGCGGGCCACAGAGCATGTTTCGAAAGTTCAAATATTACTTTCAATTTGGAATTAGAAATTTGACTTTAAATGATGGAATCATATGTGGACGCCAACAAAAGACAAGTAAGGCAGGTACAAGTTACTTTGACATAATATGTTTTGTTCTATTGAAAGGCGCTTCCACAGCAGTAGCACCGTTGGTTTAATTCTTTCTATTTCTGCTTATCAAAGCGTGCAGGGAGATCAGGCAATATTATTTTCCGAAAAAATCCTACAAGCGTGCCTTTCCTATAACTTAAGAGTGAAGACCGTCGTGCACGATCCAAATAGCCATTATCAGCTGAATACCACCGCCGAATAAATTTTCGACTGATGCAGAAACACCAACCTTACGTGAACCAAGTTTAACGCCATTTCCTGGCTTCAGTGAATCTGATGGGAACGGGTGTACAGCTTTTATGGCTTTCTCTTTGTAAATCTTTATCAGAAATAATGAATTACCCTTTTTAGCTTATGGGTGATTAGAACATAGTTTTGAAGTTGACGTGGCTTTCATTTTAATAGGCAGATACGTTTCAAAAATCGACGGGTAGCCTTCATTTAACACCACTTTATAAACCGCATAATGCAAACCCCACATGCCACGCCAAATAATGGATTCATCTATGCATAAAATATTCTAGTAGAAGAATCTACAGTTTGCAAACAAGATATCATTCTACGTGGGCGGGGCAAGCTAACGGGATATTGATGAAGTTTGGATGCGCAAATCGATTGACGCCAATTCGTGTCAAACGTTAGCGACTGGCACGAAACGTGTATTTTGAAGCATATTCGTTTTATACGTTGGCAGCACGAGACAACCGCTGCTGTACAGAGCGGCGACAAACGCCAGTCTACGTTTAAAAAATACTTTTAATTGCCCTATTTGATTTTGAAAGGACTGTGATAGAACGATTGTATCACTTGAAAGTTTCAGTGCCATCGGTATTTTTTAAATTTAGCGTTACACAATCCCAAAGTACCATTTGCGCATAAGGTATTTGTGCAGCCATGCATCATGTCTTTGATGGAAACAGGTGAACCTACCGCGAAAATTATGCGTGCACTTCAGTGGACATCACAGTAAAAGTTTCTGATTTTCGGCAATAAGCTCCTTCAGCAACGTTTCAGAACGTTTCTGACGACATAGCTATTGGCTGAACGCGTATTATTCCACTTTGACAATCGACTTATGTAAGCGCAGCTGCGTATGAAAGTTTCACATTTTCATTTTTCTGATAAAGGTTTGAAGGTGCTGAAAAGTATTTGCCCATTTCACAGTTTATCAAACAGGTGGTTTGATCCTTTGAAGAAGGCAATGGATGTTTCAACCACATTTTTCGCAAAGGATTACCTAACTCTGTTTTAATATTTTCACGTCAGTCGTTTGGACAATTAACAAGCATGCACGGGTAGAATAGCAATATTTGCTTGCATAAAAGTGTTTACACTTTTAAGAGTTCTCTTATCTTTACAAAGTTTAGCTAAGTAAACTGTCCTGAAGTGCTTCAACCGATACTTCACGTTTGACTTCGCATAATAAGCTCTGCCTTCTTTTGTGGTTTGTCATCCCACATCCATCACATGCCTTCTGAAAAATTTTTTTAATCTTCCTGTGTGGCAGGTTCAAGATTGATCTGCCGTGTGCACCAAGTTCAATATGTGGTTGATTGCTAATTACAATATAGTCAACGTATAATTTCTACAAACACATTTGATATTATTTGTGTGTGGATTATTTCTGCATCAGCATATACGGAATACAGCACATCAACATATTTCGGTACAAAAGTTTCTTCTGCTACGTAAAACAAATATGTAGCTATCTTCAGCAACGATTTTTCTACACTTTGCTACGTATCACTCGTGTTTGCTAGTTTTACGTGGTGTTTTTCAACTGTGAAGAGCATGAGTTCATGCAAAGGCAATTATATCAACTTGATTTTAGAAAATTCAGGTTTGATTTGCCATATGCGGTATATATATACAGGAATGGAGAAAAATCTGACATTACTTCGCATTTACGTCTGTAATGTCATCAAACAACATTTTCAATGATATTTTAAGGAGTTGATTGCATGGACGTTGAAGGTGTTAAGTTGATTAATACTGGTTCTGATGGCCAGTTTCAGCTTGAACTGCTCTCTTCAGAAACATGTTCTTGTAAAGGACGAAGAGCCAGCACCTCTTGTAAAGGACGAAGAGCCAGCACAGTTGAAATGCTCTCAACAGTAATGTATATTAACACCTATTTAAACGCCACTGGAAGCAAAGCAGTTGAAGTCCCGTTATGATTAGCGAACAAATTCAAGGTGAGTTTACAAATGTCGCAAATTTTGTTGAACAATGCCCTTTAAATATCACCTAGATAAATTAAATATTGAAAAAATGCTATATTTTGCAATACCTTATCTTTGGTGAGGGTGTAAGGATCAAAAACATTTTCTATTGCCACGCTCTTGCAAAAAAGTCATTAGACATTTTCATGTTTTCTTAGTATATTTTACACAAATTTTGGAACGAGCAGGTGCCAGGACAAATACATGCAACAAAAACAAACTTAAGATTGCGAATGCAAAGTCATTGGTTTGCTATGATTTTCAAAATTTTAATGCGAAACTGTATATATGAAATGAGGTTTCTGGCTTTTGAAAATAATCTGAATCTAATCGTTACTCCCATGAATAACACCACTGTATTCAACTGCATTCTTTTATTTGCAATATGGTGACAGTGCAGGAACAGGAATGATCGTAAGCTTTCTGCCAGAAGCAGTATGCCACTTTCTTTTCCAATATTGTTCAGTATTTCCTTTAACAGTGTTCAGTTCAGACGTTCATTGGGCATGTTTCAAAAACAGCTCACCTAAGCAAAGTCACCGTTACTATAAATGTTATTCTTCACATAGGTGGGCGCTGATTCTGGATTTCAAGTCATCCTGCGAATAAGACGTCTCTGCGTGGGCACAAAAAGTTATGTATTTAACGCTTTCAAATGTTCCCATTTGCAGAATGCACTTAATGTCTCTTAGCAGGTCATGTAACATAAGCATTGGATACAGAAATGCCAGTCTCGGTTACCTGAGATAACTAACACTATGGAGAGAGCTAGAGTAACTCCGGTTGCATCGTGCGTTCTGATTCTAACAATGATTGATTTTGGTATTTTTGATTTTTGGGTGGGTAAGGAAATCTCACTGCATCGGAATCTCGATATTTTGATAAATTCAATTGTTTCTAACCAAACCACTTCTAGAAATTTGTTGTGTTTCTTACGTTTGGCTAAACATTGTTGCGTATATTAAGAGAGAACACAGGAGGGTATCCTTGTCCTGAACAAGAGCAGAGACATTTAAATCTGAAATTGCTTTCATAATTTACAGATGATTGCCTATCAACAATGCATCAAACTTTGCTCAGGCTCCTTCACTGTCAGAAGCTTTACATAATTACAATCTGCAATTAAAATTACAGGGCAATGGCGATCAACATGAATATTCTATGAGATAATCAAATGTCCTATCAGTAAATTTGCTGATGAAATGATGCATCGAAGGTAGTACTGCATACAGATGAAGCAAGTATACTATTAGAAATCAAATCAACTCTACTGATAACGGATTGGTTTCGCATGAAATACAGGGCCAGAAAAATATGCTGCCTTTTTTTCAAAATTTGGCATTCGGTGGCTAGGGAAACTTTTTCTGTAAAAACCCACCCACTCAAGGATATAAAAGGACCAAGTTACCCATGCACAACTATCAAACCCGTGTCACCAAATAGATGCATCTGCATTGCACAGCTAATATGGTTAAATTTGGGTTCAACTTGGTGGTCTATTCGATATTTTTTCTCTGTCAAGCTGCTTTTCCTCAGTGGGTGCGAAAGACTCGAACTGAAGATGAATATCAATGCCTTTTGAACGAAGTCAACATGCGGTAAGTATTGAGATCATCCGAATTTATGTTTTTTAAATGTTTTGTTAGACCAGTGATGTAATACGGATTGATTTAAAAAAATAAAATTTAGTGAAATGAATTTCATTATAAGACTTTTGAAGATCTTTTGAACAGAAATGCACTTATAAATAACCAGTATTCGAAAAACTCGAAGCACCAAATTGTGAAACTATCTAAGCAGCAATTAAGTGCTAATTATCTGAAACAATTGCCATAAGAAAAAGTTTGGAGCATTAACTATAAAATGGGTTTATATCCACGGATAGTCTAATCGTTTTTGGCACGAGTGGATAGATGTCTTTCAGGAGTCATACGTTCACGCTTAAAAGTTGAACTGCATACCAAATAAACTGGGTATATCTGCAAAGGCAAATCGAATCTATTTATCTTCAGACACGCTTCCCTACAGCAAACAAAGCGATTTGTTGGCTTAACGTTGGATTAGACAAAAGACAGAGCTTTTTGATCACGTTTCTTGCCAATATATGAATAAGTCTCTTAACTCCTGAAACATTAAAAATCCAAGCAACTATTAATCTGTTTTATAGTTATAAGAATATATAATATTTTGATGTCAGAAACTTTTCACCAATGATGTCTCCAAATCAGTTCTATCTGTAACAAAAAAAGAGGAAGTGAGAATATATGCTACAAACAGCAGTTAAACATGTCAGAATCAATCATTTTCGAAGCAATCAAATTTGGTTAGATGTTTGCGATTTTCCAATATTGCAAGCTCAAATTTCTATTTCAGGAAAATACTTTGAAAATTTCCTTAAAACCAAACAATTATACCCACAAGGACTTTGGATAAGTGCCAATAGTCTAAAATAACAAGGAAAAGTAAGTAGACAAGATTATGTACCTCAGGTAATTAATTTTCATTTCATTATTGCAACAGACTTTTGATATATCCCATGATATTCTTTAATCCTGAAGATGATAAATGGTTGGATTACTAGAGTTTGACAAAACAATATACAAAATTGCATTTTTCCTAATTGCAACCATTATCGGCAAATTTTCATAAAATGCCAAGGACGTTTTACCAATGCTGTATATCGTAACAAAGAACAAAATTATCCATTACATCAAATGTTTGCAAAATTGGGAAAACTGGTTTAATATTTGCACTGTTTCAACAAATAGGCAATAATCCTATGTTCAAGACAAAAATAATTTTATAAGCTAGTTTTAATGTGACCAACAAAATCTGAAAACGTAATACAATTTCTTCATTTTTCTGTTATTCACGAATAGCACATAATTTGAAAATAATTGAAGGACTGATCTTCCATGCGGGCTCAAGCTCGATTGCAGGTCACGAGCAATTTCATCAATGTCTATATAAGTCTTTTATAAGTGTGTTGGTAACTTCATTTTGATTTAGTGAAATCACAATATTTTTTTCGAAAACCTTTTTGATGTTTCACGTTGTAGCAGATAGGCCTGTAATCCTCTACAGGTTTGAAAAAAGTTGACCGATCCATCTGAATACTAGAAAAAGTTTTTTCCCACTGAAACGCTTGAAGCAGATTATCTATTTAATTAAGCAAAAAACACTTGTATATGATAAAAAAATATTTTATAATTTATATTTTTTACTGTTTCTTTTAAAATGCCCATAAGCAGGGGAAGAACAACATAGTTCTCACCCGTCTCAAAAAACTTTACCTATCATAAAAATAAGAAAGTATTTAAGCAGTTTTTGCTGCATGTAGAAATGGTCAGCAACATTTTGCTTGGCCCGTAAGACTGCAGAAAAAAATTTCCTTGCGAGCCATTTGAATCAACCTGCTTCCTCAAAAAACTACCACTGAACATGTTGTTATTTCAGCGAACTGAAGATTTGCTGTTTTCACTCCTTTTGTTTTTTTCACTCGTTTCGAAAGATTATTGTTTGGTTTCGACGGTTGTTCCCAAACTGAATCAAGTTGGTTGGCTCAATGCATCATTCAAAAGCTGACAGAAAGCACATCATCTTTCAGTTTTGACTTCTCCAGTTTTCTTGTTCGTCCCTAGAAACAAAACAATCGGCAATATATTTTTGTGTGAAGCTTGTGCAGAGAGGTTTTAAACGACCCTTTTCTGAAGCGGTCTCACGAAAATTTGCAACTGGTGAGTGAAGACGATCTGGTTGCTGCTAGGAATCCCCGGACTAATTCTTGTCCATCGACTATTCCTGCGTTCCAGTTCTACTCTGGAGAAACAGTTGAGCAACGAAGTGTGTCGCCTTTCACCGATTTCATTGATTTTAACAAGAACCGGTGAGTCACAAATTACTGATAAAGAGCCTACGTATTTTGCTGGCAACTGAGTGGCGCTTGTTCAGTCTTGGGTGACAAAAAAATAAAATAATTTAATTAACCAGGGTCAAAGAATGGTTGATGCAATCAAACCTCGTTGATGGATGGCTGAGATCTGCCTCGTATCGAAATGCGTTTCTGACAGATTAAAGTCAAAATTTAAAGTAAATTATGACATGAGTATCATCATGTTACATGAAGCTTAGTGGAGTTTTTACGTTTTTATCTCAATGAATTTAACACAACCTTTCAAAGCTATCACGATCGCTTTGATATATTAAACTGTGTTCTGTTATAAAGCAAAAGCATTTGGATCAAGACCCTTTATCGCAGTACGTATCGCTTAAGCTGGCATGAGTAGACGAAAAGTCTGAAGTATTTAGCGAGAAGCTAAATAAAATTTGACTGACTTAAACGATTCTTTAAACAGCGTATGCAAACATTTTTTCCAGAATTCCACAGTATATTTTAAGAAAAAGATGCTTGTGCAACCATTGCCTTCTGCCTTTAAAAGACAAGGAAGTGTTTCAGGAGAACTCCTTGTACAACTCAGCTAATATATCCGTTCCCGTACTTGTTTTACGCCGACACCAAAGAACTGGAATTTTTGAGCAGGTTCAAGAAGATATCGTTGTCGGTTGCACATGTGTTGTATCACTTTGACATATTCCAGCGACTTACTGTAGATAGTTTTATCAACGCTTCGTGAGCTTTTTGCTTTTGGTGTTTGTATCAATAAAGTTATCATGAGTTGTATATTTGGCCATGAAATTCATTTGTCAATGAATTAGATTCCTCATTTTGAATTAATCATCCTGCTCAATCAACATCTACTAAATGTAGATTCATCACATCTGACATCAGTATTGTCAGCGTTTATTTGAATAGGTTAAATAATGCAAAGTTTGATTATAATTGTACAAAAACTTTCAACACCAATCTTGAGAAATAGAAAGGAATCAACATTCACAAAAAATTATTCATTGTGAGAACTGACAAACATTTCACTAAACATCTCAGCAGGTGCTGAAAATTATAAACCTCGTTTCCTAACAGCTATATAAATTGATAGCTCATGGAATTTAACTATAAGTAAGATAATAGAATTCCCCATCAATCCATTACACAAATGTTTTAGTAGGCAACATGTAACGTATGCTTGATTTGTGTTGTGATAGCAGGAGTTAATTTGATAATAGATGCTTGTTTTGCGTTGTAATAGGAAGATTTTACTTGATAATAGACTTGTTTTCCAATTACTCGCCAAGACTCAAAAAATATATATAAAAACATGAATTTTAGCCAAAACAAGATGATTTTGCAATAAGATGTTTGTTTTTATTTACTTTTCGCATACGTGTTGTTCAGTGCTTCTGGAGCACTAGTGGTCGTTGTTTCATTATGTGAATTTTGCCCAGTGCTTGTGCAATGTAGAATAATCGTTAGTTTGCTTCTTTTGATTTTCTCTGTTTGACCATGGTTTGATGAATTACTTGAATCTGACGGTGTGTTGCAGCGTACGCACATTTTTCTAGTGCAAATTACTGTTCATAAAATCCATTCTTATGTTCCAGATTAATTCTGTTCCCACACATGGGCGTCCGCAAAAATTTTTCCAGGGTGAGGCAACGTCAACATTTTGTTAATCCTTGTCATATTGTTGGCGAAGCAATGCAAAAGTACGTTCACGAAACGAATTACCGTTTGTAAACGACTACACCACAAAGAAGAAAATGATCGCCATATTCCGACAACTGTCACAAAAAATGCACTTCGTTGGCAACCNTAGCCAAGTATATTGCGATTATTTTCACAATAGGCCCTCTGCAGATTTTCAAAACAGGGTACTTCTTTTCACAGCATTGCCATGGTCTTTAAAGGAAGCACAAATTATGGCTTCATTTTACCTAGCATATAATAAGTCTTTTATAATAATAATAAAATATAATAATAATTATCAGCGTCACTTAGAAACAATAGCTGCAAACGTCTGGGATCTCTTCCAAAGCAATCAATCACCCTTTCAATGAAACTTGCTTGTCTTTGCTGATTTTTTCATGGGGCAAGCTCATCATACATAAACCGGACAAGTAGACTGTGTTGATAGCACTATCGCACAACTCACCATGCAGGCATTAAAAATTTTGAGCAATGAATTCTGAAAAGTCACCACAGTAAATGTAGCTTGGCAGTCAGTACTCATTCAGAAGTCTAACCCTAACTTTAAGAACGCGTTCCCACAAGCCTGCATGCACGTCTAACAACCCACGTAGTTTTATTCTGTGTTGAAAGCAGTGGCGTCATAACTGACGGGGAACTAGAGCCCCCCTGGAAAGCTAATGGTAAAAACTGGGCCCCCACTTAACTTTATTTCGGTTTTAGTATTATTTTGTTTTTTTGCGTTTTTCTGAGTATTTCAGGTGATGTAGGGTTTTTGGTATGGCCATCCACATCCAGGTTCACCATCATTTCTCAGTTTTTTTTAGTGTTGGCTAGTGGGCCCCCTACAGTGGCAAGTGGGCCCCATTCTGCAAATTTTCCACCTTGGTTCAAACCTCTATACTATAGTTNCGCCACTGGTGAAAAGAGGTTTGCGGAAGAGTAGTTTGATAAAGCTATTCACTCATATCAGGCACATTGTTCACACTCAAAACGGACTTGTNAAACTTGTGGAAGCTTTGCTACAGAAGCAAGCATGCTTTTTTTCACACATATAAAATTACGTGTCTTAGGCCTACCGCCATGGGCGCCGGAAGGATTTTTTTCCAGGGGGGCGGCATTANGGGACTTTTCCTAAATTTTTCCAGGGTGGGCCAAAAGTGGTGAAATTTGATTTTTNCCAACTCGAAACTAAGAAAACAACCTTTTTTGCCTAAANATTTCAAAATCCAGGGGGGCCAATGTCCCCCCTCCGACGCCCATGCCTACCGCTATTACCAGTCACCATCTNGCTGCATTACCTGCCAAGATATCTACGTTCAACAGCCACATGCGGCAAAACGCCTGCCATTATTTGAAGCGAACCTTTGAACATTTGCTGGCATGTTATTGTTACGCAATAAAGACCAACGATAAAGCAATCCGCTTGCCAGTTTCGTAACCTGCCTTTGGAGGCAAAGGAGCGAACATGAGTGAAATGCAAGCTCATCACTGTATGAAAGCAGAATAGTGATCCTGGTTCTTGTGCAGTGTGAGTGCCATACCGCCAAATAAACTGTCAATGCAAGAATTAAATCAATTAATCGGAAAGCTTCTGACTTCAGGTTTTCTATAAATTTTTGAGTCATAGTCCTCATTTCCAGGGGGTAACGCCCGTTTTGAACCCCCCTGCGGACGCCCATGCTCCTATAACATTTTCCACTCAACCCATTTAATCCGCTATTGTTGCTTGTTTGAGAGCTAACAGCAGGAATGTACACTTTTTCGTGGTGATTATAACATCTCATACTTAAACGTACATGGTTCTAGTTATTTACCAATTGAAGCGCAAACGGAAGTGTTTACAACTTTATAACTTTAATGGATGAATTCATCGTGCTATGCACCCCTGCAGAATAATGAACTGTATGTTTTTAACAAAACATCTTGTGGTGCAGAGCATGTTTCAGTGAACATTTTAATTTGAGTTTTGTGTTGAGTTAGTTCAGAGAATCATAATGATGTGGTAACACGAAAAAGTCATTCAACCTTAACGATAAGCATTGGTTATGAAGTAATAGATACATTTTGGAATCACAACTTCATAGACATTTGTAAAGACGTGCATTTTTTGCAAAAACCGTTTGTATTACGATATTTCTCGCTTGCTGTTGACTGTTGTGTTCTCTGTTCAAAATCATTGTTTCCAATTAAAGGAACTTGGAAAACAAAGTAACTAGTCTCCACGAAGTCGACGGGCTTGAATCAATCAGCAATAAGGAAATCAGTTACACGTAACACTACATATCCCCAGTCCTACAGTCTGCAAGCAATGCTTACGGGTGAAACGTTGAAAGGCTAATGCAAGAGCAGAAAAAGCAAACATACTATGGACTAAAATGAATAAATCAAAATAACAGCTGTGGCAAGCATAACTGGAAAATAATACGTCGTTCGCAAAAATTGCTTTCGCTGCAACTCGACAACTATCTGACGCCAATTATCGAGGAACACAACAAACACTCAATGATGGAATTATGTCCATATAGGACATAAACAGGGCTGCTCTGGGCACATAGGTTTCTTATCGAAAATCAGATAAGCGTGTGGTTTGTAGGAAATCTTACTCCAACCAACTACGTCGGTAAGCAGTCCAGCTTGGGAA
>JGI24159J19872_10005124_pt1 | contig 16889 bp, 9 predicted proteins | sample Ectturendosymbi4_FD_19872 | JGI IMG/M metagenome (IMG submission 19872) | reverse complement strand
TTTTTGTGAAGAAAAACAGAAAGTAGGCCTCTTCGCGTACCACCCTGAAGGTCTTCGCGTACCACTAGTGGTACGCGTACCACAGTTTGAGAACCACTGCTTTAGTGCAACTGTAAGTAACTTTATACACTACGGAAAAAGATCTATCTTTACGAAGTTCGTTCAATGCTGGCACACGGTTAGACGGACCGAAGTTATGCCTGGTGCATGTAGTTTCAAACAGATCCTGTCCTCAAGAATAGCCTTGCAATCACGATTATGCTTCTGATCCTTGCCTACCGTATATAAACCACACAGGGAAAGTTATTTAAGTATGCTTACACGGAAAGACATGAGGTTGCAAAATTTCCGACAGTTGTGCCTAATACGGTTTAACCATCGGGAGCCACGAATGAGTCAAAAAACGTTCTATGTTTTATAAAGTGACAAAAAACTCTTACCCAGTGTTGATGCTGATAATTTCAATGAGAGGATTCCTACGGATTTTCGGCAGTGAAAGTTTTGCACCTCCTCCCTTTTTACCATTTACTTTTTTTTGACCAAGCAACCTGACGGTGTTACCTGAAACAGAAAAAAATTTTCCCACTAGTGGCTAGTGCTAAGGCAACGGCAAGAAAACTGTTCGCAACTGCAATTGAGGAGTTGATTCAACCAAGAGCAAACCATCACTTCACAGCTTCCAATGCAAAATCTACCTCTGTTGACAGGGGATGAGAGTCAGTGAAAATAAGACCATTACGCCAGAAATAAGACAAACCAAATAGAAAAAAAGTAAATTGACGTATCACAGAATCAACAACAATAACAGTTCAGAACATATGAGAATGTGGCATGATAGAGCCGAGACATAGCACCCACGCGGTCGAGTTTCAAAGCATCTCTTGCAAATACCACTGGGCACAGCTTGACGAATGCCCTGTTGCAAACGCTATCCAACAGCAAAGGCTTTGATAAAATGTTTTTCCAATAAACTATTTTTGTCTCAACGCAACAAAACGTTCCTGCGGCCGCGGGGTTCCTAGTTAAGCACTCCTGGTGCACCTCTTAAATGCAGTACAGCAACATTAAAAAAATGAAACTGTTACATAACGCTATCTACGTTACAGCCATTATTAACCGAAAGTAAAATAAAAGCCAGAAAAACGCATATTTACGGAGAGTGGCTGGAGAAGGCACCATGCAAGAGATGGCAAGTAATGCGCTGAGACAAAAAAGATCTAACACACTTCATGAATACACGTTAGTGCCATCCTAGCAGCAGTGGCGTAAATGACGGGGGACAGGGGGCGAGCCTCCCCCCTGGCAAGCTAAATGTAAAAACTGGGCCCCCTTTAGCTTAGATCTTGATATTTAGTATTCTTTTGATTTTCAGTAAGTTGTTTTTTGGCGATTTTTAGGTTTTCGTTTTTTTTTTAGCTGGCATAGACATCCACGACATCCGGATTCAATACAAATTTATTATCTCTTACTTTTTTTGAGTGTTGGCCAGTGGCCCTCTTCAGCTAAGTTTTGCCCCCCCTGGCTCAAACCTCTAGTTACGCCACTGCCTACCAGCACAATATACATATATTTTTTTAAATTAATAGTTCGAGATACTCAGTCATTTCTCCCCTCATGCGCCTCATCGTATGGAACAGCACTGCGTGGGCTGTTCGCAATTTTGTATCGCCTACTGCTTCACAAAAGGACGGTACACACATTCGCAATTAAGGTATAGTCTGTGTCTTAGAAACAAACAGGATTGCAGATTTTTCAAAGCTCATCTTCGTGGCCGTGCACAAATCGCCGACAGGCAAAGCCCATAACGGCCAGGTTTCGAGTTGTACCCACATATCGAGACACATTGGTGAAGACGATTTCCAGATGCCCTGCTCATCTTTTAATTTCTTGGCTAAACACACGGGGATGATTGTTACATAGCAGTGTAGGAACCGCTTGAAGCTATTTTTTCACATGCAAAAAATCCAAGCAACATAAGTTACTAATTACTATCGCGAACTTAAGTGGATTCACAGCAACCAGATACTTCTTCGCGCATCTGCGCATGGTGCTGCTAGTCCTAAATATATTTTATACTGTGTTTCATGTTTTTTGTCGAGGACCTGGACATGACTGTCACAAAGTGGGTATCTCGACTTTTAAAAAATAATGTCGAGATTCTTCTTTTCTAAAACAGAGATACATAATTACAAAGCAGCAAAACACGTTTTCAAACCACATGTCGTTCAGAAATTATGTATGACTAACCTTTAAGCGTTTCTTCCACAACTTCAATAACTCTGTCGATCTGCTGCACACCAATAATTGACAGACCTTTGATGTAATCTTGCCGAGGCGCTCCTTGCGGAACACATCCCGCTACTACAACAGGCTTTCCCATTTTCTGACATTTTCTTTAACAACATAAATTTTTCGTTAACAGAGCAAGCAAAATCTCCTTCTAAGCAACATCCACTAAGCCAGAGGTTCTTAACCTGGGGTAAATTTACCTCCAGGGGTAAATTTCATCTTTCTAGCTAGGGGGTAAATGTATTGAATCATAAATTCTAGCAAACGTACATTTTTATAAACTTTTACAAATGTACTGGATTATTAGGCTAGTTAGTTACAAAACACAAAAGTACATCCGACAGTGTTTTGTTCATAGAGTGCATTGTTATGAAGTAGGTTTATGGATATATCGCACACACTGGAAATGTTGCACCTTCGATTATGATTCAGAGTCATGCTTAGTGATAAGATTTCTCTTTTTTGTAGAGATCGACCGATATGGCTTTTTTGAGGCCGATACCAATATTTCCAAAAATCTTAAATATTGTTTTTTGCTTCATTATCAAAAAATGTGATGTATTTTATGCCTTACCTTTTTTCAAAACCTTAAAAATCAGGATTTATAAGCAAGAATTTTTGAAATTGCAGCATTTTCAATACTTGATTGTTAGTATAGTATACGCTGTTTACAATGAATAAACACAGTGCCATGAATAAAAAANGAATGTTAAAATAACAAAGCAATAAGAACAGAACACTGAATGTAAGAGAACTGCCTACAGTGTTTAAACCCGAAAAAGCAAAAACAGTGCTTGAAAGTTGAAATATGCTGAACAATGAAAAGGAAGTACAAAATGGAGCATCAAGTTAAGGAGGTTAAAATTAGTACAACACTGTATTTAATTAACCATTGCCAAAAATGAAAATATTTCCAAAACAGCAGTAACTTTTTTGGTCTGTGATAGTAGTTTGTTAACAGTTACTGTACTACATAAATCTTGTAAAATTTTGTTTTTGTATATATTTCACAAACCAACCATTCAGACTCTTCTGCAACGCAGTGGGTTTTCAATTTCAAAAGTCAATCCAAGTCCTAAAGAACCAAATTTGGAATTTTGATGTAATGTAACATTAAATAACTGCTTGTCCTTAAAAAAGAAAAACTAGTTCCATTAGTTACTGCAACTGAAGTACTGGGTTGGTATGAAATGAAACACCTCAACTGATTTGTCGATTCTCAGTAGTTCCATATCAACAGTTTAAGATTGTCATGCAGAAAGCAAAGTTTATCTGTATTTTCACCAAAGTAGCCTACAGTGAGTTAGCCGGTCATCTACAACCTAGCCTAAACGAAAGCAGCACTAGGCTATAACCGATTACCGCCCCTCCGCCAGAATTAAATTCCATTAGAACAAGTCGCCATAACAATAGCTAAGGTACACATGTGTGCATTACACATCCAATGCTTGTGCAATAATGCCACGGTTGTTCTGATCCAATTACAAACAATGTGCTTTTAACTTGCGTTGTTGCAAACACTGCTTTTGCTGATCGTGTTTAACAAACGGACAACAGCAATTGTGATGCAACAATGAACACTGACTACCATGCTGCTATCGGATCATCGCTTCATTGTATTTGTGAAATGTTGGAGTAGCGCTTGCACAACTTGTGTGCCACATCCACAAACGCTGGTTTCAAATTTGCAACATCTTGGATTGTGAGATCACAGTTATCATTATCATGCCTCGTGGAAAATGTCGATTAAGTTAACCCATGGACACGATGTTTCAGCTTGCGTACAGTATAAACCAGCGCGCTTATAGCCTAATACATCATGTTAAGAAAAGTAGAATCATTTTAAGATGTTACGTGCAACTGTTTCATAGCGACAGCTGTCGTCACTAATGAGTAACGATTGCATTTGTAATCATATTCATGACGCCATAAATGTTGCTTAACATAACGCAATTCATTTTTCACACAAGCTTTTTAAAATTAATCTGCGCTTAACTAGGCATCGCTTGGACTTCTGCACTTAAGTACCAGTCAAACTTTTCATGCTGCGAAAACTTCCGGAAGTACAACGGGAGTTTATTCGTACACAACATCTGCACGTGGTGGCTTCGAGCATTGCGAAACCTCCCATTGATGCTTTTGTTTCGGTTGTGACAGCTGACACACGCTCCATGGTTAATCTTGTCTGCTTGTTTATGAAACCGCACCTGCTAGCGTTGCTGTAAGATAACTGTCTTGACCTGCTTCGTTGTGCTTCCTTGCGCAAGTTGTCTGGATGCGTGAGGAATGTAACAGCGTTTTGTCAACACCTACTGAGGTCGATAATATCGGCCGTTTTGACCGATACCGATATATCGGTAAAACCCAAATATCGGCCGATCTCTAATTGGTACTATCACGAAACAATAGCATTAGCATTATTAATACTATTCAATAAGAGGTTGGGTAAAGTCTGGCACTTTCCAAACGCTTAACGAAGTGTAAAATACCGATATATCGAACCTGTCCGATATTTGGTTTTCACCGATATATTGATCCGATATTACCGGCCTCAATAGGAGTTGACAAAATGCTGTTATATTCCTCACGCGACCAGACAACTTGCGCAAGGAAACACAATGAAGCAAGTCAAGACAGTTATCTTGCAGCAACGCTAGCAGGTGTGTTTTCATAAAGAAGCGGACAAGATGAACCATGAAGCACATGTTGGCTGTCGCACCGAAACAAAAGCATCATCATTAATCAGATCAATTAAAAATCATAGCAAAATATTGAAAACTTTCAGCTGATAAATCCTGATTTTTTAAGTTTTTGAAAAAAGGTAAGACATAGAATACATTAATTTTTGATAATGCAGCAGAAAACAAGATTTAAAAATTAGAATACATTAATTTTTGATAATGCAGCAGAAAACAAGATTTAAAAATTTTTGAAATAATAATTTTTTTGAAGTATTGGTATCGGCCCCAAGAAAGCCATATTGGTCAATTTTTAGTGAGAAGCATTGTTTAGCTTAAAGTATTTTTAAAATCTTTGTTTCTACTTCCATGGGCACCAGACATTTGGGGGTTAGTTGTCTCAAACTGTTCCCTTCCTTGAATCCACTAATACAATACATAGTGATTATAATGAAGCAAATCAGGTTCAACTCTTTTTCAGATGCGTACAGTGGTCGACAGTATCCATATTCAAGGATACCAATTGCTGAAGATCTTTTGTTGCAGCATCACAGTTCAGATTTTGATTTCTTATTAAAATAAAATTACAACACAAACATGAAAGAGAAGAACAAGGGCAGTGATAAACATCAATACAGTTTCTTGAACTTCCTTAATCATACATTCAGTTTAATGCATCGTTTGGCAGCGAAATGCTTAAAGCAAATAAAACGCTATTTTTATGTCACAGTAGGCAAACTAATTGCACCCTGTCCTTTCAAAAACAACTTAGCAAGCTTCAGCATGTCACCTTTTGACAAGAAGAATACGAACTTGGAACAGAAACCACATACTTGGTGGAACAAAGCAAATAAACTGGGTTTGCACCAGATCAAAGTCTAATCAAACATTAATCATAAAAAAATCAGTTCGCTTGTATGTTGTGAAAGCTGCCACAAAAAACTTTGCCATCTAGGGCGTCAAGCATGAGGGAATTTTTTAGCACAAGAACCACATCTTCAGTCATAAACCATTGTGAGTGAAGTATGAACAAAAATGATTGGTATCTGAAAAAATCCAAAAAAGGATTTCTAGGAAAAACTGATTGATTTTTTTAACTAACTTAATTTTTCTCTCACTTAATAGCTGTGAACAGTTGGTCTGTATGCTATTTAAAAAATATTTCAGCAACAGATTCAAATAATTTATCACTTCTTATATAAATTTTTATCTGGGTCACTTTATCTATGCATGCATGCCTTTCCAAATGGTGCATTTAACCCATTTTAATAGAATAAGATGAAATCTAGAATAGAAAATGTTGCAGTTACATTTCAAAATGCCTGATGATCAATTTTTTTAATTTTTAACCAGAAGAGCTGTTTTACTGTGTCTATAACAACAAGCAATTTTTCCACTGCAAACATTGAGTGGTATTAGCCTGTGGTTGATTTATACCAGTGGTTCCCAACTGGTGGGTCACGGAGGGGTTGTGAACAGCAGCCTCGATAGTTTGTTGAAGTCTTGAATTTTTAGAAGCACACATATCAACATTTTGTGTTATATCAGCAAAACAAAAACAAGGATAGATTTTTGTGAAGTTCACATTTTGTCCATTATAATTCCTATCTGATTTCTATTATGCAGTTTCAATCTACCGTTTTATAGAAACATACCAGCACTAGAAAAATTAAGCACTGCCCTGTGGTGGTGAAATTACATCAGCATCGTAAACATCTGTCCTGCTGTGAATACTTGCCAGTTGATATTTCAACGCAGCACAACTGATATTTTATCATTATCATTCCGTATTACATTTATTATTTTGTATTCGTCGTGGTTTAAGCTCATGACTTCAGTAAAAAGTAGCACATCGTTGACAGATGGTGGGATCTTACCAGCAGTCACTGTGATGCGCTTGTGAATAAACGTCAATGTCATTTTCTAACAGAGTGCAATTTGCAGTACTAGGTTGCACTATCATTATGTAGGGATAAGAGAATTACGATAATTCGCTTGTGGTGACTATCACAGTGACTTGATACTCATGGGCACCATCTAGCAGTGAGCATTTATTTACATGTGGCGCCATCTTCTGGCCGCCACACTTACCACAACCAGATAATACAAAATCAGCGCAAAACAGAGAAGAGCAGTTGTTACCAATGTCTGTGCACACAAGAGTTGTGCTTTTTTCCCTTTGGTCCCCACTTACGCCAAAGTACTGAACAGCGGTAATAGCTTGCTAATTTCATCATAGTATTTTAAATAGCAGCGCTGTCACTATTGGAAAATTAGCTCGCTATTGTAGTAGCTCATTACCGCCCACCTCTGATGATGGAAAATGTATTGAAAATTAATATCGGAATAACCCGGAGACACACAGGTACTAGCCAAGGTTGCAGAGTCGGAGTCGCACAGAGTCAACGATTTTTGAATAGAGTTGGATTCCTAAGAACACTAGAGTCAGAGTTGGAATGGGATTTTTTTATCTGACTCCGTTAGTCCAACTGCATTATTTTTTGCATCAAACTCCTAAGTAGGGAATCCTAACTTGTGCATATTGAAATTGTACAATTTCTTTTGAAACTTTTATTAAAACAGGGAATTCTTGCCATGTACCATAATTTTCCTTGATTGCTAGTTGCTACAAAATTGCTGACAGCCAAACTTCATTCGTGTGATGTGTAGGAGTCAAGATTCAAAAATTTCACAAAGGTTGGAGTTGGTGTCAGAAATTTTAGAAAGCTCAGAGTTTGATTTGGACATTTTACTTTTGACTCCACAACCCTGGTACTGTTGTAACCTCTCCGGTGGCGTTGCATTGATTGTGTGATTCACCACGAATGGGATGTGCATGAAGAATAACACCATTATATATGTAGTGCGAGCAACCAATAGTAAGAGAGATTGCAACGTGGAAGCTCTGCCGATATTAACGTATGAATGACTGAACATGATGACTAGCGTACGTGAAGAGAGATTGCGACGCATGATCTCTATTGTTGCTTGCTGCTGCGGTGCAAAGCTTTGCGCACATGCCGGTCGGGATTTCCGATAACAACAAAATGGGGCTGTGACCAGGATGTGGAGGCCATGCTGAGTTCAGCCTTCACACAAAGAATGTGTGATCGGTGCGGTTCATTGTGAAAAGGAGGGGATGTTGTTGCAACCTCTCCAGTGGCGTTGCGTTGATTGTGTGATTCACCTTGAACGGGATGTGCATGCAGAACAACACAATTACATATGTAGCGCGAGCAAGCAATAGTAAGAGAGGTTGCGACGCGGAAGCTGCCGATATTAACGTATGAACGACTAAACATGATGACTAGCGTACGTGAAAAGAGATTGCGGCGCATGATCTCTATTGTTGCTTGCTGCCGCTCGGGATATCCGATTGCAACAGTACTAGCAATAAAAACATGCGGTCACTCATCCTTTAATTTCGAAATTCATGGTTAGATAGGATAAGCATATTTGTTATAAGATGCACTTCAAACAATTTTCTTTTGCATTTGTCAACAAAAATCAGAACAAATTCCTTTTACTTTCCACCATTTAAATTTATGTCACAATTGACAAAAATTTTAAACCATGGCAATTACAGTATTAAGATTTCTTAAACACATGGTGAGCCATTAAATTTCAGATCAGCTTTTTAATGAAAAACTCATGTGCCACCACAAGTGGGAAAAGTACAGACTGTTTTTACAAAACATTAGCCTAATGTTGACAGTATCACAGCCATACAACTATTATTGTTTATGTCACATTACTTATAAATAGAATGAAAAGTATAACAAATAGCCTATGAAGGTTCATGGCATTAACAGTTTTTCAAATGTCCAACTGAGATGCCGAGCGTGCACCAGATGACAAGCTAAATGATGCTCAAGAACAATATAAAAACAACTTGAGTAATTTATTAAGATTGATGGAAGAACCTCTACATAAACCTTCATGCATCTGCACCTTCACCAACAATCACAGCATGAGACTGTTTATAATGAGAAAGATGTCCATGTATTCGCCATACGTAAACGCAATACAACAAATACCCAATGCAAGTAGCTGCAGATGACAACATCACAAGTATCCCAAACTGTTCAGGCTTTGGCAATGCCAGCACTAACACAAATTGAATCAAACCCATGAAGTTGTTCAAGGAGGATTGCACACCACTAAAAACACCTCTTTCGTTCTCTTTGACATTTTCTTGAATCAACTGAGTGATTGTCAAATCAAAGCCCCATAAACCAACGCGAGCAAGAATTATCCCGGCCATCAAAACAGACACTGATAAATAAGAAGAAGGAGGTTTAACACCTTCCAGGCACTTGAAAAACAAATCTGTTCCAGAGTTCTCACTACCTACAGATGTAGAATTCTGGAACATGTCTGGTGTTGGTGAGGTTATAGCACCAGTAGAAACACTGTCGTTGGCAGAGATAAAAGAAAAGGCAGTGTCAGTGGTGGTTTGTGGCTGAGAAGTATTTGACACTTGCTGTTCTTGATTCACAGAAAGTAGAATAAATGGACTTCCTGGAACAAAAACAGAAGGGATGCACAAACCTAGAGTACTAATTTGAAAGAAAGCATTTAACAGACCAGTTCTGATCAGACCTATCTTTTCCCTCATCACAGGAAACACACATGTAGCAATTATGCCTGTTACTGCTGCACCAGCCAGCAGTACCCCAACCATTAACTCACTAAAACACTGACTGTAAGCATAAGAAATTGTAAGGTACCCAAAGCCAAGGATCGTCATGTACAAAAATGAAAATCCAATACAAGGTAATGCAATGGGCTGAACCATATACAGCTGCCACCCATTCTTTACAGTAAAAATAAAACTCAGCATTTTCCACCACACAGGTTTTTCTTTCTTGTCCTCAGTTGATGCTTTCACTGCAACATCAGTTGTGGAATCTTTTTCAGCATCAACCTGTTTCTGTAACTCAGCCATTTCTTCTTCCTTAGGTTTGTCATCCTTTTTCTTTGCCAAACTAGGAGTGCGATCATACACTTTTTTCAGTAACAAATACTCAATAATCATGGAACAAGCATTCCAACATGCAATGAAGATTGCACCTCCTGATAGCTCAGCAATCAACATGATCTGTCCACAAGCAAGAGGGGATAAGATTTTGGCTGTTAAATCAATTCTTCTAACCATTGCATTCAAATTTGCTAACATTTCTTTCTTTCCTTGTGCCACTTCAACAATCCAGTCTTTTTGAATAATGATTCTGGTAGCCACACTTGCAAGCTGACTTATAGCACCCAGGACAATAGCTCCTATCTCAACTAAAACTAAGTACCATGCATTTTTATCACCGTACCAATGGTTCATCACAAGAAGCACAGCGCAAAACATCACTGCTAAATTCTGTATGACTAATGCTACTCTTGCTGAATAAAGCCGAGGTTTACGGTCAATCTCATCACCAACCAAAGGACCAAACAACAAGACTGACAAAGCCAAAGTCAAGCCATAAGCTGCAGACAAGGTCATTGACTGAGGTTTAAGATTAATCAAAAATAAAGGTATGGTAAAGTGCCACATGCGATCACCCCATGATGAGAAAAAATGTCCAGCGTATATCAACAAAGGTGTTGATACCATTCTTTTTAAAAACAAACTGTAGAAAAGCAACAAATCACAAAAATGATAGCAGTAGCTGTGTCTGAAATATAAGGAAAAATATATGCAGTTTCATTTAAGTAAGTCATGTGATTACAATATTCACAACAGCCATGTGATAATTGAAACAGAGTTGTTTAAGCTGTTCTAATATATGTATAAATATGAAATACCATGACCTCCAAAGCAATTTCCACTTCCAACCAGTTGCAATTGAGACCACTGGCATGTATGGTAGGGCCACCACCCCTTTTTTGAGTGGCCTCATAAACTAACTTGTTGACATGTCTGGTGACCCCAGGGAGCACCAATGGCTATTTGCTCATTAACACCATTACGCTAGTTTTTTGCACGGAGTGTTCGGAAACCCAAGTTGCTACTTCGTCTCTCATTAATTAACACAAATTCTCTGTACTGTTCCTTATAACTCGAAGCCCTCCGACTGCATTAAGTAGTATACAATGTTCAGACCACTCCAAAATCGTCCCAATAAATCGGTCTATGATGCAACATTCGCTCTCAGATTTTTCCGCGATAAGCAGATGGGTGCCTGCGAACAAATCAGGGTTGCCTATGTGCCATGATGATTGACTGATTTTAGTGACCCAGGTTTGCGTAGAACCCCATGTTATATGCTTCTTCAATGCACTGAAGTGTTGTCTTTCAACTATGGTTTGAGTACTGCAAAATATCAGCATTGGTTATCGGCAATGAAAAACAAAAACATCAGTATCAGCCAAAAAATCCTTATTGATCACGCTCTACCTAAAACCCAATAAATCTTGGCTAGTTGCCTAGTGCAAATAACTATTTAGAATAGATAGTGGTATTGATCTCATTGTCGGTCAAAACACATAAGGAAAGATTTCCAAGTTATCACTGTTGCTGTTTGTTCCTACGAACATGGTGCTGAAAAGATACTTAGCTTATGTCGAACATTCAGCAAATGTCAGCCATACAGTAATGAGAGCTGTTTATCCACACGTACATACTCTTACAAAGTTGATGCTGACAACCAGCTGCACAACTGCGTCTGTGGAACACTGTCTATCAAGATGACAGTGTTAAAAATTTTCGACATCACTGTGGAGAAGAACGACCAAGTTGCAATTGCTCTTCATGATTTTACATCACAATGTAAAAGTGAATTACTCGAAATCAATATAGAATTTCTTGTGCAGCAAACAACATTATCACTCAATTCTAAAAAGCTATTGAACCTGCATTACTTGGCATGACCCTGAGGAAGACCTACACTTACTTAATTTCGTCATAACCGAGGTGTAAACAGCAGATAAAATTTAGGTCAAAACTGCACAACAAAAATATTGCAATAGGACACTGTGTCCTTTTGCCATGAAGCGAAATATTACCAAAGCAGCCTTGTGTGTATGTGGCAGTGTATGAGCTTCTGACAGCTTTGCTTGCATTAGAGCCAGGGTTGAGAAAAACCTGGGTTTTTTTCAAAAAAAAAACACCCCACATGTTTTTTTTGGGCTTTAAACAAAAAAGTTTTTTTTTGGTTTTTTAAAAAGAAACAAGATTTTGTTCTTTTTATAAAATAAACAGAAAAACCCCATTCTGAATTGTTTTTATTTCATCGTGCAATATCACTATTTTCAGAATTACACAATAATAACTTGTTATACCTATTATGGCATTCAAAATTAAGGGTAAAGAAATGTACTCCATCTTTGTTTTCACAAAGTGTTGTTGGTCAGTTCATTCCTAAATGGTGAGGCTTGGCAAGCATGTGCACAGCAAACACTAGAAAAACCACTCCCACACAAACTCTGCAGTTTCACATGAAGTTTACATGCATGCCCTGCTAGTTCAGAATCTATAGAGTGTATTTTTTCAATATATGATTTGGTATGTTCTAAAATCAGAAAAAGTTTAGATGTAGAGAGGGCAGAAAAATTGGTTAAAATATATCGATTATGCAGAGCTGAAGAAGATAACTGTTTGAATTTACTCAAACTGTTCGAAGTCCTTTAAATTTTGTTGCTGTTCATTTTGTTTGATTTAAAAAAAATTACAGGTAACTGTACAAGTGTCCTGATTATTTAATTTCTTACTTCTTAATAGATTTTTCAAAGAAAAGGTAAAGAGTGGGTTTTTTGGTGGGTTTTATTGGTATTTTTTAAGTGGGCTTTTTTAACACTTTGAGAGCCGGTATAGGATATATTCGTACTTAGATTTCGGCCTCGGCCTAAAAACAGCAGTTTTCGGTTGCCGTTTAACACATTAAATGTGATTTTCGATTTTCAATTCTAACCTTCAAAAAACTTGCGCTAACCTATCCCTAAGGTAACGCTAACCTAACCCTAACCCAATGCCAACTGAAACCTAACCTAACACTAACCCATAAAGGTAACACGTAAGCCTGAAAGAAAGTAAAGAAAGAAAAGAAGTAAAGTCGGCCAGGTGAGAGTTAAACCGAAAACCATTAGCACCATGAACAGAATGTGCGCGAAGAACAACACCCATAAATATATGGCGTGAACAAGCAATAATAGAGTGATCATGGCGTGCGATCTCTGCCAATACTATAATGTGAACGATTGAGCAAACTGGCATGCGTGAAGAGTGATCATGGCATGTGATCTCTATTGTTGCTTGCTGCCACAGTGCGAAGCTTTGCGCACATGCTGCTCAGGCTTTCCGATCACAAAAGTGCATGCAAACCCATCACAATTTATTTCACATTCACAGGATAATTAGTTTGGTGTATTTAAACGCATCTTCAATCCTGTAAAACACTGTATGACAAGCCTTACTAGCAAAATGTTGACACTGAAAACAAGGATAGAAAAATGCACGAACTATGGGTAGGAGTAATGTCATGAGCAAGAGTGGAATAAATCTGCAAATTCAACTACTGATAAGACAAACTGTGTTCAGTAATGGCTTAGCCTTTTTCTACAAAAGCAACTTAATAAGTGCTTTTTCCAAAAAAACACCAAAAGCGCATTTTTCTAAGCTGTTGCTGATTCCGCTCTTTCTTTTTCACTGGTCCTAGCGACAGTTTGTTTTTTCCATCCATGTTTTCAGTGTCAACATTTCGTTAGTTAAGTTTGTCTTACGGAATTTCATAGGACTGAAGATGTGTTGAAATCAGTTAGGCTACAGCCTTCTGGCCGCATGCGGCCCAGTTGAAGGTTTTGTGCAGACCAGTTTAGATTTTTTCTGTAGTAATACTGACAACCTGTCCTTATTTTGATAATCCTGAATTTCACGATTTTGATGCAGGTGGTCCTCAGTGCTACTTTATCGCATCTGTTGCCATTACAGTTATTCAAATGCTTTCAGTACATCCAAAGATCAAAGTAAGCCATTCAATGAGCGGCCCTCATTAATATGTCATTCATTGTGCAGCCTGGACATAACTGGTGACATAATTTTTGGCTCAGTAAGCCATTTGGGTTAGACATAGCTGGTTTAAATAAACGAAACAAGTTTCCCTGTAAAGTAAATTGTGATGGATTTGTTTACCATATTTATGATTACAATCACTGAACAATATATAATGATGAGAGATCGACCGATATGGAGGCCGATACCAATATATCAGCCATTCATGGACTGAAAGCTGACATCAATATTTCCAAAACTTTAAATCTTGTTTTCTGCTTCATTATCAAAAATATAGTGTATTCTATATCATGCCTTAACTTTTTCTCAAAAACTTCCAAAATCAGGATTTATGAGCTAAAATTTTTTAGGTAATGGCTATAGATATGCTTGTGGAACTCGAAATTAGAAAACTTATAAATACGCCACCTGTGACGTAAGTCACGCATGACGAGAGTGCAGTAGGCTTGGTAGAAAGTAAACGTAAAAAGATTAAACCTAAACCTAACCTTAACCGCAGCGTTAACCTATCCCTAATCTTAACCCAAACCCGTAAAGGTAAAACCTAAGCCGGAAAAAAGTAAAAAAGAAGTGAAGTCAGCAAGGTGGGAGTCGAACCGAAAACCATTGGCATAGCGGCTATAACACATAACCGCTGCACCACAAGACCCACATTGTTTGAATCACAAACTCAAACTGACCCTTTTGTTTGATTGCATTAGGCTAGGCGTAGCCGTAGTCACTTCCAATTTGTTAGCTTGTAGCAATTTCAATATTTTCCTGATTTTTAATTAATCTCATTGATGATGATGCTTTTGTTTCAGATGCGACGGCTGACATATGCTTCATCAGTTCATGATGATGGTTCATCTTGTCTGCTTGATTATGAAAACTCACAATCTGATAGCCAAGCCTAGCGTTGCTGCAAGATAACTGTCTTGGTTTCCTTTGTTGTGCTTTCTTGCACAAGTTGTCTGCATCCGTGAATATAACAGCGTCTTGTCAACACCTACAATCGGCAATCGGCATATCAGCCAGGCTAATTATCAGTCAATCTCTAACAAACAATGATACAGATATAATAAGATATGTGCAAGTTGAAGTTCGATCAATCATTGCACAAGTATGCAAGCAGAAACAAGCAGGCAGATTCCTCAGAAGCTTGCCACGAGGCAAGAGCTGGTTTTGTTAACTCATAATGAATACCAAATATAGTGTTCATATTCACTCAGGTAGGCCTACAAACTTAGTTATTTATAGGTTCACAAAGCAATCACTAAATTTTTGGTGTTGAAACATCAATTAAAACTTGTAATCATTAACCAGACATTTGACAATCATTATAATTGAACTTTAATTTTCAATATTCACAAACGACTGATTCGAAATATAAATTGTAAACGTAAATTCTAAACTGAAACGTACGTCCTAAACGACCCGAGTAAAGTCGCCGCACTTTTCCCAGCCGCACTTTTCTGGGGGATGCGAGCTTCAGTAAAAATCTTTTAGTTGAAAAACAACTTTACACTTGCATGCATTGGTATTTTTCCAAAGAAAACCATCAAGGCATGAAATTTAAGGACTTTTTTGATGAAAACCAGCACAAAAAATTCCATAAAAGGCTACAAGAGCAAATAAGTTTCGGCGAACCCATGTTGCTTCAAACGAACTTAGACAACTTTCCGGCCATCGTTCAACAAAAATTTTTATACCTGTGTGTTCGTATATTTGTGCAGATTAAAGCTGCAAAAGAATTGCGGGTTGCACTCATCTCAGTTTGACACACGAAACAGAAACGTTGACATTGCTTTATCAGCACTGATATGCGAAAACTTTCTTAAATCGCAAAAAATAGCGCCTTGATTCAAACGCAAATTAGACAACTTTCCGGCCATCGTTCGAAAAACATTTTGTACCTGCGTTCATATATTTATTCAGAATAAAGCTGCAAACGAATTGTGGGTTGCACTCATCTCAGTTTGACACACAACACCGAAACGTTGATCTTACTTTATCAAAATTGATATGCGAAAACTTGTCTTAAATCGCAAAAATAGCGCCTTGATTCAAACGCAAATTAGACAACTTTCCGGCCATCGTTCGAAAAACATTTTATACCTGTGTCTTCGTATATTTGTTTAGATTAAAGTTGCAAATGAATTGCGGGTTGCACTCATCTCAGTCTGATGCACGACATTAAAACGTTGACTTTACTTTGTCAGCACCAGTGGCTGATTGTAGGGGGGAGTTTGGGGCAACTGCCCACCCCAAACATCTGTGGCGCCCCCTTGAATGGCGACCCTTTGCCATAAATGCGGCCCTTTTTGGTGCTCATGGAAGTAGAAACAGAGATAAAATATAGGCTACTCTAAAATAAACAATGTCTATCGCGTGGTTACAGGTGTGGATTTACATGCTGGACTTTACCCAACATTTTATCGAAAAGCGTGAACAATGCAATGATATTGTTTCGTGGTAGTGGCACTGTTTCGTTATTTCTTTGCCGTGTGAGAACTGCCCAGCGTTATGTTATATAATTACAAACACATTCGCTTTTGCATAACACACTTCTCGACTTGCCACTGGGCGCAGGAAGATAACGAGGTTAGATGGAACCCGGGGCAAGAAGCAAGTTTGGCGCCCCCGTGTTCGAACCTGAGGTCTTTCGGAAGCATATGTATACTGCATTAGTAGAGAGGTTATGTTCATTCTGCCCCACTTTTCCAAGCCTACCTGGTCACCCTGCCACCTCCCCTGTCACCCTGCCAGACCTCCCCTGTCGCCCTGCCAGACCTCCCTTGTCGCCCTGCCACCCCCCCTGTCACCCTGTCGGTTCCCTTTGTTGAGTTCGTCTTGGCTCCTCAACATGAAACGTCTTGTGATCCTGAAACAACAACGAAAGAAGACTTCGATTACTGGAGAAAAATAATTGAAGAAAGCAA
>JGI24159J19872_10005121_pt1 | contig 16891 bp, 12 predicted proteins | sample Ectturendosymbi4_FD_19872 | JGI IMG/M metagenome (IMG submission 19872) | reverse complement strand
CAGCAGCAGCGCGTTTACAAATTGTCGCGCGATAATATCAGCGCATATTTCAGACAGCGTGAAACTCGGAACTCTTGCCAAGTCTAGCTAGAAACAAAAAAGCAAAATTCCTATGGAAAACGGTCCGGTCTTCCGTATTTTTTTTCGGATCTTAAAATTAATGTTAACCATGATGAGTACAAGGAACTGTTCAGCTTGCTACAGTCGTGCTGACACACACGACACAAGTGTGCTACAGCGGTGGCACTCCACACTGCACCAATGCCCGGTTATTTCTCCGTTGAACGCTATGCGCAAGGCCTTCTCTCACTACTAAGGCCTTGCTATGGGTTACGCGAGGACGCCAAAGGCGCTGTGGCGCATGCGTCAGCAACGTGGATTAGTATAAATTTTCTTTGCGTTGGATCGAAAAGACGAAGAAAAGTGACCCAACAGCTTTTGGTGACTTACGGGCTAACGCATCGTAACCACGACTTCGAAAGTTACGTTGCTGCTGCACACAGCACGATATTCAGCACAGCACCGAAATTGGAGAAAAACGCCCCTGTGATTGGACAGAAACTGACGTAGGAAGAACGTGACATTGCGGATTGAACTAAAATAATAAAGTATTAAACTGCATTATTTTAGTTCAATCCGCAAATGTAACGTTCTTATGATTTAAGGTATACAACTTTAGGAAAGAACGTGCTCCGTAAGCCTCCGATAAGGGAACACTTAATCAGCCGCTTTGATTTCTTAAACCCACTGCCGTTTGAGACAGATAGTGAACGGAGTGCCGCACTTGCAAAGCCATATGATAATAAGTAACTTTTAAAAATACATGATTGGCAACTCTTGTATTTATGTGCGGTTTGAACATGATCGCTCGCGATTCACTCTGACAGTTTTCTTGCTTCAGGCCAGTTATCGCATGTGGTTCTGCCACGACAAGGTAAAGAGCACGCCCAGGAAAAAAATCAACCCTTGCACTCACAGTCCGATAGTACCTTACGTTGTGTAGAAGTTGCGCAGTACTAGCAACAGACTGAAGAAGACTACCGCCGCGCAAGACAATGGATCAGGTTGGTGTGCGGCATTATAAGTAGGTCGCAATCTGTGTTTCGCAGTGTTGCCACGTCGGAGCAGCGGATGACAACATCAAGTGCCCGGCATCGGTAATCCGCATAAGTTGCTGTGAGAGAAAATACAGCCGCCCTCTGGGATGCGTCGGTCTCGGAAAATAATAATACGCTGTCACAGGAGAAAAGCCGGCAAGACTAAACCGACTGCTATGCAGAAATGGCAATCGACAGTCCGGGACAGCGAAGCGGTCGCTCCTTTGCATTGGTCATTTTTCCCGAAGATACGAGCAGAGTTTGACTGCGTGAAAAAACTAACAAGAGAATAGTGGAAGAAGCAAACCTACGCCCCCGCCTCTACAGGTGCAAAGTAAAAATGGACCTTTTGAAAGCATTCTCGTCGCTGTCGTTTTCTTAGGTTCTTGCTTCAGAATCAGTCGGGTTTCCAGTCACAAGAGTTCATCGAGCAAGTTGTCAACCGTTGGGAACTCACGCCCAACAAGCGTTTGCCACGCTTAAGCAAATACTTGAAACCAAAGTGGCTAATTATGACAAAGGAGTTGGGAGCAAACAGTGTACTTGTGTCTGAAGCACATAGCACATGAACATTAAGGTTGCAGTGGGGTCGGTGGCCGATACTGCACAACGTGCCGAGTGCCGGACATTCACTCGGCGAAATATGTGTTTACAACAGATGTGCAGCTCCTTAAAAGCACTGCTTCGCTCGCATACGTTTGCCTAGTTAGTTCAAAATGAATCCAGGCAACTTTCTTTAAGAACTCATGGTAGGCGTTTATACACTTGAAATATTGTTTAGAAAATTATGTTGTTTAAGCAAAGTTTTCGCACAACGACAGCGGTTTTCTTATTTTGCAATTCAATTCAACTACTGACGCGACGGCCAATTTCGTCCAGTCTTGATCACACCAGCCTCAAGTTGATCCTGATTGAATTCAGATCATTTGTTGTGGATGGTATGGAAAATCCAAGCCCTTGATCTGCATACTTGCGAAACAACTAAAAGATACATCTAAACGCGGTAAACTAAAAAAAAACTCATTTTTCGCTGGCCATGGCTCGATCGGCGGCGCCATTCTCACCGATGAAAAGCGCTTCGTTGCCTTCTTCGCAAGAACAGTCGCAGCCTTAGAGTGGTGTGGTCCGTTTGTTCAACTGAATTTCAACGCTTAGTAAAAATTCACTGTTGAACTTCAGCGTAGACATGTATCGATTCATCAGCGCTGTCGCACAGCCCAAGCGCATATGCTAAGGTCGGGCAGCTGTTGTGTAATTAGCAAATAGCCTCGGGGCGCATGTGTTACGCACTAAGTCGATAAGTCGAAATGAAAGACGGGACGCGCTGCGAGAAAACACATTCTATTCGCGTAAACCACGAATTACACGAGAAAGCACTACGTTAGGACAACAACGAGTATCCAGTACAAGTTGCTCAACGATCCTGTTCTAACTTAGGCTGCCCGCGGCGGTTGTGCGTCACTCGCGCTGCGTAACCAGGCGATCGGGTTTAAAACAGTTTGGACAAGGTAACTCCATTAACCGCGCATTTGACTATGGTAGTCATGCTGGCAGTCATGCATTGACAGGGCAGTTGCAGATGACCTGATGCTCGACATACGGCTCCGGGCTAAAGAAGTTTCCTTTAGAAAACATTTACAAAACCGCTGTAAAGGGAGAGTTGACAGGATTTGCGGGCGGTGTGATGACCACAATTCAGCAAATATTTAATAAATGTCGCTTGGTTAACCATCCCGCGCATAAAACCGGACTGCCGGGTCATGCAGTAAAGTAGTGTGGTTCACGGTATAAGGGACAAAGAATTCCTACGGGCGAACGTGAAGTGCTTGCCATCACAACATGCCTGCGTCGCGCTCGCTGGCCGCCTCACCTCGCTATCACGTGCAACGCGGTGAGCGCACCCCTGCAAAACGACCAAAAGAAGATGTCTTGGGATGCGAGTTCCTATTTTCCTTGTCAAAACGCCACACTCCTTACCAACAGAGGCAGCTTGTTTGTTGCTTAATTTTGCCTGATGATCGCTCTTCACAAAACTTGGATAAAAACTACTGAGCGTTGAACATTTGAAAATTGACGAAGCGAAACCGGCAAAAAATGTACATATATCTCCATCCTGATGTAGCGCCAGTCACCACCAGATGCTAAAAAACCACGCACGACAGCAAAGAATAGCTACTGAATGTACCGACTTCAAGTAAGCCATACCGCCAGTAATATTTCCTTTTTTTAAATTGCACGTTCGCCTGCTCGATACTTAGACCGAAAAACACGCACAACTGGACTCGATTTCTGGCGAACTCGGGAGATTTTGTCGGATTTCTTCTGTTCACCATCAACTTCCAAATGAGTGCTGCGCTTAACGAAACGTTTTAAATATGAAGTACTCCTAAAGAAACAAAACCATACATACTGTGAAGCCTAAGATCTATTCCACTAAATATAAAGCGGTCAGAGCGTGAACACAGCTAATTCNAAGTTTTACAAGTCCAGAATTCTGCAATTGCGATACAAATCTTGACCGCATCTTTCCCCCCTCATTAGAAACAACTTTCGAAGACTCAACATTTTATATCGCGATATCAAAGCATTGGTTGGTGACTAGTGAAGACGCGTGTACACTTATAACGTCATTTTTAAATAAAAGCGTGTCGGTTATGGTTCGGTGAAGAAGGTATCACGTGGTGAGCAGGGCACGGTAGCACCAAAAAGGTGGCAAGACTCAAGGCCGCAAGTGGTTTTGAAAAAGCACTTGTCAGAGCGCAATTTGGAAAATCGTTTTAGGATTTTGAGCGAATTATGGTGCTTTTTTCTTAATCGTTGAAAAGTGTAGTCACTTAGCAGCTGGCGTTATTTGCTTGTGAGCAATAATTAGCACGACAATTTTCCCAGCAAATGTAACGCAACTTGTTTGGGTGCGTTCTGCGAAAATGTTCTAGGACAGGGCGCTTATCATTCCATTTTACGTTTTGCAACAGAGAAAGTCTCTGATCAACGAGCACTTCTGCTTTTTAATAATCATCATCCACACCTCTAGCGCCAAAGCATGTCAGCTTTCGGCAGCAACACAGCAGCAACAAGTGGGATCAATGCAACCGTTTGTCTGTTAACACCGAGTCGGAAACTGCAGACAGCAGAAAAAATAACTCGTAAAACACAAATCGTATTTTGCAGTGAGACCCTTCAGCAACAATTTGCTAATGACAAACCCACCGGGCCGTAGGCGGTTTGTTGATCAATACATCCTGCCAATTAAAAAGGACTGCCGACGAGAACGGTCAGCCAAAGTCATTCTCACGATGTCGCGTTTCCACTTTGCTTCCCAGCACACGTTAGTCAACGTGCGTGAACAATAGACGGGAAATCACACATGAATTGGAAGAGAATCAATTCGCTTCCCGAACAAACTCGACGTTGACAGATCAAAGAAAAAGATCATGCTAATTTCCAGGCAAAAGTGACGTTCAGGCAGCTTCTGAAGCTCTTGAGTCTTGACTATAATTTGTTGTTGAAAATTCAAAGCCCGAGCGAAGAAGATCGATCCATCTGAACAAGGTTTAGATCAGCTCCGCCAACCCGCGGCCCAGTCGAAGCTTATCATTAACGTTTAGGCATAAAACAATGACATCCTGCCGTTATATTTTGATAATCTCAAATTCGACATTTTTGGTACAGTGGTCTTTAGTTCCTGTTTATCACATGCTACTGCGCAATGGACCTTCCACGTGTCCACTCGGCGCGAAAGTGATTTTTAGATTTCTTATTTCGTGTTCCTCTGCACTAAACTGGTTCTATCTACCGTTGCTGGCACCAAACTAGCCTATGACAACAGAGTTCGTGGATGATTAAAGGCACCAAACAGTTATTTTTATCATCGCTATTAGGATTTTGAAAGCTTTTAGCAGCTTTGAAGTGAAAGTAAGTCATTCAATGAGCGACCCTCATGACGACAGTGACATAAATTTTGGCAAAGCATTTTGGTTGAACAAAGATGGTTTAGATCAGGGCTTCTCAAACTATGGGTCGCGACCCCAAATGGGGTCGCGGATTGTAACTTTGGGGTCGCGAAACAAATTGGCTTGACAAATCAGATATAAATGTTTTTGTAAACTAATGTGACGTTTACACGTATCACTAACATTAGACTATCCATCAAGGAACGCCTAGAAAAAAAACTTTTTTGAAACGGGGTCGCAGAACAAAAAAGTTTGAGAAGCCCTGGTTTAGATGATTATGATACGCGGAAGTCACCACATAAGAAAAACACGTCGCACCGCACCAGTGTCTATAGTCAGGTTGGTCTTTCCATAAAAGCTGAAGTGATTTTGAAGTAACCCTTTAAATACCACGAAAAATGATGAATCTCCTATTTATAACAAGTATATGGTCAGATCAATATCGAAAGCATCGTATCACCATGAAATACACGATTCCCCCGAGCAGTTGCATGACACGGTGCAAGGCTTTCTAAAAATTCCTGCAATGCCGTACTTGCAACGTTGGCATGCTGTGTCTCACCGGGGGAAATTACGAGAATATCAGCTGACTTATGCAAAGAGGATGACAGAAGGGAAACAGGGCGCTTTGTGCATTCCACATTAGTGGAGAATAACGCTCTGATGCTGCAAGCAATTTCCTCTGCGCCTCTACAAAGAAGCCGCTAAATCGACTTAGCAGCTCAACGCTCGGTGAAACAGAATAGGTCAACAGTTCAACACGAATGCCCACTTGGGAAATGGGCTGTGCGCGAGCAGCAGTCTCGTCTAAACGAGATTTGAGGGGGCAGCGAGGTCAGCGCCAGGTGCCGCAGGTCACAATGTATTGCGATTTCGCGACTTTTCAAGCGCTGTCAAGAGAACACCCGGGTTGACCGGTTGTTTTTTTTCTCGAACTGATGTTTTCTAAAAATAAAAAAAAATAAAAACAATCCAAAACAGCAAAGATTTTTGGCTGAACATCAAAAAATTGAAGTAGAAATTTTACAAACAACTGAAAACGTTTTTCCAAAGTGATGAATAAACACATCAAGAATGAGAAACAATGGCTGAAAAAATATACGCACGCTAAACGAGATTTCGGCGACAGTTGGAGATCCGAAGGAAAGGAGAACATTTTGCAGGATTTTCCACGCAGTGAGACAGATGTTTAATCAGAAATTAGGAATGACAATTATGACACAAAGAATCATAGTAGCGTCCCATGCAATGCCAATAACTTGAAGATAGTTGGGGAAACTGACCTCGCATCCATTGCTTGAACAACAGTCGGCAGCGACCAGGTATCTTACGACAGGGATGAGGAACCTATTGGTTATATTACTCTCATGGGCCGCATGAAATGTGGAATATTACTTTTGCGCCGCAAAAAAATAATAAATTTTATCAAGAATCTATTTTTATCTTCCTAAGGAAAAATAAAGAGAGAAAACTCTGAGGAGCGAGAGAGACTTTATGTCTAAGTATCTGCTTATCATGGATTACATCGCTTCGACGCGATGTTGTGTTCTAACTTGGGTAACGACATTGCTGATGTGGGCCATACTAAAATGTCACGCGGGCCGCAGGTTTTCCTCTCAGCTGTCTAAGGACTTGTAGGCAATGACATGAAAAGCAACGCGAGAGTAGATGTTCCCGGCGCTGGAAACCTGCCCTAACAACAGCGCTTAAAGTCCCTTTGCCGTCAATACACTCACCTGTTGACACAACTAGTGCGTGGTGGTTGCCGTGGGTTCCTGTGGAGTGGTAAATAAAACAACCTTGACTATTACAGCGTTTGTTGAAACTTTTCTGTACAAGCGAACAGTTCAAATTAGCTCCACAACAGCACGGGAAAAATACTGTTTTAGTAAAGTAGCATCAATTTCGTTGAACAGTGTAATATACACCCCCTGAACAGTCAGAACAGTTTGAACAGTCAGAACCTGAACAGTTTATTGTTGCAGTCCAGAACAAGGTTTCCCAGCCCTTTTTCTTGCTTGCCCCACTCACATCTTGCTGGTGTTAGGGCTCTTGTGCGTAAAAATAAAATCGATGCTATTTTCTGGTGATACCACATTTGACTGATTGCTTTTGTGAGTTCAAAACACAATTAGTATTGCACGTACTTTTCCAAACACCTCAGTGGCTTACTACCACATAGCTCAACAGGGGATCCGGGCCCAATAAGCTTAGGAACACTCGTAGAGCCGTTTGGTGTGTATTGCTGGTGCTGTCATTATGAAACGGACAGCTTTGCCCAAGCGAATAATGGACGTGGACGTTATTTGCAGCACTTTATTCACATACGGGGCGGCAGACCGTAAAGCTGCTGACGTTTGCTTAAAGTTGGCTTCTTCATCGTTCAGCCAGTTCTTTTAATCCACTACGAGGCCGCACTGGATCTCGGGGCAGGTGTGGAGCAGCTATTCGATTGTCTTGTCATTTAGAACCGGCAGGCCATGCACTCCAGTACATTGGGGACGTCGATGGATTGGACCAGGGGTCTCCAAACTACGGCCCTCGGACCATATACGGCCCACGATGCCATTTTCATCCGGTCGCAACGATTTTGTCAATAGTGAAAAAATAAGATATTCACAAAACATTTCTTGATTTGGTAGAATATAATATATCCCGTAACAATCACATCAAGAAGATGTCCGGCCGTCGAAGTGTTGTGTTAGCTTAGGTGGCCCTCCTAACAAAAAAGTTTGGAGATCCCTGGATTGGACAGTGGCGGACAACACGTTCAACGGTCTGTTCCTCTGTGCCACACTCACAAGCCGCAGAAGCGGCCGTACCCCATTTGTGTAAGCAGGAGCGGAAACATCCGACACTGGTGCGGAGGCAGTTAACCGGACCTCGTTGTTCGTAGCAGGGCAAATCCGGGAGGGGTGGTTCCAATGTCGGGGAGGGGTGNNTCCAGTACGGAGTCTTGTNGGGTTGTCCAACCACTCACGCCGCATTCCACCGGCGATCCGCCCTGTTTGTTGTCAGACAAACTGATGAGTTGTTGTGCGGCGGGTACAAATGGTGTCTCGATTTGAGGCGCCGTGCATTCCCACTCGATGGACAGGGAGCGTTGAGTGGAACAGATGTCCAGGCTCCATGGCACGTCGTGCCAGAGACAGTGTGGCTTCTTTGCGACGAAGCTCAGCGGGTTGGATGTCCGCGAGGATAGGAAGATTGTCTGCTGGTGTAGGACGCAGGCATCCAGTCACAGTTCGCAAGGCGTCGTTGATGACATGGTCAACGAGGTGGGTATGAGCACTGCGGCACCAGCGCAGTACTCTGCTGTTGAAATGACCAGGGCTGAGCTATTCGCAACGTTGTTGCCCCAGCACTCCAGCCCGAGCCAGCAAGCCACCTCAAAGAGTGCGACGCGTGATGTCAACTTTCTGCGAAGTTCGACTCAAGGTGTCGGCGATACGTGAGCGTTCTGTCCAATGTTACTTCGAGGTATTTGGGTTCGGAGCAGAAGCGTAGGTTTCCGTTGTTGAAGTTAACTTTTAGCTCACGTTTAGCTTCCTTGTTGTTGAGATGGAAGGCTGCCGACACCGTTTTTGTAGTGCTGAGCTTTAGCTTCCAAGTCTGGAGGTATTCACCTACGGTTGCCATGTCCTTGCTCAGCACGCCTTTCACTTCTTGCCAGTCTCCACCAACGTACATGATTGCTACATGGTCGGCGTATGCATACTTTCTAGAGACGGTGGTTGGTAAGTCAGAGATGTAGATGTTCAAGAGAAAGGGTTCCAGGACAGATCCCTGTAGGACGCCATCCTTAAGGCGTCGTAACCAGCTCCGTTTTGCAAGCTGCGATTNCCAACCAGCTCCATGATCATGTGGACCATGTGTCTGTCAGGTNGCANTCGCAGCAGCTGGCAGGTGAGTCCGCGATGCCATGCAGTGTCGTAGGCTGCTGTGAGATCGACAGGCACAGCTCCGGCCTTCTTCTTAGCCGAAAAGCTATCCTCGATGTCTTGCATAAGTAAGATGACCTGATCTACGGTCGACCTCCCGTGTCGGAAGCCCGCGTGTTCCTGCGGGAGTAATGGGTCGATGATTGGTTCGACACGAGCGTTAGATGAGTCTCTAGTGACTTAAAAATAACAGATACCCAAAAAGCCAGGCTAAGTCGGATAGGATATCGTCCTCGTCCACACTTTGCAAAGTAGATTTTTCGGAGAACGAATTATAAAATCGAAAAAAAATTGTACAAGGGCTAACAAGTCAGAAGGTTCGTCCGATTTGTGATATGGAACCGGTTTGTGGCGGTTTTTCTTCTAACCGTTGCACCGCTTCACACTGAGTTTGCGTAGCGCGATTTCTTCAAGTCCAAACATGCAGATCACTTACGTGCAACATATTCCACGAAATGGTTTGCTCTGAAGGGACCCACACTGGAACGCGAAACTACAATTGGCGACGCACCGTCACGAATGAATAACGTGGAATTTCCAGTGAAGATGCTAGGGAAATCACATTACGACGACAGCACAGGTCGAATCCGCTCCGAATTCAATCGCACGAACTAACTGCGAACCTGTCTGACTCGAGCAACAGACTGCAGTACATGGGCTGGGTTTAAACGCGGAACTGCCGCAGTGTTCGCTGCAAACGATTCTGAGAAACTGGTGTGAATTCAACTGCTGCTGCAGATGCTCCGCCCCAACAAACACACAGCGATTGTTTCGCAGATGCTGAACACATGAGACCATTCTATAGAAAGGACGAAATGTCTTTTATCGCATTCATGCGCTTTCTGCGTGTAACCAGCTGTGTTTGAAAGATGGAGATATATTTCTCACCTTTCTGTGAGCCTCTGACTGGAATGATTAGATTAAAATTCCGAAAAATGGATTTATGAGCAACGGTAAAACTGACAAAATGTTCGAAGGCTGAAGAAGGCCGAAATAGAATCATTATGAAAAGGTTCTGCTGTCATCAGCAGGAGTTTAAATTTAATCTTTGAGATAGGGAACATGTTTCTGAAACACTACGTCTTCAGGAACCTTTATCTGAGGGCAATAAATAGTTAGTTATAAAAAGTGCAGTGCAATTCCTCGTATTCGCGGCAGACTTCGCAAGGGCTAAATGTTGCGAGGTCGGTATATATATGAGTTTTGTGAAGTTGAATTGTGTAGGAAACAATTTTCTACGACTAGACCAGCTTCGGCATGCATGCGAAGCGACGAGAAGCGTGGTGATCTTTCTGTTTTTGCTAATTTGGCTCACGGGGTCCCACTGGTGGCCATCTCCAGCCGAGGCATACAATCAACGACCTTGCGAAAACCTAACCACGAGTTTTACAATGAAAACGCTTCAAAAACAAAAGGTAATAATTAACGTCCGACTTCAGCGGCACATATTGTGGTGTTAGCTAGGCACACTAAAACATGGGCAGAAGTGTAAGGTGAAGTGAAGCCGGCATCCAGCCTCGAAGCATAGACCACAGAGGACGTAGCCATGCTTTTTCCTAGTTTTTTGATAAAACTTTCCCACAGTGTGAAGAAACGTCATTTTTACACTAGCAATATCAAACTTAAACAAAAAAGAACAAGTGGTTGTCCAGCTTTTTGCAGTGCACGCCATACGAATATTTACAATAGACAAACCTAATTTTTTTGGCAGGACTTGCAGTCCGATCTGTAACATTTGCAGTCAAGGAACAGTCGCTGCTGAACGGTTATGCTTGGCGGAGATGAAGCGAAATAAATCTGAAGTCAGCAACTCTTCAAAACTTGCCATGCAGCTTGCTACCTACATCAACGCAGATCTAAACTTGGCCTTATTCTGCGAAAAGGCAACAGTCACTTGAAAAATTTATTAAATAAGTGAAGACCGTTACGCTGATATCTGTGATGCGGCTCCTTGCAGCTGCTGCAACACCTTTTAACTTTTTTGTAGTCGTCCGAAATTAAACGTGTCTGTCGCTCTTTGTAAAGAACAACATAAATGCGCCTAAATGGATAAATCCGGTACATTTTTTCCGAGGAGAATCGCGGGTGAAGTAGCATAATCAGACGGCAGGTGTTAAAACCAGACGTCACGTTCTCAAGTTTGGAAAAAAAAGTTGTACTCATTGCCATCACTTCGTGTACGCGCCAAAGAAAACGCTGCCGTGTCGCGACGGTGGTGGTTAACCATCGAAATAACGGGAAGCGGGGATTCCGCGCTCAACACGCCAAACCTTGGAGACGCGAAATGACAAGACGCGGCATGAGGCTTAACATTCCAAACTTACCGCGGCTGCTTGGACGTCGACGTATTAAAGCGCAGTGGAGCGCTAATGCCACGCTGTAAAATGTGCCTTAATTCTAAAGGCTGTAATATACCAGCAGCAAATTAATGCATTAATACTTTCGCTGCTATGCAGCTTTATTCAGACACGTTAAGTCTTCTTTGCTTCGTGGCATGCTTTATGGCCGTGAAGCCAAACTTGAAGGTGACCCCGGAGTTGCTCGTCATTTTAATGACTCCCAAGGTATGCAAGGTTAAAGCAAGCTGCTAATAGTCAACAGTTACACCTCGGGTGTTCTCCGACCACGGCGCAGCTCAGGAGTGNCGTAAATTCACCTTGGAACTGCAAAGCCGAGTAAACCCGTGTAACGACATGGCGCTACATGTTAAGTGGTGCCAGTCAGAACGTTGCTAAATTCCGTTGCAGCAACNGCAAATAATCACACGAATATAAACCGAAAAATGCAACTCGCAAACACGCAAAAAAAGCGTGTGACGGACTTCAAAACACTTTTGTGACAATAATATTTAACTGCTTGATTTCGCAGTGTTTTGCTGACTCAACAGAAGCATGTCATTCCCACAACACGGAGACATATCAATCGCCACCAATTCACCACGCTGAAGTTCTGTGATGTGTTGACTTTTTATTCAACTTCTTTTGATGCCAAGAGCTCTTGGATCTTATATGGTATTCAGACTTAGCCTCAAAAACAGAACCAATCACGACGGTCGCAACCCAACCACTTGAAACAACACGGCTTCTCTTAAGGGTTAAAAACAGAGCGCTGCATGACGAAGCAGTTGGGAAGTAAATCAGGCAAAACAAACATCAAGCTCTGCACTTTGTGTTTGACTTGCCGTAAAAGCTATCGCGAACTAAGCTGGTCAGTGCTTTCGAGAGCCAGCACAAGCCTTCTCTTGCTCGTTGGAGGATTTTGTGCATCGTTCACATTCACAATTTCAACTGCAGTTGAGTCTCCTACATTAACCATTGCACAAGAAAATCCACAGTGCTTTCAGCTTTAACGTAAATAATAATTGACTGAAAAAATAAAGCATAGTGAGACTACTTTGAGTCTTGGAACTTCATGGCAAGTAAATCTGTTGAGATTTATATGAACAGATGGCATGAGCGCGGCAAATATCGGAACGTAGCGCGGTTGTTATTATGACGACGGTGACACGGTAAACAACATTTATTTGCAAAAAATATAGTCGGAAATCAATCAAACGCAACTTATGCAGGAGTTGAGTTGTTAGCAGCAAAACTGGTGATGGCCAACTTGTAACTCGATAGAGGCATCAATACCACAGACCTCCCGCTTGACAAATCACTTTCCCAAAGGAAAGGAACGAAGGTGACAAGTTATGCTTCAACAGGAAATCCAACAACTTCCGCGATCTTTTCGCAGAGCCGGGGACCGCATGCCAGTGTTTCTATCTAATAATCGGGACTTTATGCACGTTTCGAAACTCAGAGCAAATGGATGCAACACAGACTTGAAAGTGGAGCACTGACGCTTGAACTGAGCCGTCAAGTCACATCGACAAAACGGAGATACAGTAAAATCAACTAAAGATGCCGTACAAGATGCTCTGAAGGTTGTAGTCGGAAATGAACGCAATCGCAACCTTAGCATTCCCGTAATTTCCGTTTGACCGCATTTTCTGACAAAACATCAAAGGGAACAAATGAGCGATAACAATTCTNTGCAACCGCGAAACACTAACGAGTAAATATNTCTTGGGTGAACCATCGCAAGGTTTGGAATAGCTNAATGGTTAACAAGGATGCAGGCTAACTAAAATCCTACTGTCTGAAAAAANGCGCCGAAAAAATGCCGATCGGAAAAAAGAGAACAACCAAAAGAAAAAATGTTGTTTCAAAAATTGGTTTGAAGATAAACAAGAAGGTCGAAAGGCTGGAGACATGAATTCGGTACTGGCAATAATATGTGTGGATAAGAGCTTCAAAATTGTACGGAAGCAATCAATTAAATTCAACTAACCTTGAATTCCGACACTGGCAGGCTGCAAACGCTGACGTTATCGCCGTCGCTCGGGTCAGTCTGTTTTCTTTTTCTCGGAAAGTTCGCCTGATATGTATAAAGCAGTGTCACTTTATCTTTCTTCGTATTACAAATATATATCTGACAAAAGCTAGGACCCCTTTGCAAGAAGCGCACTTCAATAGTTGAAATAAGTTTTACCGATTTAGTCGCAGTCGAAAAGTCTGTACACAAACTTTTGTAGCGTGTAATTTTTAGTAAACACACAAACCAGTTTTCCTGTGGCTTCAGCTTTCAGCGGAATGCATACACACATATATCAAATATTTATTGTTAAGTTTCATTCACAGCCAGGGCTTAAAGCGATTGTTCTTGAAATGCACACCCAGCCACGGTCACTTGACCCTCAACGATATGAACAGTCCCATTAAAAGATATGGCAGCAAAGCAATCTGATGAGCTTCAGCTTAAAGATTCTGCCAATTGCAAGGATTTGGTACGCAACGTTCATTTAGAGCAGGGGTTGCCAACCCGCTCCTCGCGAGCTGCATGCCGCTCTTACATAAATATCGTATTTATTCGTGTATGAGTCGCAAAATTTTGTACCAGTTGTTGACCTTGAAAGTCAGGGTTTGACTTACACACGCGTTGCGTGGAAACGTGCTTGGTGCCTTGTGCAAGCACATACATACACGAGCGCATTTACGCGACACACGTGTTAGTTACTGTGTTGTGTGGAAGCGTGCTTTGTGGTTTGCGAAAGAACACACACAAGCGATCACATTCACGCGGGTTTGTAAATTTGTGTCATTATCATGTGTGTGATATTTACAATAAATCTAGCTGACCAAAGGTGTGTGTGTGTGAGTGAGGAAGAGATGGGGTGATGTTCATGTGTGCCCAAGTGTATAATGCGGCTCTTTGCAGTAGCACAGTAAGAAATGCGGCTCTTGGTCTTTGACTGGTTGGCCACCCCTAATTTAGAGTCTCCATTCGCCTTTGTAAGCATTCAGCTGCAAAACGTTTACACCATGTTTCTGCAGGACGTCTTTTGGTGCTCAGATTGACTATCCACAAACCTAACATCAAGCGAAATTTTAATAACGTACCAGGTAGAAAGTGACATAAGCAACATACCATACACTTGATGTTTGTAAGGGGACTCATCAACGATTGCCTTCTTGATAATCTCCTTCCAGACCTGCTAAACAAAGCGTAGCACTTTTTTTAGACCCTTACGTTAAAGAATGACTGGAAGTGCGATGGTGACTGCCTACAATAAAACTTGACTTTCTCGCCATGCTCCTTACCTTTCTCTTTCAAATAGGAAACCTTGTGAAAGGCATTTATATGATAACAATGATGGCATGGCTACCACGGCTTTCTTGAAGCTGCTTCATGCAAACGGCTGCCCGAAACACATATCAAATGGACTGTAAAATTACTCACAGAACTACAACAAAACATGAAACTGTGGTGCAGCTAAATTGCTGTTTAATTAATTGGCTTCATCAACTGCTCATCATGTATGAATGGATAACTTCAACCTTGAAATGCTTGGTGATTTTTTTCCAGAAAAAACATGCAACTGATAAACACAAAGATGGAAGAGAAATTTCATGGAACCACAAATTGTCTCAATCCAAGGTTGTGGAACCTACGGCCCACAGGCCACATGTGGCCTACTATACCAACTAAAAACCATGTATACTTGGTTGTATCTTTCACCACAAGATATTTAGAACTTTTTGTGGCCCCTCTGTGATAGCAACTAGGGTCTCCACACCTGTCTTATGCCATAAATTCAAAAACTTAATGATTTCATTTTTCTTTAGTGCAAACATGGTCAAACAACCACAAACATTGAACTTGAATCAAAAACCTATAAATTTGCAAAAATGTCAGAAATATAAAGTGAAAGAAGTAAAGCAATAGCCCCGACCAAGATTAAGCAGCAGAAGTTTGATCTGCACTGTCTTTTTGTCTTGTTTACTTTTATCACTGTGAAACACACAATTGCAACAAATGCATACAGATAAGAATCAGCTACCTTGGACAAGCACACTTAGGTTTGGGATGAAAAACTTCTCTATTGGTTGCTCCTTCCATCATGGCCAATGCACTTCAGACTGTAACACAAAACACAAAGCTTTTAGAGATTAAGCATGCAACACAACAAACAATCATATGAAAAATACTTTTACAAATCGCAAAGGTAGGGAAACGTATGTGCACAGCAAATTATGCTCAACTGGGTCACTGTTTTTTGCATGTATGAGTGGACAAAAATATTGAGAATTAAATCCACTCAAAAATAAATCACCAGTTTTTATCTGCTTATATTAGCCAGTGTTCTGCTTAATCAGGGCATACCTGGTTAACTGCAGTCCGACATACACTTGGGTATTTGCAAAACTGCTTGTGTGATACAATAGTATACCATGTTTGTTATATAACAACTAACTACCCGGCATATAACAGGGGTGGCCAAACTGTGGCTCGTGAGCCGCATGCAGCTCTTCAAACTTTTACATGCGGCTCATAGATTTGAAAAAAATTATGTATTTGTTTATCATTATTTCTTTCTATTGCAAAATGTACAAATATTGTATAGTGGTACTGTGGTAGCTGGCGCAGCACACAGTATTACTTTTGCAAGTCAATCAAAAAAGAATTATGATGTCACAGAAACATCATAGATTACAAATAAATTCGTGCTTTTAGATTTCTACGTTGCGGCTCTTTATGACTTGCGTTTTACAATATGCGGCTCATACACAGAGCAGGTTTGGCCACCCCTGGTATATAATATACATCAGCCAGTTTGTCACTTATGCTTCCAGACGCTACAATTGTTGTGTTGTGCTATTAAGTTCTTTGAAACTTTGGTTCCATTTAGCTTGACGAAGTTAATGAATAGCTTCCTTTAATGTTAAACTATGATGTTAACACTTTGACGTCCGGGTTAATTCAAGCGGTTTGCAAAACACAGCTGGATCGCACATGGCTTTGCGCGGGAATATCTCCGCTCCTGTACGGGTACAGACCTGGTCGAAGTGTCAAAAGACGTGGCAAGTCTTCTAGTCTACACTTGTAAAAAAATTTTTTGCTTGGGGGTTGCAGGTTTGTTGTGAGTGACGTCATAGTGGAGGACTTTTTGGCCACCTTGGCCCACTTCACCTGGCCCTGGGTGCCAACTGTTAGACGGTAGTATTTCGCTGAAGTTTTTATTAGAAACTAGGCTACAATCCGAGTCTTTTGATACTTTGGGTGACCTGCTGGGGTTTAGGGTTCAAAATTTATGATCTAAGTTAGTAAAAATTTTTGACTAATTAGTTGATTAGATAATTATTTTTGTTTATTTGAGATCATAACTTTTGAACCAGAAACACTAGAAAGTCGATCATAGGGTCAAAAGACTCGGACTCGAGCCTAGTTTCCAATGAAAGCTTCAGCGAAATACTTTGGCCTAGCGGTTGGGCCTAAGTCAGGCAACATGAGCTAAAATGGTCCAAAATCTACTTCACTTATGATGTCACTCACAAAAAATCTGCAACCCCCAATGAAA
>JGI24159J19872_10005115_pt1 | contig 16901 bp, 8 predicted proteins | sample Ectturendosymbi4_FD_19872 | JGI IMG/M metagenome (IMG submission 19872) | reverse complement strand
TGAAGCTCTTTCAAATGAGCCCACTTTCATCAAAATCTGAGAGGGTGGGTGAACATTTTTAATTTTTCTGTTCAATTAAGCATGGAATGACCCTTAATTACTGTGTATTTTTAAAACAAATTTTTCTGGGGACAAGAAATTTTGGGGGGGATCAAAAGAAATTTCGGGGGAACTGCCTTCGAATCCCCTCCCGTAGGTACGGGCTTGCTTACAATGAATATGACCTATCCAGCTTCCTCAGCAGTAAGTGATGTGTAGGTGCAAATTTAAGGTTATATGCAAGAGATGCTGCCATTGATTGTCATTGTGTTGTCACCAATGCAGCATCATAGCATTCTTTATATGAAAGTAGCTACAGTACTGGCTGTATTGTTTCGCTGAGACATTTCTGTCATTTTTTAGTCAAGACATGTTGGTCACTGAGACACTTTAGTCATTTGTCTCACAGTTGCATTATAACTGGGGCAACCAATTTTTTTACTTAAAAATTTAAAATTTTGACTTTATAATTTACAAATTTTGACTTTATTTTGACCTATAAATTTTCTGCATTTACAACTGCAAGATAATTCAGCCTTAGATGTTGAGGTTAACCCAGAAGCATATTCATGCACTCTATCCTTGGAATTTCTAAAAATTTTGGTGGTTTAATTTTGGGGATGATCATGATATATTGATAAGTAAAATAACTACAGTAGAGTCAAGCCTGAGAACATCATAAAGCTGAAACATTATATGCATAATGGATTGGGCATTTACTAGAACAAGTGGTGTAAGACCACATTTCTCGCCTACCACACCTATCATACATAATATTAAATCGTCCAGTAGTGGGCAAAACAACAATATTACGTCAGAAATCGCAACAAAACCATTATTATTAGCCTATAAAATTGCAATGAAACTTGCAAAAGCATATCAATATTGGTTGTTGTAGTTTCAGTAAAATATCGATAAAGAGAAAAAAAGAAATTTTTGACCTAATGACAAATTTTCACTTTTTTTGGCCTAATAACTTAGATTCCCTCATGGTATGAGTGTGAAATTTGGTTTGTGGACATTTCATAAACTTTAGAAACGGCAGAAAAATTTTGACTTTATCGACTTTTGGTTGCCCTAATTATAACTCATTGTAACAGTATTCATTAAATGTATATTTTTGGACATCCTGGCTGAATTGACTTTGTTTTTTTAAGTCATTTAGTTACAAAAGGAAGTAGCTATGGAACTGCCTCGCATGACACGGTTTGAATAAAACATTGAGTTTGCCACTCAAGCCGCATGCAGCGGAAGCGTTTACGTATGCTGTGTCAATGGTTTTTGGTTCAGCTCTCAGTCACCTTGGCAACTTTCGTTTTGGTAGTTATGGTTGCATGTTTCAATTCATGGGACCACTTTTTTATTTATTTTTTTCAAAGTATTCCAACTGTTGTCTTCACATTCACAGTTTGTTTAGGTTTACGCTTGTGCTTTAGGTTTAAGTGGTTTGGTTTAGGATTTAGGTTTGAAAGTTGGAAGTGTCTAGGTAGCTGGCACCCACATGATTTAGTGCATGGTTAGGATTAGTCACCATAAAAAGAAAGCAGGTTCAGACTTTATATCATAGTAGGGTTAACATACAGTAGTAGAGTTATGGTCTTGGAGGTCGTGTTTGAACTATGCTCGAGTTTCAGGTATTCTTTATGAGGGTGCACGGATTGCAGTGCTAGGTTAAGAATTTTAGCATCTTCCACTGATCATGATGAACCAGGAGTGGCCATGTGTAACCTTTTCTTTTGTTTTCATGCTTCAAGGATTTGCCGTAAAAAGCTGTATGCACAATTATTTGACAAAACAAAGGATTACACCTAGCAACTCCTTGCTCATCTTCAGTTCATTTCAACAAGCATTGATTTACACTTTTACCTTTCAAGATTTAGCTGTAGTTAGGGTTTTTGCTTTAGTTTCAGGTTTAGGTTTACTGTTTTAGGTTTAGGGTGTGCAGGTTTAGGGTTTTAGGTTTAGAGTTTTAAGTTCACGGTTTTAGGTTTATGTGTTATGAGTTCTGTGTAAATAAGGTTTAATACAGGTTTACAGTTGCATAGGTTAACATGTTCAATTTTCTTTAGTCGATTGAACTACACTAATATAGCTCCCAATTATTGCATTTTATTATATTTCAGTTGATTTTATTGCTTTTTAAATGAAAAGTTAACATTTCTATATTAACCAACTTTCAATGCATTAAAACTATGCAATCCTGAGCCTTAACTGCAACTAATGCACACCTATGCCCTTAGTCATGTGACTATAAATCATTAGTGTCACAACTGCACAACTCAGCTTGTGTAGCCATAGTCAGAGGCAAGGTAGATTTCAGTTTCACTTTCAGCACTGTTGTGTGTGTAATGCCATTCGCTGCGGGTAGGTGATCTCACTCTACACTTTGCTAAGGTTTTGGTTTTTATATTGCTGACTACCTAGTAGTTCACCCTGTGTAGCCGGTGCTGGCCACCTAGCACTTGACCCTGCATAGCCGTTGCCAGCTATCTAGTCACTGTCTTAAAAGTTTAGGGGTGAGTGTTAAGGTTTANGATTCAGGTTTGGTAGTGGCTACCAGTGTAGGGTTGATAAAAATCATGGTTAACACTTTGAGAGCCGACGTACGATATATTCGTACTTGGCTCTATCGCTATACTGCTGGTATGGTTTTGTGCGTGACGCTTGAACCAGCAACGTGCTGTTTGAAAAGGCTGTGCTGTGCTGGGAAAACCATGCACGCTAGAAAAAACTTCCTACATATGAAATGTTCGGCAGATCGTCTAGTTTCTGATGAACAAAACCAAAAAAAGTTTACACCTTGTTTAGATGGGTGTTTTGGGTGAAAACTGTGGTGGATTTGTTGTTTTTTTACTTTGAAGGTTCATTGCGTTTATTCAAAGCATTGCAAAAATTCCAAACTCACAGAATATGTTGCTAGACCTATTTTCAAGCATCCTGTGAAGTTTCAAGTAATAATTTTCAGAGGTAAAAAAGTTACAACTATTTATGTAACACCTCAGACTAGGAAGGATTTTCTGCTTTTCGACTAAGTACGCAATCGCATGTGCGCTCCGAGGCTCTAACAATCGCTATGCCTAGGCTCGATTCGCATAAATTTTGCAACAGCACTTCGTTCATGAATTTCAAGATTCAGTATATTTTTGCTGCACACACTGCAAACGAAACGTATTTGGACAAAGTCCAGTACGCGAAAACAACCGAAACACAAATGTATTTAGACATCGCCCGAACAGAGGACAGTTGTCAGCTCTTGACTGCTGAAACAAAACAGCACCACTTCTGTTCTAGTTTCAGGAAAAATCTGAAAAGCACAGAAGATGTTGTTATCACCTTGTAGAAGCATCGTCTTTAGTTTCAGGTACAGCAAACAAGCAGAAAAAAACTATAGCGGTTTCCGTCAGCTGGTCGCCGATAGGCTAGGACTGTTGCGAAGACATGCAACGCACGGGCATCTAGATGCTTAGCACAAAGGTAAACAACTCAGAAAAGTTAGGCTCAATTTCGCTAGAATTTCCAGGACGTGCTTGCTTAGGCTGTTACCATTTTTATAAAAATTTACGCTTCAAACAAANAAGTACGCAAGTTACGCGCTGCAGCACAAGCACACTGTCAATCAAATCAGCATGGCCACCCACGTTTGCTTGTCTGCTCGCAACNGTTGAAACAAAGCAGCACCGCTTCTATTCTAGTTTCAGGAAAAATATGAAAAACACAGAAGATGTTGTTATCACCTTGTAGCAGCATCGTCTTTGGTTTCAGGTGCAGCAAACAAGCAGAAAAAAAGCTACAGCGGTTTCCATCAGCTGATCGTCGATAGGCTAGGACGTTTGCGAAGAAATGCGACACACGCGCATTTAGGTGCTTGGCGCAAAGGTAAACAACTCAGAAAATTTAGGCTCAATTTCGCTAGAATTTCCAGGACATGCTTGCTTAGGCTGTTACCATTTTTATAAAAATTTACGCTTCAAACAAACAAGTATGTACGAAGTTATGCACCATAGCGCAAGCACACTGTCAATCATGTCAGCATGGCCACCCACCTTTGCTTGGGGTAGCACGAAATCATCTGATCCAGCCCATCCACACCTGACATATGCTTGTTGTAATCAACAATGCATGTGGGTTTGCTGACCTCCTCCATAGCCATGTACACTGTTATAGAAGTTGTCCATGTACAGAGTATGCCAACGAGACATATTCTTTGACGTAAGGAATGATGTTACCGCCTCCTTGAGACTCTTCGACATGTTGTGGTGCACGTCAATGTTCCAGCAGGGTAAGCCCAACCTGGTTGGTGCATCATCGTTGGAATCACCTGCGGAATCTGACCGGCTGGGATCATCACTAAGCTTGAAGTCACTCAGGTCAGAATCATCGTCCATGAAAATAACATCAGCATACGTTGTAACTCTGAAAGAAACGTCGTGGCTAATTATTATTTATGCACATTGCAATTGCATGATATTTGGAATCCGCCAGGAATGAATGTTTTTGAAGAACCGCTGAACACAACGCTGCAGAAAAAAGAACCACGTCACATGTGGTTGAAATAAGATAGCTTGAATCCCCCCCAGTGTGGCTGCAACTTTGGTGCCATCGGAAAAAAAGAGCTACAGAACACATGACTGGAAAATTTGTTCCGTCGGAAAAAAAGAACTGCAGAACAAGTGACTGGAAAATTTTGGTGCCATCGGAAAAAAGACGTGCAGAACACGTGACTGGAAAATTTTGGTGCCGACAGAAAAAAACAACTGCAGAACACAAAGCTGATGCATGTACGAAAATTTCAGGGATGATGCATGTACGAAAATTTTGGTGCTGTCAGAAAAAAAGAACTGCAAAACACGTGACTGGAAAATTTTGGTGCTGTCGGAAAAAACAACTGCAGAACACGTGGCTGGAAAATGTTGGTGCCGTCGGAAAAAAAAGAACTGCAAAACATGTGACTGGAAAATTTTGGTACCGTCGCAAAAAAAGGACACATGATTGGAAAATTTGTGCCGTCAGAAAACCTTGGAACACGTGGCTGAAAAAGTTACTTGCCTTTGAGAAAAATATTTGTCTTCCACCAAACCAAATAGGAAACTTTTACATAATGTTTACCAACTCTAGAAGAAACTATTGCAATGGCATGTGTTCACAAATGGCTTCGGCAAACAGGCAATTTGAAATCAGCCCATAGCAACCTTTTTGTGCATCGCCCAAAATTTCACTGAGCAGTAACTGGCCTTGAAAAAATAACAAACTTTACCCAAAAAGTAAATTTTTCCTACAAAGCACCATGTACAAAATAGTTGTCGCGTTCTAGCCACCAACTAAATATTTGAAAAAATGACCTAGCACATGACGTTTGACAAAAAATTGCGCAACTCCAAAAGTTCTGGTTCGATTTACCTGAAATTGTCAGGGATGATGCATGTAGGTATGCACAACATTTGTGAAAATTTTTGTTGGAAACGACCAAGCACATAAAAGGTAGCTACCTGGTATGCACCAAGTGATTGCTCCGTACTAGCTTGAACAAAATGGCGTAGCCTGCGCCGAGCACATGACGCTTGATAGAAATCATGTAACTTAAATGCCTAGCACATAACAATTGATAAAAAATTGTATAACTCGAAAAGTTCTGGCTCGATATTCCTGAAATTTTCAGGGCTGATGCCTGTAAGTATGCACAACATTTGTGGAAATTTTCGTGGGAAACAACCAAGGACAAAAAGAGTGGTTGCCTGGTACGCAATAAGTGATTGCGCCATAGGCTATTAGTTTGAACATAATGGCTAGCCCACGCCTAGCAGAGGACATATGATAAAAAATAGAGTAACTCAAAAAGTTGATTTGCTTGAAAAGTTTTAGGGTTTTTTATTTTTTTGCCTGAAAAGTTTTAGGGTTTTAGAAATGCTCTCCTGACCACACCAAACGCTGAATCACATGACAAATGCCTTTTTCTGATTGCTAGAGACTTAGTACCGAGATATTCGTACCTTGCAGAGGAAACCATAGGGCCCGGCTCTCAACAGTTGGCTTTGGAAAAGTGAAGTGCAAATATATTGTACACCGTCTCTCAACCGATGGCAGCTTTTTTCAGCCGGATGCCAAAGTGTTAAAAAAAATCAAATAAATCTGATTTAAAAAATTTACATCTGATTTTTTTGATTTAAATCAGATTTTTATGATTTTTTTTACTTAATGTGTAGAGGGTGGCCATCTAATAAGTAGTAATTTTTAATTTTGAAGAGTTTGTTATACTATATCTTTTTTGCGCTTTGTTTCTTCGTGTACAGCAACAAGAATTCAGCTGAACTTTCATTCAAACTTACTTTGCTCTTATGCATCATGCATAATTATTTTCCAGTTATCAATGCACCTGGCAATTGCATATATACTGTACATGAAACCAAAAATCAACATAAGGCTGGCTTGATCACGGCTCACAACTCTATATGTAAAAAGCTCTATTGCTGAGCACTCTAAAGCAGCTGATTCTTCAAAAATCCACATGTTCTATCATACGCATATATCTATATACATATCAAAGCAAAAAAACATACAAAATATGTTCTGCACTGATGATATCACAAAGATCAAAATGATGTTGTTGAGTGTTATATGTTTTGCTTTCTGATCTTACATTAAGTATATTCCAGTATATTGTGTGACTGCTATGCAGTGAAAAATAATTTGTGTGAATGTCACTTATCTTTTCCATTCAGCTTTTGCATTCCATGGGAATACTTATTTACACTGGCCTTACCTGCATAGTCTATAAGTATGTTATTATTTCAGATAACCATTTCCTTTCGCCAAACTTTTGATTTCCTTGGGTTTCAGTGGACTGCAATTGTGGCCAACTTTTGTCAGATCATTGCTGTTACAATTGGATTGTTTGGAACATGCAGGAATAAGCCAAGATTAGTGGCTATGGTATGTAAGAGCTGTGCTAGTACATTTTTAAAAGTTTTTTTGTGTTACTCCATGGTTTGTCATTATCTGCCTTTTAAGCAGTACACAGCAGATAACACTGCTTTAAAATTTATCTTCTTTTTGTGATTTAGTATTCAACATGGACACTGATTTGGATGGGATGGAATATCTTCATCATATTTTTCTACTTTGGTATTGGAGTGCTGGATGTAGTGAGTTGCATGTAGCTTAAACTTCTGGCTTTATTTTTGTTTGCAATTATGGTATTGCAGTGAGTCCAAGTTGTCTGTGAACAAGTTGCTTGTCTATTACTTATCAAACAAAAGCACTAATGGTACCTAGATATCATTGTAATTTCAGTTAGAGCTTGACTGATGCATCAGCAAAGATGTAATCAAGACCTAAACTTCGAGACTGATATCTGGTAAAAACTTCGAAACTGAGACTTAGTCAAAAAATCTGAAACTGAGACTCAAGACTTGAAAATTTGTGGATTATATCAAGATTTTTAAAAAACTTGTCCAAAAAATGTCATTACCACTTGGAAGTTGAAATTTTTTACAATTTCTGGCATTTTCGCACCCGCTTTCATTGTTTCTTGTCTGCAAAGCAGACAAAAAGCATGTTAAACTACAGAAGTTTCACCAAACCGTATTCTTGCAGTATTCAAAGACTTGAGGCAATAGGCTTGTGACTGAGACCTGTCTTTGAGACTGAGACTGAAAAGAAACCTGAAACCTTTCTATACTGACACTTACACAAATGGGTTTTGAGACTCCATTACTGATGGACATATCAGTATACATTGGCCAATTTTGCTGATGTATTGTATGCTGTAAAATTCCACTGATTTACATCAGCAATATGTGCTCATAAAAGTTGCTATGCTATTGTTCTGCATGGAGTGTTCGTAAACCAAAGTTGCTACTGCGTCTCTGATTGGTTAACGCAAAATCTCTGTCCTCTTCCTTATGGCATGGAGCCCTCTGATTACATCTAGTAGTGCATAATAATCAGAACATGCAATTGTTCTGATAAATCACTCTATGACGTAACATTCACTTGCAGGTTTTTGCGTGGTAAGCAGATGACTGCTTGCGAATGGGCATGATTCATTTTTTTGCTATTGATATTTGAAACACACTGTCATAGCCAGTATGATTTCAACCTAAAACAAGCAGTTTGCACGTGTCTTAGCGACAGCATAACTCCTCTGCTGATTGTGCTAGAGAGCTGTTCAAACCCTAAAAAAACTCACCAAGTCTTGGAGTCTGCAATGAAAAAAAATTTTTTGGTTTTAGGTTTCGCATTTTTTGTGAGTGACACCATAAGTGGAGTAGTTTTAGGCCTTTTGACCCACTTCATCTGGCCCTGGGCTGAAACCGCTAGATCAGTGGTTCCCAACCTTTTTGATCTCGCGACCCCATTCGAAAATAGTATATAAGCACTTGGCCCTAGCCATTACCTGCAGCTCAAAAGGTGTTCAAATAACAACCAACCTGATAAGAATGCACTATTATTTCACATGTTAGATTCAATGTGTTTACATGCTTATGCAAAACAACTGCACATACGCTAATTAGTGGGACAACTGAGCTTGCACCTATGCAAATATTATTGAAATTCTTGAGGACGTGTTGGTGAAAACTAATCTCATGTCATTCTCAACGCGCAGTCTATTCCTTGACTTTTGTTTAATGTGCACAAGGGTTGAAAATCCAGCCTCACAGACAGGGGTGGATATTAAAATTTAGGAGCCTGAAACTCTCTAAAAGAAAGGTGCCCCAAAACAGTTGTTTATGGTCCCTTCTCAGCATGTTTGCACAGGATGGTTGCTTTACTTGTTGGTTGTTATTGAAATGTCAGCTAAATAATAAAAGTAAATCGCCAGAAGTACCACCTTAATCTGCTTGATTGTTGCTTTGTTTTGAAAAACATGACTTGCTTCAGATCTTATTCAATTTGGCTCTAGAGTGGTTCATAAGTTTTTTAACTGAAGCTGAGATCTTTCGTTCATTTGTCTTATAATACCGCAATACTGGTAGCATTAAAACTTGCTAAAATATTCACTAGTCTGCCTGTTTGGAGATTATGACCGAATTTACTTACTTTTTTTGGTCATAAAAAAGATTGGTCTGTGTTTGAAAAAAACAGACAGAAACTAAGTGTGAAACTCACAAAGTGACTCTCTTCCGTTCACCTCCCCTAATATCCACCCTGCTCACAGATGTAGGTGGAAATGGATGGAAGCAGACAAGAAATGTTGAGCGTAGTTAGGCCTGAATATGATTACTGGGTTGAACACCAAAACTGCGTGAGAGAGTTTTCAGAGAACCAGTCACGTGCTGAAGAATAATTTCACTATTGCAAATATACTCAGACATGAATAAAATATCCATTCCATTCAGAAAGTGAATGCACGATTGTTACGTTGAGTTTTGATTGTAGGAAATGCAAGAGCAATATCTTTAGGATGCAACAGTTTGTTTGATGCGTATTGACTGCAAATTACACCATGTTAGAAAGTTACTTTTATGCATCAGTATCACTTGTTAGGCCTGCTGTTAAGATCCAGGCATCTGTCAACTATACCCTACTTTGTGCTGGAATCACGAGCTCAAATCATAATGAATAAAAAAGAACAAATGCAATACAGAACAATAACAATAAAAGTTCGGTTTTGCTTTGTTGGAATTTCAGCTGGCAAGTATTCACAGTAGGTCAGATGTTCACAAGGCTGACATACAGTGTTCCTCGAAGAAAATTTTACACTGCACAAATGTTTGTTTCAGTTCATGTGCAATTGTGCAACCATGTAGACACTCAACGAGTATAGTGTTTCAAGTGATAAAAAGGGCTTTGTGATATATATAAGATATTAAATTTGGAATGCTGCAAGTACGCGAGAATGAGATTTCGCTGCTGAAATGGTCTGGTGGTATACCTCACAGTTGCGCATCTGAGGGAACACAGCTGTCATAATGTCATCATCACTAGGCAGAGAACTTTCTATTTCTGGTGCTTGCATGTTTCCATACCAAGGTCAATTGAAACTGTATGGAAGAAACCAGATAGGAATTACAATAATTAATGTCAACTTCACAAAGATCTGACCGTGTTTCACTTTTGCTGAAATAACGCAAAATGTTGATATGCGCAGTTTTAAAAATCTGAGACTTCAGCAAACTATTGAGATTGCTGTTTGTGGCCCCACAGCCACTTCTCTCCATACCACTTGGGGTTGCGACCCACCAGTTGTGAACCCCTCCGCTAGATGTTATTATTTTGCTCAAGTTTTCGTTGGAAACTGGGGTAAAATCTAACTCTTTTGAGACTTTGGATAACTTGCTGGGGTTTCAGGTTCAAAAGTTATTATCTGAAAGCAACGAATTAATTATCTAATTAGATTACTTAATTGTTTATTTTTAGACCATAGCCTTTGAATCGGAACCCTAGAAAGTTGATCAAAGGCTCAAAATACTCAGATTTTAGCCTAATTTCCAATAAAACTTAAGAAAAATACTTCCATGTAGCAGTTGGGCCCTAGGCCAGGTAACATGAGCCAAAATGGCCAAAAATCTACCTCGCTTATGACGTCACTCGCAAAAAAATGAAACACAAGACAAATTTTTTTTTATTGCAGACTTAAAGACTTGCCAAGTCTTGAGATTTTGAATAACTCTCTAGCACAATCGACTGGCGAGTTATGGAGTTTTGAAGTGGTGCAAAATTAGCAGCTCAAGGCGTGATTTTTAGGTATGATATATTCGTACACCAGCAGTGAACATGTTAAATCCCTCATTTGTTGAATCTTACTGGTTGTCTCTATCCATTAACAGAATAATGACATTTTAATTATAGAATTTCTTGTTGTAGCTCATAGGTTTTAGTGCAGCCAATTACAAACCTATTATTACGTTTCAAAGTTTACTCCTATAATAAGTTCAATAAGAAATAAAATTGACAATACTACAGGTTGCATACATGAAAGATAGCTCTTTCTTACTTGGTGATAGTAACATCTTTGCAAACTGTATTAACTGTGACTGCTGAATTAACTAAGCAGCAAATATTTAAAACTTCCCACAGTCAACTTGCATGAACATAAAGCAACCTGTGTCTGATGGTTGGAAGTCCAAGATATCACAGCAGTGTTACGGTAATTTCTCATCCTTTCAAAACTGTACAAAAAAGCATGCTGATGTCCTTAGGTTGTTTGTGCTTGTGCATGCTATCTGGAGTCCGGCTTCATTCTCATACAGATATTATTAGATCAAACAGCTGCTTTGCTTCTGATACCAGTCTTGGTAAGGATTGTTCTTTGCAATTATTTAGTTGTAAACTATGAGACATATAGAAATGTAAATTTGTTAAATGTGAAGTATGAACTGGTACCACAGTTGGATGTTGACAGCTCTTCTAATCTTTGTTTTGCAGAACAAACATATGATAGCTTTAAACCTTGGCCTGACAGATTCCTTCTCGTGGTTCAGAGTCCATTGCTTCAATGCCACTGTCACTGTACCAACTGAAGCCACCATGGTCACACCATGGTACTGCATATTTGATTATGAGTATTTTGAAATAGGATTGTCGTCTGTGCAAATGCTGCTTTCAGTAAGTATTAAACTGGTATGCATTGTTTTAATGTTTTTCACTGTCAAAATGCAATGAGCGCACCTTTTTAGCTTAGCTTTGTTGTTAGTTGATCCAGACCTGATGTGTATCAGAGTTTTTTCATTTATGTGTATTGGATGTTGCTTTGATATCTGCTGCTGTGATTTATTACATTCAAAACTTTGATTTAAAAATGTACGCCTCAGCAAGTCGAAAGCTTTGTGCCTACTCTTTCAAAATTAATGTGAGGATGGTGAATCATTGAAAGAATAATTTCCAAAAATACTGTCATAAATTATGTGATCAGAGTTTCAAAATAAGACCAATTTGGAGGTTCCTTCTTCTGTGGCTGCCTTTTATGATTTCAGAAAATTTTGTGCTTTGCTGAAAACCTTTACTATTTAATACTTGCTGGTGATAGACCTTAGAACAGCGTTTTTCAACTTTTTTGCTGCAGCAGAACCTTCTGCAAATGTTTGCATTACTCATAGATCCCTATGGTAAAAGGTTCCGTAGCACCAAGGGAGCATTAGGTCAAGGCAGTTGATAAGCAGAGTTTTCAATGCGATTCATAGTAGCAAGGATATGGTGAAACATTGGTATTGCTAAAACCGCTTAGAACTGTGGTTGCGAATTTCATCCAGGCAATTTTGGTCTGTTTCTGCGGAACCCTTGGCAGCCACCAGCAGAACCCTGAGGTTCCGTGGAACCCCGGTTGAAAAACACCGCCTAAGAAAATAAGAATTTTGAAAAGGTTTAGAAGCTTTCAATGCTCTGAGTGAAAAGTGGAAATAACAGAAACAAAATGTTTGCAGTGGTGCAGCGATGTTCATAATGTCTGACTGCAACCTGGTTCTTTTTTCAGGTATTTGGTTTCAGCATTTCATGTTATGTCATTGGTGTGCTGAGAGACGAAGAAGACAAATGTAAGGTCTTGGTTTAAGTGTTGTGGAAGTCTTGTTGATTACTATGTCTACTTAAGTATCATTTTTGTTTGTTCGTTTTTGATAGCAAATTAACCATTGTGACTATGCAACAGTGGTGATGTCATATGGAACAGTGTGATCTTCTTTTTTGTGAAAAGCGTCTGGGGGGGAGAACAAACCTCAGCTTTCTTCATTCCTTGCCATGAGTGTTGCCTAGATGCATTTTGGGATTGACAAGATAGTTAAACAATGAGCAAAAGGGGGTCTATGAAACTTACAGAAACATTTTGGATGATGCTCAGGAATGCCCAATGTTGGAGTTATTGCCAACCCCGCCTATTTGAAAGGGGTAATGAAGATGGAAGTAATTTTTTATAATCAGCAACAGTGGTATATTTATATTCTACTAATACCAAACTCAAGAACGGAGAGTTGTTTTGTCCATTTTTTAGCTCAAAATTGTGTCAGAACGTTAAGAACGAGGATCATCTTCATATACCTACATTTCTTCATTGAAAACTTAAACAATCAAAATATTTGGGCGTGAAAATGTGGCGTAGAAATACGAAAAAACGTAACAATACACACTGTAACTCAGAAAATGACTCACAGATCTTAACCACTTCGTTCATAACGATGCCCGTAGCCACGGGGGGCATTCGGGAGCAGTGCCCCCCAAATTTCGTTGTGCCCAGAAAATTTTATTTTAAACATATAAATAAAAACAATCTTGCCACCCCTAAAAATATATCCTCCCCAAACCTTATAATCTAGCAACGGGCCTGTTTGTAACAATTGGTATCGTCAAAACTCGACCTGCCCCTCTGGTCTTCGACGTCCTTGATTATATTCGTGGCAAAGGAATGCGTTTTTGGTGTCTCTACATTTTTCGAAATGCTTTTCTTTTGGCTGTGCCGGTAGCCATGTGTTGCACATAAACAACCTGATTTCTACCATTTTTCATGCAGTTGACTTCGTTAGTGGCTTTGAGTCTTCAACTAAACGAAAACCTAGCTCTAGTATCGGTTCGCCTCACTTGCAACCCCTGGTTGGGTAAGTCTAATTCTTTTCATTTTCTATATCGAGCGGTATGTGTTGATTATTTGGAGTTTTTTCAAGTAGTACTTTCACGCACTGATAGGTCGGGTCTAAGCGGTAGTTGTTCTCCCAAAATCGTGAAATTATTGGGCCAAGATTATTAAATTTTTCAAGATTTTCGGAAATTGCAAATGTATTGCCGTCCTCATCGAAATCACTTTGCTCGCCTGCAATCTTTTATTGCATGTAACAGGCAAAGTAACAGCATTTCTCAATTTGAAACCGCACGTTTTTCTATTTGCAGTATTTATGGATTTGCGTCATAGACTAGGACTGTTGAACCCAAAAATGATTGGTTTTATTTATTAGTCATTGGTTTCTGTCTAGCGATGTTATGCGTTCCCGCATAAATCCATCCATATGTCTTGGTTTTGCTTTTCGACCCGTTATCTTCTGTGTGCTTCTAATCCCGCCCTTGCAACTTCTTGCTTTGTTCAATGATTAGCACAACTTGTTGATCTTATGATGAAATATTGTGATCTCAAACACACCACTTGCAAATGTTGGAAGAGTCGATCGAAGCGCTGATACTGACTGCAAAGTCTGTTTGTCTCGTAATGGTGCCGTCCTGCAGCCGCCGGCATGCTGTAGTTTTCAGTGGAGAATAAATATGGCCTTGATTTTTGGCGAACGTTATACAAACTTTCGGTGTATAGTGTACCTTGAGCTTATGCTGGTTTGGCTCTCTTCGTAATCTGCTGGGGTCCAGCAAAGATTTCGCGTATCCACTATGAAATTTGTTCCACCTCTGGGATTGAGACACGCTTCCTGTGGAATGCAGGACGTGTTGACAGATTCAGTGCGAGTGTGGACTGTGAAGAACAGAGACCGCTTGCTTCAGTAATTTTTGGTCATCGGTCATTTTTGGTGTACCAACTTTTGACTAAAGAGAAACAAAAAATAATGACTGTGAGTGAGTGGAAATAGTGGGGAAATTGCCAACGCAGAATCAGAATTCATGTGAATAAGGTCCGTTAAAACGATATTGACGCGTCAAACACAAGTTGCTCTCACAATCAATAGAAGCATGGTCTGCTTCATATCGAACATGGTAAACGGATTTTTGCACTTTTGTAGGGGTTGAGTGTCACCACCGCGGACCCATTCCAACGTCATGCAAGCGTATAAATCGGAGGTACCTATCAAGTGCCATCGGTTTGCTTGCATCTTTTCGATACAGTTGAACCTACATTGTGGGTTCTGCTAACGTGAATTCGGAACGGTTCAGGCTCCGCTCGTTTTTATTTGAAGACGTCTGCTTTAGAATTATTTGTGTGCAAAAAACAAAATGGCAGTCAGTATTTTTGAGTGCTCAGTCGTTTGAAACTATCTCTTGTGCAGCGCAATTAGCTTAAAAACTTTAGTTCCTCAACTTGCGTTCATTGCATTTTTCAGGGCTGTCAGCAGTTCATCAAATGCTTGAAACTTTGCTCATTAGAGATCAAGTTGACTTTGAGACGACTGGTTTCTCAAGCCTGCCCGTTGAAAGGCAAGAAGTCAGTGCTGTTTCCCCAGTACCTGTTTGTCACTGTAAACTTTTGCCTATATTGTTTGTTTGCAAAAAAAATCGTGTACGATACGTGCTTGAAGCGTTACCTGAATTGTCTTATGCGCAGTCATTTCCCTCTTCTGTACAGTTTCGCTTTTCTCTCGGATATTCACGCGTTGTATTTGCTGCTCAATTCACTATCTCCGTCAGACATTTATGTTTCTGGTACCTTTGATCATCGCTGTCAATGATGCAGTATTTTTACGTTTTATACGACTTTGCGTTGTCAGTACTTATGCTTTGTTGCCAAGTGCAATTGCACGACGACGTGGTGCTAAGAACAAAATTATCAGTGATGCCAATTCACGGAACGTTGTGTAACAGTTGTTTTTGCGTTTGAGAATCAGCATCCCCTCATTTTGAACCATTGCTTATTAGATGAAACTTTTCTTTCCAGTAAATCGAATATTTTGTCTGCGCCAAATAGAATAAACAAATGTTACGCCTCAAATATGAGACCCAAAGGGTAAGACAGACAGACAATGCTTGTTTATTTTGCATGGCCAACGAAAAGACCCGGAGGTCATCAAAGTCAGCTGACCATAAATGATGTTTTTGTTACCTGGCCTTGTCACTGTTCAGGCTGACATCCATTTTTTGTGTTTGCAACTCGTATCATGCGTCGCTCTTTTACATAAGCAACCTCGTTCGCATTCATATCCACTGTTCCCGCATTTAGCGTCCTTAGTGAAACACCTCTTTCGTTTACATTCGCTTCTTTCGTAAATTGTCTTATCTCAAACTAACAGCCGACTGTGTTGTGAGAATTAAGAATGAATTAAGTGATTTTCTTGCCTAGCTGAAGGCTCTGCCATGCTTTGTTACTGAGGCAGCTGCCAGCTGGTTCATGCCCATGAGAATCACATCGGGGCATTTCATTTGACTGGGTAGAATTATGAGTCACCACGCCTACTGCAATGGTCTCTTGAGAATCGTAAGGTTCGTAGCGTTATACTTTTATTTGAAACGGTTCGTCAAAAAGGAGCTGTGCGATGACATTTTGTTGTGACGCTGTGATCGCAAAAAAGCTTCATTACTTATGTAAAATACACTATAAACGAACACGAGTTAGATTTGTTCTGACCAGCTGACAGGAAATTTGCGGTTCGAAGCGTTTGGGACGAAAAGTTCTTCGAATAGTGAGATGAGGTTGCGATCAGAAGTGGGAAAACGGCAGCACCGCTACTTTTGCCAAAAGTAACGGAAACAGCAGCGAGTTTATCAACATCTTTGCACCACATTCCCGTCTGGGGTGGAGTTGATAGTTACCTATGCAAATCACTTTACCGTGTATTCTCGTCGAAAGACGATAGCGTTCAATGTAATTCCTAAAATATTGATATAGGATCAGGGCCGGATAAAGGGGGGAAACGAGGGCAATTGTTCCGGGTCCTCCGCTCCAAGAGGACCCCCGTGATTGCATTTGTTTGTTCAGGAGTTAGGCTGATCAAAGGTTTACCGGCCACTGTAGTGGCCGGCGCGGGAGTTAATAACCCTTTTAACTGTCCGCCGGTGTATTCGTGCTATCGCTACGATTCCGCTTGCCATGATGGTTTGCTTGTAAGAGAGAGTGAGAGATGTCACGTGCTTAGTTGGCCAAATAAGCATGCATGGGTTGCTCCAAGAGCATCTGTCCCTGTCCATTCTCATTTAAAATTTCTACGGCGGCATCTGTCTGTACCTTGCGCAATTATCTGTAAAGTTAGTGATATGTCGGCTAAGCTTTGTTTGCTACCACTGCCTCG
>JGI24159J19872_10005111_pt1 | contig 16906 bp, 10 predicted proteins | sample Ectturendosymbi4_FD_19872 | JGI IMG/M metagenome (IMG submission 19872) | reverse complement strand
AGACTGCGAGATAAGTCACGCGTTATTTTATTGAGAGCCGGTCCGCAAAACAGGGCGAGGCTTAAACCGGTCCGTAGTGCGAAAAAGGCTGCCGACCCCTGAACCAGCTGATTCCCACCGAACAACATTTTGATAAATTCACGGATTAAGACTCTTCCTGCTGACAGGAATATTTCATAATCTTCCGCCTAACTTTTGAAAGTATCCATTCACCTGATTCTGAAACTTGTTTTCCGGAAAGTATGCCATAAAGTTGAACACATTTTATGTCACTTCGAAAATGAACACAGAGACACTTTATAACGGTTTCAATATTGTCGATGGCTTTTATTTTTAAACTATTATCAAATGAATATAATTCCAGAGACGTAAAAACCAGTGGCTTCATAAAAATGTCTTTTATGGCCGGTATGTCAATTCTTCCCTTGTTTACATTGCCTCTAGTTCAGTGGTTCTTAACCGGGGAGGCGCGCCCGCCCAGGGGGGGCTGAAGAAATTTCCAGTGGGGTGCGAACCCTTACATGCTCCACAACATGGAAAGTTTTTTAACGGGAATGTGTACCTTCCAAACGTTACGCCAGTGCGAATTTACGTCGCTACATGTTATTTGGCTTAGTTCCTAAAGAGATGTCGGGGTTAGGTTTCTTGAAGTTTTGCAGACCGAATTCGAGCGTACATCTCAGGGGTGAAACTAAGGGGACTGTTTAGTCGGCATGCCAAGTCCCTTTGACAATAACATCTGTGCCTTTCTTGCATTTGAAAACAGCATGGTGCACATAGAATTTCAAGGTAACAGGCTGCATCGCAGAACGGCTCGCATGATACCAGATGAACATTAATGCATACATTTTGCACAGCTCCGTGCATCGTGGAATACCGCTATGGCTTTCTGCAGTTGACGAGCTTTCTGCAATGTGGCCGTACACCTGCATGATACCAATTTTCTACAGTACTCCCGCCATGTTCTGTGATGCGACAATGTATATTTATGACAATTCAAATGTACTTGAGCCACACTTTTGTTGAATGTGAGACTACGTTTATGCGGCTTGGCTGCTACAGGCCACAATATGATTATCGATTTCTCAGCCAAAGGAAGATAGTAACTTTGCTTTCTGGCCATCCCAAATGCGTCACTCAGCTGCTTAATCTCGGAACCGTGCCTTTCACTCAGGCTAAGCGGCGCGGAGTAGGTGTTTAAGTCCAGAAACGTAAATAACATTTCTATTTGAATATCCGGTTTATGCGATTAATAACCGTACTATGTTTTTCGCACCAGAATGGGTTTTGGTTTGAGATTCTGGAATCTATTGCAAAACCACGGTTATGGCGTTTAACCGATATGCAATTAGTCGGAGTAATCTGTGTTCACTTTGCGAAGTAGTGTGCGGTTGCAAAGCTATGCTGAGTGAATAAAATAAGAAAGAATTTGCAAAAGTTCGCGTAAGTCTGAAACAAGCAACTGCAACACATTAAGCATGCGGGCTAGAGTGGGAACATGCATATCTGTGAGTGCCGGTAAATCTTGCGAATGTCGCTTAAAAGGAAGCTAACGAGTGATAGTAGTCATCATGCTCAATACAACATTCCTACTTTTGAGGCCTTGATGTGAAAAAATATGTACCTCTTTCTTGTCGGAACCGGGAGGGTGGCATGGCCTCCACATATTCTTCTGGGGAGGAGCTTTCCTCCAATTTTAAATTTTGCATAAGTTTTTGTAACGCAATAAGTAAGAACAACTATAGTTACGTTTATGCGCTCGTCAGTGTAGCGTAGATATATAGGGTGTAGTCTAGGTAGGGATCGTGGAGGGCTTATAAAGCATGGCATAAAATTGCTACATGCTGGAAAATGTTAATAGCGTCATATTTCAGTGCTTGTGACGTCACAGTTGCCAATTCAAACCACAAAAATTTTCTATAGTTTTTTAACGTGCACCTGTGCTCCCCCCACTTTGAAAAAGGTTCCACCACTCATGCGTATGGTTGTTTGGTTGCGCGCTTTGATGTGGTCAAATTGTTTATATTCCTTATTCTTTGAACACTACAACTGCAATTTACTTTGCAACTGAGTGCTAGGACGTTACAGTGTTTGTCTGAAGGCGTGTGCATGCCACAATACTTTTACTCTATTAAGAAAGTGTCTGTAACCCTGTTGTTCTACTTCAAACTTGCTATTAATCGTTCTGTTTTGTCTGTTTTTATCAATCTGCATTTTCCAGATAGTGTGTGTTTGTACTCTATGGACTTCGTGTCTGTCACAAAACCTTTAAAAAAATCAAATAAATATACCAAGAAATACGTTATTTCACAACTTATTTAAACTCAGGGCGAGGTGAAACAAAGGAAAATTACTTAAGGGGGCGTGGTGGAAAAAAGGTTAAGAACCACTGCTTTAGTTCTTTACAAGGATTCCATAGCTTTTACTTTCATTTGATAAAAAATTTCTTATCGTATCTCCTAATTTGTCGGTCTCCTTCCTGTTTATCACAAAATTCCAAACTTTAAATAGCTCCAAAAATTAACATTTATTAAAAACAATTACAAAAAGCGTAGTACATCAATTTTGGCTTTCCTAATTTCAACTGAGGTTTCTTTTTTGTTCACATGTTTGAGCTCATTTATTTTGGAATTGTCATGGCATGCCGTCAGAAAAGTATTTGTTGACCTTCAAGAGATGATAGGCGTAGCAATACGCTATTTCCGTCAACCATGAAAGTCGATAACTGTTTAGCACAGAACCCGAACAGCTTCAGCAACAGCCTCCACGTAACATTTTCTGTTCCATGTTTGCAGAAAAGAAACTTACATTAAATAAATGTGCCAACGTTACTAAACAATAACCTTTGCTTGTACTTAAATTGTATTTGCCTATATTGTTTGTTACGAGGCACGATATGATTCATTCAATGTGCCAACAACTTACGTATTTTTATGCAAGTCAAGGTAAATATATTTTCTGTGTGATTCATAACAAATTTGATAAGTAAAACTTGGAGTTTCTGCGGGCCATTGGAAATATTTTGATTACTTGGCGTTCCAAGTGTGCCGTAGGTTGCCTACCTCTGCTACGAAATAGGAGTAGTTTGTTTTGTGCTTCTTATCCAGTAAATTCTTATGTTTTATCAAAGTATCTTTATGCAAGAAGTATTTTACAGGGCAGGATCTGAAGTATTTTCCAGCGGAAAGGAATACGAATGGATCTATATAGTAAAGTCGGTAAGCATAATATTTGTGAAATCTGAACTCTGCAAAACTTTCACATTTACTGATCGTATAACTTTAAGATTAGTAAGTAAGTGCTCTGGCGCATATTCACTGAAGTCGAAATTTTTCAGGGTGAATGCTCTATGGTGAGGTCACAACTTGTTACCGACGTCTTTCGCCAAAAACAACCTTTGTTTAACAAACAAACACCTGAAGGGCTTGGATGTGACAGAGGAGGCAAAGTTCAAAGCATTCCCATGCCACTTGCTGGGTTTCGAGTGTGGAAAAGAACATTGAACAAGTACGACCAGAAGTATATTACTTTTAAATAGCTATAAACCTCATGAGTCTTTAGATATCTAACATTATGAGTTGGAAATTAGTTATCTAATCTACAGAGTTTTCCTTTTAATATGGTGCTAAACAGAACCGTCGCCAGAAATTCTTCAACAGGGCCTTTTCGTTTGTAAAGGGAGGCTTGCCATTATAAAAATTGACAAAACTCTATTAATTTATAGTGTTTCATTTTTCAACTTCGGGGGCTTGAAGCATTGTTTGGTGGGACTTATCCCACCAAAGCCCCCCGTGGCGACGAGACTGGTGTTAAAGCGTGATAAACTCAGATCTGTTAAAGGAAAAGTATTTAAAAATGTTTGATTTTAAGATAGCCTCAGCACCTCAAGGAAGTCGACAAATCTATTTTTCCAATCTTAACAACAAAAAGCACTCTTGCTGTAACAGGGAATTTAACCGAATTTTGTGGTCGCATGAAGCTGTGAAGCACATTCCAGGAGCCCTTCGCCCTGTTTTCAAACTATGAAGTAGAACCTAGTAATTTGGAAGCTTTATTTACAATTTCACAAATATATCATCTTCTGATAAAATGTTAAACAATGTCTAGAATGGCAATGTCTTCACATAAAATTGTGTTATTTTCGTTCCTTCTCTGTCTTCTTCTGTCGGTGAGTTTAACGTGGAGCTCAGATAAATTAAGTAGCGTTCACTGTAAAGTAAAAAAGAAAATCGTGTCAAAATCAAGCACTCTTTTTAAATCCATGCACATTGGCGAAAAGTTTGTGTAATGAAACCAATCACTACCTTGCCATTCTGAAGGGCAGTCCTCAAAAAAGTTTAGAATATTTCCTTGTGAAAATCCTTTCGTGGTACTTTTTCATGCGAGTGTAAAATCTCTGTACATTTCAGTGTTGACTTACCGTTACCCTGGAAATGTGCCATAGAGAGAAAATACTGGCTACTCATTAGTCACATTTCGGTTGGAGCATAAGAGCAGTGATGGGCAAGCACACTGTGTGCCAGCAACTGTGCTGGCCATTCTTACGCTTGATGCGCCCTGCAGATAATAGTATTTTTCAGGCTTTTTACGGTCTACTTCTCAAATTTACTTGAAAAACATGTTTTGAAAAAAATTTTTGAATAAAAGTATTTGCTACATATTTAATGTTTTGTTATAAGATGCTGATTTTCCTGACGCAGACCAACACTGCAAAGCAAAAGGTATTTATCTGTCGAAAAGAACATGTACGCAAGCAAAGAAAAGGACTCTTACGCTGAACACCAATCTTTTCAAGCCATGTCTTCTTCAAAAAAGGTATGATGAGCTTTGTGCACTTGACATCACCGAACTGAGCTGCGAAGTGCGCGTATCTGAATGAAAATAAAATTTCTAGAGGTAGTTTGAAATGTCACTTGCACATTTTCATTTTGCAACAAAAAAATTGTTGAAGAAATTTGTTGTATGACTGAGTTTTGTGCAATCCAAACTGGGATAAGAATCAGCAGCACCGGTATAGCAAATAATTTGCAAGGGCATCTTTTTGTTTTTCCGGCGTGGTCGGTCAAAATTTGCAACTCAATGGTGTATATTCAGAACATTTATGAGCTTACAACTACCATAAAACACGAAACTAAAATGTTATTGTGCTGAAAACGGTTGTTGAGAACAACATCGAAAGCAAAGTTCTGTTACAATGTTTCGCACTAAGTTTCGAAAGCACAGCTGCCAATAAGCTGTTCGATAATTGTATGCATTTTATGCATTTGCTACAAACAATCTCAGCAACACGTGTTACAGGGAATAGAAAAATTTAACTACATGCAATGATTTGTGCACCTGCAGATGGAACATCCTCTGAAAGCTGCGCCTTATCCATCAATGCCAGCGCCTGTCAACCAGAGAAAAACAGTGCTTCGTTTGCGACAACCCAATCCGAGATACGCAGCACAGAGCAGCGTTTCACAAAGCACAGCGACGGACGAAGATCGTTTCCCGTCTGGACTGATGCTCAGCAGCTCACGCTTTTCTGGTTCGGTATCACGGAGACCTCAGACAAGCGACCGCCAGACTCGCCTCAACCAACACAGCAGGATGATCAATAGTGCACCACCAGCGCTACGTCGCGCTCATCTCGAGTTAGGAAGATTAAAAGCCGGAGACAGTTTTGTGAGTTAAAAATCTATTTGCGTTTTCCATTTCTGGGTTAAATTTGCTTGCTATTGCCTCTTGCCTAAGGAAGGTCTGCAGCGCATCTTAGAACGGATGAGGCTAACCTTTTCTTTCTTTCCAAACAATTTTAATTATTTAGGCAAAATAACTAATAAACAACCTTATCGCAAATGCTTTGCTAAACCTACTATTTAAATGCCATCTGCTGTCGGGTGAGCACCTTTACATGCATACACAATACACGTTTATGCAACTTATTGTATTTAAAAATCCTCTTGAGTTCTGTTCAAATGCAGCAAATCTAATTTACCTTCACATTTTTGCGCAGGGCTTGGACGATTTGTTCGGTGGAACAGAAAATGTGACAAGCATTGCATTGATAAGTAACGGTGCTGATGTTGTGAAAGTAAAGCGCAAGTTTTTTTTGAAGCACGCTCCAACTAATTTACTAATGAAACTAAGTGGAGTGGTGAGTAAATTTCCATATTTGTCACATATACTCACAACATATATTAAACGATATTTTTCTAACAGTCTTTCAAGAAAAGAAAACGATGATCTGGTGCATCCTATTAGACGTACCGTTTGTGTTAATGTCAAAAAATCCTAGACGAATTGTGTTTTTTAATTTGCAAGTTTTACAAATGGCATTGGGTTCAGTTTAGCAGGTTTTATGCAAATAAGAATACTCCAAATCTAGGTAAGTGGTTTTACACATGAAGGAAAAGTATTGAACGTCAAAAATTAATCTAGAGCAATTCTGTGAGATCTAATGCAATGCGATTGTAAGCGGTTTGGTTGAAATGAAATAGCAAATCTAGCCTAACTATTATGAAATAATATGAAAAAAAACATCATAAGCCGCGGCTTACAATCGAATAGTAAATACGGTACTGGTTCATTATTGCCAGAATTAAACTTTTGAGACTTGTTAACCTAAAGCAGGGGTGCACAACCTGCGGCCTTCGCTAAAATTTATGCGGCCGTATAGTCATTTAAAATATTAGTTGTGGCGGCCGTGCATTAATAAAAACTCTTTGTCTACTGTATTAAGATACTTATTAGAAACTAGAAAGACTGCCAAACAGACGTGTGGAAGCAGGGCTCAGTGTGTAAAAGCAGAACAGAAGCAATGCAAAAAAATTAAAAATTTTGAGCACACTGGCGGCCATAATTCACATAAATAAGCGCAATGCTGCCGGAAATAGCGAAAAGGTTGTGCACCCCTGACCTGAAGGTGCAATGTTTTATGTTGAAAGTCGTTTCATGACCATCAGCGCATGCGACAAATGTTAACTGCAACAAAAGTCTATATTAGTTGTCTATAACTCATTATTCCATCCCTACCTCACTTACTCAATCCTCAATTGGGGATGTGTTTCAAACGCAACCATTCAGCCTCTCATTAAACTTCAAAATAAAGCTATAAAGCTAATAAGACCAACTAACCAGACATATCTGGAAGAATCTTTCCAGCACTTAAACATCTTAAACATTCCTAAATTTTATGCCTTATCAGTAGGCAAATTCATGCACTCTTATCGCAACAAACTGCTTCCACACCATTTTAACCAGTGGTGTGTTTAAGGGGCGGCGAGCGAGGCGCTTGCTTCGGGCCCCCTTTTCAGGGGCCCCGTCGACGTGTTTCGGGCGTAAATTTTTCTCTTTTTGATGAAAAACGTATTATCCGCTCATATAAAACGCTCCGAAGCAGATTATATATAAGTACTCTTTTTTTCAAGGGGCCCCCAATACCAACTGCAATGTCTAGGTACTCTTCTTTCAAAAAGGCCCCCAGCAGCAACTGCAATGTGTAAGTAATCTGCTTCCAGACGGTCTCCCAACAGCAACGTGCAAGTATTAAACTTTCAAATGGGCCTCCAGTAGCAACTGTAATGTGTAAGTACGCCTACTCTGCTTTCAAAAGGGCTTCCACAGCAACTGTAATGTGTGAGTACTTTGCTTTCAAAGGAGCCNCACTAGCATATCTAATGTGTAAATAAGGAAAAGCTTCAAACTAACTTCAAAACCTTAAAAATCTGTGGGTTAAAATTACAAGAAGTTCTGAAAAGACCCTATCTAGTAAGGGCAAAATTTTCAACCAAATGAATTTTTTTCAGTGTCAGAGAATGAAGCTTCTCATAGTATAGTGTGGAAGAGGGTGGAAAAAGGGCCCCTGCTTTAAGACCATAAGAAATCCCAAGAGTTTTCTTGTCTTCAAGCGTAGACCTACTTTGTACTCCATTTAATCTGTATCAAACTCGATTTGCCATTTTGATTGAGTCTATTGTAAATTACAGTATAACCTTCTTTGCTTAATACTGCGTTTTTAGTAAATGAACACTGGAATATTATTACAATCCCTACATAGAGCTCGCCAAAGATTTGCCGGGAATATTAACACTAAACCTAACCACTATTCGAAACTTTAACTCTAAGGCTATCTCTACCCCGGTCTCCTAACCATTACCCCTACTGCGGCATAGAGAAATGCATAACACCGTGGTAGAAGTCGCCAGTGGAACACCTTTCGCATTTTCTATTATGTTAGTCATGCCGGAGTCCCAGTAACGTATCCTTGGGTGGCCGGCATATCTCCTTCCTAGGCTTGATCAAAAGGTCTTATCACGGTTGGATGAGTATGATGACATCATCAGAGTGCCCCATTTTCAGCCTTGTCTCGGGCCCCGCAACACTAAGTTCACCACTGATTTCGACAAATATTTTATTTCAATCAACTCTATTCCTTCCAACTCCACAAGATTATCCACTTCTAACAACCTGTTTTTACCTAGAGTTAACTCTTCTTCAGTGAAATGTTCCCTTACATTTGTTGGCCCTAAACTGTGGTCCTCAATACCAGGCTGTAATAATCTTCTGCCACTTTTACCTTCAAATAGAAACTTAAGAAATACGTATGAAAAAGATACATAATTATGCATTTTGGTAACATTTCACTGCTCACGAGCAAAATACTGAGAATTTCAGTAATTCGTACAATGTAATTTTTTTCGTTTTTATGTATCTTTACGTTTTTGTTTCTTGTTCTATAATGTGCACACTACACATCCCATTTTTACCGCATAAAATTACACTCCATAATTTTAGTTTTGTTATTCTTTTGTAACTCATCAATTATTCTTTTTCACTTTTTTATTTTTATACCTAGTTCCCTTTATGACCCACGGCTAACACTTTTTTGCCAAAACTTTGCAACGCCATAACTCGCCAGCAGATTGAGCTAGAGAGCTGTTCAAGCCCTCTAAAGACTCTTGAAGTCTTGTAGTTTAGACAGAAAAAAAATTTTAAGCTTGGAATGGCGGGTTTTTCTATGTTTATATAATGGGAGGATGTTTTGCATATTTGTTTGTATTTGGATGATGTCATCACCCCCTGGGAGCCGACCAATCGAACAGATTTGTGGCCTAAAGTTGTTTGGATCCTAGGCTGTAATGCGAGTCTTTAGAGGGTTTGATTGACTTTGTAGCGTTTCTGGTTCATAAGTTATGGCGAAATAACCGAATATTAATTAGGGAAATTCCCAAGAATTCTTCCAGGTATTTGTAAACAGTTTGGTTTTATTGGCCCTAACTTTGGAACCAGAAACGCTATAAAGTCGATCAAGGGCTCTTAATGTTCGTATTATAGCCTAGAATCCAATAAAACTTTGAGTCAATATATTGGCTCGATTGGATCGGTGATGACGTCATCAAAAGGCAAAACATACCCCACTAATGACGTTATCAACCAAAAACCCCAAGTCCACAAGTTAAAAATTTTTTTTCATTCTAAACTACAAGACTTCACGAGTCTTTAGGGTGTTTGAATAGCTGTCTATCTCAATCTGCTGCCGAGTTATGGTTGGCCAAAATTTGGCCTGAAATGGCTAATTTCATCTTTTTTGAAACTTTTTGATTTCCGGATATGCTAGAAAGCCAATCAAGGTCTCTAAAGACTCGGATGATGGTGACCCCGCCTGCCGACGCATATGACGTCCAACAAAAATAATATTTGGGGTACATACAGGGTGTCCCAGAAGTCGCGCACCATATAATCATTTGTTTTTTTATGTTTCAGATTTAATTAGATATGGGTGAAAAACTAACAATACAAGAAAGAGTTAAATTGATTTTTATGTTTGGAAAAAATGGGGCGACATACCGCTCTGGTGCGCGACTTCTGGAACATCCTGTATAGGGCCAAAACTAAATTCGGGGCCATATCAACCCCTAGCTTCATCTGTGCTTGTAGGTACATTCATTTTGTACGTGTAACGCGGTGACTATTAGTCTGTTCCAAACTGAGTTTTAAATTGATGCACAGTAATTCTTTAATAATAATGTTTCAAAACGTTAAGTTAGAAATTGTTGCCTTATTTATTCCAAACGAAGTTAGAAATTGTTGTCTTATTTGTCTCAATAGATTTGTTCTTCTAACGGTTTAATCACGTGGGTGCTTTAAGTTTACAGATGGCAGAAGTTAAAAAATATACTTCAAAATATTTCAAATCCTTCACCATATGATTTGAAAAAAGTGCTGAAGGACTTCATGCCTATCTATACACCCCTTTCTGTCACGTTTCTTTAACTAAGATTAAACCAGTTTCAACTCCTTTGGTATTCACAGAACCATGATTTTCCTTCTGTTGCTGAATCGAGAGCCTGCCTAGAAGCATCCGAAACATGGACAATGTACAAAAATGCTTTACTGCGTCTTCTAACTTCCCACCGTAAATCGCCAATTTCCGCAAAAAATCCGTGGAGTAATGTCGAAGAGCATAAACGATTGGATCCCGTCAAGCAACATGCTGCTTTTCCCGATTTCAGTCACCTCACCAGAAAAATGCAAAAGTCGCAGCTGCAAGATAAGGAAGGTAGTTTCACCGTTACAGCTGATGCTCGTCATTCTGCAAGTGTTCCCAGCATGGCGAAGCTCAGCAGGAGCTCTTTAAATAACAGGCTCAACCCACGCCTGGCCACACTTAAGGCTGGAGAAAGATGGTGAGCTNAAATGTCGACTTCTTTTTGTAAATACGCACTTGCATTACGGCAAGGACGTAACGGAGTCTGCCATGAAATAACGATTTGTCTACAACGGGAAATTCAACTTCTCGGAAAGTATTTCCGTCACCAACAATCAGCCCACCTGATTACTAGGCAAGTCATTTAATTCGAAAGTTTGGAAGAACAACCTTCAGTGTGGCGGAGAATGGAATCTTAGTACTGTACTCGCAACAATGCTTGACCAGTGTAGTTCATTTGTAACAAGGTTTACCCGGCACCTGCGTCGAAAGAGGATATCTGCGAGATTTTCGTAGTAATATGTCATTTCAACATCCAAACCAGATGCTTCAAGTTGATAAAAGTTTATTTGACCACTTTTGTATGTTCCATTTGGTCCTCAGCTAATAATAGTTAGGCTAACGTCAGTATCGAAATTATGCTGCATTTAGAAGCATTATCTAATTGTCAGCTATTGCAGTCTAACTCACAGTATATTACATCAATAAATAACGTCGTTTTTAATTCAAGTTCTTCAGTAACCATCGCAACGTTTTAAGCGTTAACGCAAACACTGCTTGTTTAAAGTCTTCAAAAGATTTTTGCAAAAGTTTTTTTTTATGTAAACATGTTGTATTAGAAAATGCATAGCAGGCAGTTCAAACCGCCACCATAAACGACATTTAAGTATTTTAGTATTTACGTGTGTTCTCCCCGAAAGTTATTTGTTTTCAGAATTTGATTGCACTATATTTTTGAAATATTCTTTTCTTGTTCTGTAAAACGTCACTTTTCAGCCGAAAACTTTATTGACGCCCATAAAACAAGTTACACTATCTTTTTTTGTAATAATGTGCAAAACTTCAGGAAAATCCACTCCCAATCACACGTAAACGCAAGCAATAGATTGGCAGTAAATACTTCCGTTTCAGGGCAAAATTTCTCTCATTTTGGTTGATGTTTCATTTTTTATGTTTCATTTTGAGGTTCATTTTGATGCATTTGTTCATGAAGCTTACATCGTTTCAGTGCAGTTTCATGCCATAGTCGTTCTAAATCGCTGTGAAGCTACTCACATCAACGGGAATACTAACGAGAAAAGATGGATAAAACTGTAGTCTTTAAGTTTTAACTGATGCCTTAATATTGTTGTATCTGCGTCAGAACTTTGTAAACATACATGCGAACAAAGCGGTAGCTTCAATCAGCGTAAACAAAACCACCATAACGGCAGCAGAATGAACATGTTNATCTCTACACACGATTTAAAGAGGGAACGTGTAAATGTAGCACCATTGCGGGTGTCATAGGCATACTACAGTATACCAGTGTCGCNACTCGCTGATGTCGCATGTATCACATGTGCACAGGCATCGTAGCGCTGATATCTATTATTAGAACCAGGTTTGGGATATGCGGGGACCAAAATCAAAGACAGTAACTTTTTAATTTCCAAGTTCCTAGCTAACTTACACCAAGGTCTGTAGAATTAAAAACTAAAGAAACAAATAACACTTCATTAAAAGGTTTATTACAGACTTTACGTCACTACGTTACATAAAATAATAAATTCTGGGCTTATAAAGGCAAAGCAGTTAATGGCAACCAGACCTAATTTATATTTATAAATAAATTTGTATGCTTGTAAGTCTGCAAGTAACACAGGTCACCTCCAAAATGTGCATGATTACCACGGACGCCGGAACAGGGGCGGCGGGGCGGTAAAATAGTTGAGGGCAATGGAAACTTTAAAATCGTTACCAATTGTGCTTGTTTCTGTTCAGCAACAATGTTGACCTCAGAAATAGTAACAGAATTTATAGAAAACTATTTTTTATTTTGTGGGTGCTCGAATAGCTGCAATAAGTTTGCTTCAAGTCGATTTTGATAAAACATGAAATTAACTATGATATCGTTATGAAACGACACATCTGTCCCCTTTGCCCCCCTTTTTAAAGGTCAGGGGCAATGCCCCCGCTCTCTGCCGCCCCTGATGATTACCATACCACTTATCTTAATGAAACGATTCTGTGAAACTGTTTTTGCTCAAAAGATCACAGCGCAACTAAGTGCTGAACAATTACCATTGGACACTTTTAAAGTCACTTAATTTAAAAGTCAATAATTCCAATGCAAAGGAATTGGGTTTTTGCTTGAGCTTCAGCGCTCCACTTTCATATTTATCGCAGTTTTCTTTTATGCTTTTATTCGATAATAAAGTAGGAATCGTAGGATTTCAATAAAACAAAAGTGGAATTACCATTTAGAACTGATGAAATTTTCAAGACAATATGCGTAGATGCACATTTACAAATTTACATAGTGCGCTTACAGTAAGATTGTTGACACATTCCACTATGAGATCTCAAGGAAGTAGAGGTGGTAACCAACACAAAATAACAAGAATTAAACTAACATTTGTAAGTTGCATTTCCAAAACACGATGTTTGTTTGTATATAGTCCTTTTATTTTATATACTTGGATATCTCTGTATTCTACTTAAGATTTTAGAAAAATCGTCGCTTCCGTGTATTATAAGGAATAAAATGCAAGATGACAAGAATAACTTACTCATATCGGCACTTTTTCTACATGAATCCTATTCCAAACATGTTGAAGCATCCCCCGTTATGTGATTACGCAATAGATGCCCTCTCTTACGTATAGACAGTAAGACATACACTTCAGGAGGTCGAGAAGAGGTTAATGTTACTAATACCACGAATTGCGCAATAAAATGAAAAAACAAATTTATGCAACAGGCGTGTCCCTGATGCCGTGTATATACTCATAACAGAGAACCTTAATAACGGGTTTGTTATGAATATATTGTGTTATGGACGTGGTCTGTTACAAACGGGTCTGTTATGAATGTGGTCTGTTATGAACGTGGTCTGTTATGAACTGGTCTGTTATGAACGCGGTCTGTTATGAATGCGGTCTGTTATGAAGAGGCCTGTTATGAACGTGGTCTGTTTTGAATGGTCTGTTATGATTGGTCTGTTATGAACCGGTCTGTTTTGAACGGACACCGTTCCACTCAGCACTCGCCTGTCCATCGAGAGGAAATGCAAGGCACCTCAAATAGAGACATCCATTTATACCCCCTGCACAACAACTGATCAGTTCATCTGACGAAAATAACAAATGCGATTAACCGCCTCCAAACTGGTGTCGGACGTTTCCGCTCCTGCTTGCACAAATGGAGTATGGCCACTTCTGCGAATTGTGAGTGTGGCGCAGAAAATCAAACCGTTAACCGTGTTTTCTTCCAATGTCCAATCCATCGACCTCCCCATGGACTGCACGGTTTTGGATGACGAGACAATCGATTTGCTGCTCAACACCAGCCGCTAGATCTAGCGCGGCCAAGCAGTGGACTGAAAGAACTGACTCAAATGATGATGAAGGAGCTTGTGCTTGCATTTTGTAGACAGACGCATCTAAGCCAACCTCGCTGTGCAGTTGTTTTTATGTGCTGAATAAACTAATAATTAAAAAATAAAGTTTTTTCATCCACAGCTTTTCCTCCCTGGAACAAATTTCCTCCCAGGAATGAAAAATTCCTCCCTTAGTGAGCCAAGTGGTTCCCGTTTGAGAACCACTGGTCTAGTCACAGCATTTCAATTTTTGTAATTTCACTCTTTGGATGCCCGGGGCGGTTCGGCCCACCCTTTGCACGCCACTGGAGACAAGTGAAATCGCTGTACTGTGCAGCAAACACGCTCCGAGGCACATTCGATCAGTGCTCTCCTGCAGTAAAAAAAACACTTTATTTTGTGCCTACTGCGTGCCGATGTATGCTTGCTAATTGTGGAGCAAATACACACAGACTAGTATGAGGCGCTTACGCGCTGCAAACAACAATGCCTACCGAATTATGCATTACATACCCAGAAATGTAAATGGACGCCCACACCAAGTTAGCCATCGTGTCAAGACTTTTGATGCTTTATTGAGAAATAATCTGTATCGCTTTTACCACACTCTGTATCTTCATCTAACTTTTTTATCCAATCTCTTCAAACGTCTGATGCTTTTTACAAATCTTCATTTTTCATCAATTATTTAACGATCCTGTATTACGGTGACCAACTGATATAGTTGTTGAAAGACAAAAGCAAACACAGCAAATAACTGTTCTGATTTAAGGTCGTATAATTTGTGTCGTGGGAACAATGGGATTGCATCAGTGGAGAATCCAGGGGGGCAGTCAGGACAATCGAACCCCCAAACGGCTGATCAAAGTGCACACCTTTTTCGTGGCTATCAAAGTAGAAACAGAGGTACAAAATACTCTAAACTATGTTTCACACTTCGTTGAACTTCATGATTTACGTGCCGATTTTCACCCAAATTTCTTAAAATCATCGGGTATTGCATACCATGTCTTCACTGCCTGCACACACAGACTGATTACTATGGGAGTAGATTGCTGTTGCAGACACCATCCATGGCTCCATCTGAGTTTTCAAGGAATAATGCTTCATGCAACTGTCGCAGTTGTTCAGGTTCATCATTCAAAAATGAAATGTACGATGGCATATGTGTACGGGAAAGTATTTGCTGGGGGGAGGGCCGGAAAAAAGTTGCCCTGAAAATAACAATTTGCCATGAAACTAACTGTTTTAGTTTAATCCGAATGTGGCCTGAAACCTCTTGTAAATCTGTTTTATACAGTTGAATTCGCTTATAACGGCTTCGTCTGTAACGTTAATTCGCTTATAACGTTGCATGTTGTTCGGTCCCGATGGCATCTTTTACATGCATTTCAATTCGCTTATAACGTCAATTCGGCAATAACGCTCTTTATCCAATCCCCTAGAGGTGCCGTTATAGGAAAATTCTGCAGTTACGTTGCTTCTTAACTCAAGGGTTGAAGTTCTTTGCGTGTTGTGTTCTCCCAGACAAAAAACCTAACGGTAATTGCCTTTCTCTATGGCCTTTCCCGTCGTGTCCGACGATCAGTTCGGCGATGATTGCAGTCTGTGATATATGCTTGGATCGAATATGCTCGTCTGTCTTGTAGAGGGAGCGCCAGGGACCACGCTCCAGTGTCAATTGTTTTCAGTTTTCCGTATTTATGTTGAGTTCCTTCAAATCTCTTTTTAGTACGTCCTTGTAGCGGAGTATGGGGCGACCGACAGGTCGGGAAACAGAGGGTAGTTGCCCATACATACAAGATGTCCTTCGGAAACTGACCATCTTCCATTCTGCACACATGGCCACTCCAGCGTAGTCGATATATTCTAAGGAGAGAGAATATATCGGGAGCACCAGTTCTCTCCATAATTGTAGAATTTGGTATACGGTCATGCCAAGAGACACCGAGAATCTTGACGTGAACGGATAGGTGCTGGTTTGCCCAGACCCGAGAGCGAAGTTTTCCAAACGTAGAGGCAGCTTGCGTTCATCTAGCTCAGAAACGAGGGATCCAGATGCAGTGACGCTTGATCCACGATAGCAGAACTTTTCAACAACTTTTTAAGGCAACATCATTGATAGTTACGAGGTCGGAAATGCCCTGAACATGGACAAATGATTTGCTCAAACTTATCTTCATTCTAAAGCCAACGCACGCTGCTGCGAAACAATTACACAGTACTTGTGCACAGGGTCGTCGCCAGCGGGGCGCCAGTGGTGCCCGCTCCCCCCCCATTTAAAATCGGTGCCCCCATTTCACGTTTGGCCCCCCAGTTGCTACATACATCCAATACTGTATTTTAAAAATGTGCCCCCGTACTGGTTTTTGGCCCCCATACTGCTGACTCCTGGCGACGGACCTGCTTGTGCATCCTGCAATACTTTGGGCAGCAAAGGCTGCATCAGTCGTCATAGAGCAGTTCACGTACAAACACCCGGTGAGTCTTTGAGCGGGGCCGGAAACGGAAACGAGATAGATTGAACAGCTTCCCAGAGCTACGTGAGTGGCGCAAAACACCGGAAGTGGATGGAAAGGCACGAAACAGAAGTGCTCAGAACCGTCGCCAGAAAGTCGTCAATAGGGGGTGTAGATTTACCCGGGCGATCGGCCCGGCGTTTCGTACAGTACTTTATAAATTTGAACTCCGCGCCTCGCCTGCTTCTCCGAACTGGACTCGTCGATCACAAATGTCCTTGCACCGAATGAAGCTCTAATCGTTACTGAGAACACAGTCGAGCACACTAACGCGAAGTTTCGAAACGCTGTGACTTCTGTCAGGTGATGTACACAGCAAAACGTTAAAACCACAGC
>JGI24159J19872_10005108_pt1 | contig 16914 bp, 9 predicted proteins | sample Ectturendosymbi4_FD_19872 | JGI IMG/M metagenome (IMG submission 19872) | reverse complement strand
TGCGACCCAGCACCCCCTGCGTAACTGTGTTGATCATCTAGCAGCTCCTTCCCACATATATGCACCACCACGAGTTGAAACTGGACAGTAACAAAGCCTATTTAACTGCTGAGGGGCATCGACTCGACAACCTTCCGGTTCCTTCAATGCCCTGGCGTCCTTGCACTGAGTTGTGTTTTTTCTAGCTGAATATTAATTATCACCAAATAAAATCAACTCAACTCAACTCTTTGTAGAATGAGCTGGATGAACATTTTGACAATTGCTTGCTTTAATTTATCCGCTGACAAGCAACAACCTAGGAACCCACAATGCAAAATACTATGTCGTTGAAAATTTGCAAAGTTTTAAAAAAATAGTCAATTTTTTTATAAGATTTGGTTTTTCATTCCAAAGCAGCCAGTCTGAGCTGGAACGTTCATAGGGTAACCTCACGAAGGCTATCCTACATATTTGAAACTTCCTGGTTTCAGTAATAGGCAATATTTGATTGATATATAGCAGGGGTGCAATTTTCTATGAATGCTATTAGCGCCCAGAAATTTTTTGCAGAGCACTTATATAAGCTTTGCCATGCAGCATTCATAAGCTTAAAATAAAAACGTAAAAAAATAAACGTGCGTACACTCCAAGTTTTGACCGAGCGGCGCGACAGCGCGACAGCATTTTTGCACCCCTGATCTTTAGCTACCTTTTTTCCCATTGAGGTAATTTTATGGGATGTATGGATAAAGTTCCTTGAAATATTGTCTTTATACACAATGCTTAGCTAGGTAGTAAAATCACTGGTTACAAAGTATTTTTGTAAAAAGTTATAGGGTTAAGAATCAAGGTTTCTTGGTTTCTTTAGGTGGTGTAAAATATTGTTCAAGTGAGGATTTCCAACAACAAAGAAAGCATGAGTATCTAATAAAGTGGATATACTCATTACAGCTTATTATTTTAAAAAGCACGAATGTTTCCTAACATTCACCACATACGAGGTGTTTTTGCAGAGTTGGATTTGTCCCGATAGATTGTGAAAAGTCATCAGAATAAACAGACAGAATGAAACGAGTTTGAAGTCATTTACCCTGGATTATTATCGATCGATTTTTGTCACGTTAATACTATCGCCGGGTGTGCCAGACCCGATTTTCAAAAACAAAAAACACATACTTTCCTTCAACTGGAGTTTATCACAAAAACTACACTGAAAATATAGGTCTCACCGAGGAGTTTGAGCACTAACAAAGTTACTTTACTCAAATAACATACCATTTTTGATGAAAAGTAAGTAGGCCAAATATAGCGAAGGTGTCATATATGCCTGAACTGAATTACACATAAAAAAATTATGGACGTGAAAAACTTCTTTTGTATACTGCTAACAAGACCGTAGAAGCATGCACTGAGTGAGTTTCAGCTTTTTACAGCTACCTGACGCATAACTCCCTCTAACCATAACGTCGGGTCAGTGTAATTTCGTCACCTCACAAGTCCGGTCTGCTGGACCCGAAACCACTACTTTTGCAAAATCGATGAAAGTCGTGGAAGACCGCACGCGCACCTTATAACTGGCCACACAAAAAATGAAGCTACTGAAGAGTTGAAAGCGCACCAACGCGCTCTTACGTAGGTATCACGTGTTGAACTCATTTGACCCGGGTATGACAGACCCACGTTAGTATTCCAGTTAAGGACATTGGTTTCGTTTTTATTACGTTAAGTTCAAAAGCATGTGACAAATCTGTATTCTTGCTTAGTTGTCGCTCCCTGATATTACAGCTTGTTTGGGCGTACTTACACACAAAAACGTATGACTAATTTGGTTTCGAACACACAGAAAAATGGATACATCAAGCAAGTAAGGACGAAACTTAGTTCAGTTAGTCCTCAAGTTTTTGTTTATCATTTTGTTTTGTTTTCCATGATTGAGCAAATATAGTAAAAAAAATGCTCTCAATCTACGAAAATTTGAATACATAAACAATGATGAGGAAGTTCGATCCACCGACCAACAATAGCTACAATTGCTTCTGTCTTGGAAATGTTCGCAAAAACATGAACTAAGTGTTGTAAAAAGAACAATGTTGGTCTATATACGTGAAAGAATAGTACACCATCAACAGCTATTCACCAAGAAAATATTGAAAGAAAGTAGTTTTTTCAACCTAATTGTAAGAGTCCCAGAGTTCAAGACACGATGACAGATTTTTTTTCTTTTAGAAATCAGTGTATTTTGAGATTTTTATAAAGCTCAAAAACACAAAAACAGACCCAGAGATTAACAAAAACAATTTTTCAAAGCGTCATTTGATGAAATAAATATTTCCTTCTTCTGTTATGCCCTGTACGATTAGGCATTTCAGTGCGAAACTTTATTCTTTCATTTGCGAAACATCTGTTACAAAACCAAGCAACAAATCCTAGATCTTGCTTTTGGCCCGGACCAGGGTTGAACATTTTCTGCAGTGATTTAAATCGGGTCTAAACCCATATCCAATGCCTGGCTCTGAAAAAAATTCAGCCTTGCCTATGCCAATTGTGCATTCACAGAAACGTTTCTTGTGTTTCAAAGTTTGTTATCCCTTTCATGCTATTGCATTATAAGCAACTTATTACAAAAATGAAAAATGTGGTAGTAAAACCTAATTACACCTTTTTATGCGTGTAGAACAGCATTAAAGAAAATACCTGAATTAGCGGCCTATTGTATTTCCTTACTTTGGTCACATGAGCCAGATCTGATGTAAGTTGTATAAACCTGGCAGTTTTTGTCAAGGATTTATATTGCATCAATACGATGACTGCAATTTGTGTTCTTGTGGAAACAATGTGTTATACGCCTTTTCAACATAAGCCTAACAAACATATTTAGCAACTCTTGCTTGCTAGTATGTGGTTTAGAGCTACAATAGCTCATTGAAAGCCACACTTTCATAAAATGCTTTTAAAGTTAACTTATCGTCACCATAGCAGCGCATGAACTGCTACGCAAAAGGAGCTATTCATTTCGTTTGAATTTTATTGCTGTACTTAAGCTGTGACAAACAGACCTGTAACCGCGGAGGGCATTCGCGGGTAGTGCCCGCCAAATATTTTTGTGGCCCAACAAAGCGTGTTGTGCCCAGGAAATATTTTTAAATATATAATAAAAACAAAAATCTTGCCTCCCTAAAAATGTAATTCGCCTCGTCAAACCTTAAAACCTGGTTACGGGCCTGTTGACAAGGCAACATGAAAAACGTTTCAAGTTAACGATAAATGGAAGAGACGTCTACTGAAACAGACGGTATACTGGCTTGTACGTTTTTGCATAACGCCGTACCACGGCGTGACCACAGACTTTAACCTTGTCAGGCTGTATTTTCCAAATCGGGCGTAACAACAGTAACGTATTTAATGTGAAGCGTAGAGAACACAAGCTTGGTAGCACAAAATTTAGTCTCTGCAAATATGCTTCGCAGAGATCAACACTGCATTCCTTTACATCCTTATTCTGATGTGCAAGATACCACTTTCTTCCAGCATTCATTATCACTAAGCAGTGTATTTTACATGTGTACCTGACACCTAAGGTTACTGTTGATTTCAAGTGCCTGTAGATATTTGTATGTAGGACATAAGTGTGTTTACGTCTTTTCCCCTACTTTCTCTTATTAAAATCACTTTCAGTCTGAGATAAACACACACACTAATCAATGAACTATTGCACAACTAAACACGAAACTATACGGCCATTCTGACTGTCTGTAGGCAAAGTTGGCATAAGCAGTCATAAAGGGAATTGGTCGTTAAGCCGAGTCAACTAGACTTAAAATAAAACAAAATGACAGCAAAGAACTTAGTCATCAAAAGGCAACAGAAAAACATCATCAACGTTTAGCAAATTCAAAGCAATTTGCAAAGTGTTCGAAAGCTTGAAGAACAACTCAATTATGCAGCACTATCACGAAAAATTTTGCTTCTCATTCTTTTGCTGTTGATTCAAAATACAGTATTTACCACTAGAAACATCTTTTTGAAATCCACTTTTGGAAAACCCCATTTCGGGAGTTATAAGCAATAAACGGTAACGGTTAGATGTAAATTTTGTAATTTTCACCCAGAGTGGAGGTGTTTTGAAGTCCATCAAATACTGCAAAAGTACTTTGACATCGTCTTCGCACAAGATAACCTGTTTAAATGCAGATGCTTACTCGGCTGAAAAAATTTGTGCTGTTTTTTTTTTTTAAAGTAGCCAAATAATTTCAATCCTCCACGTAAACCTTTTTTTTATAAAACTGTCAAAACACGCATACCTCATTGTAAAAACTGAGTTTTTAAAATGCAGAATCTAATTTTTTGCAAGGCAGTTGTAGAATAGCTACTGTCAATTGTCTTAAAGCCATAAGAAAATTATTAAACTTACAGGATAATGTCTAGAAGCTTTGAGCGTAGCTTGATACTATTGAAAGGTTAACTGACATTTAATTTTAGTGCACACTGCCACTAATGCGACATCAAGCCCAGAAATTTACGAATATTACTTTTTTCGTTTCAACTTAAGTGATGGACGGTTTGCGGTTAGGTGATATAGCGGACAAATTACCAAAAAGTCTTTTCGCTACCTCATGGCTTGATTGTTTACATAACGTGAACTTTGCTCGCGTTATATGGACCAAATAAATTGTTGTCGTGTTCGTGGTTGTCACCACAAAACATATTTTAACGATGCGTAATCGGAGTAGAACAGGAATTGGTTATTGGGATAAAATCAAACACTTCCACACAGTCTGATGCTACTCTTAGTAGCGCAAGGAAACTAAATCAGAAAAATGAATAATTATTTTCAAAATTCATTTTATCCAGACCAACCTTTATGACGTCTTGGCCTGTGAAAACCTCCGCAAGGAAAAATATTTTTCAAAACGCAACGTAACTTGTTTCAGAACGGTTGCGAACGGACACTTTTTTATCATATACTGTAACTTAGAGTTACTATGTTAAGAAGCTACAAAATTCTACAACGAAAAGGTATGAAAAATTCGGACTAAACTTTCATAGGTTTCATATAGATCATGCAAAAATTAGCTCCATAACTCCGGAGGGCAGCATTCGATTGTTTACGAATTTGTGAAATTGGGAGATTGATTTTTGAGAATAATTTTGCCTGAAAAATTGTAACCTGTGTTTCAAAATGAGAATCGACATGCAATATGATCAACCTAGAAACCCTGCTCAGGATAATTAGGTATTCCTTTAAGGCCTTGTTTTTTGTTGATTTCATACACTTATAAAAATGTTAGAAACGTGTGTTTCCATGACTTTTCCTGATTTTCCGAGACAAATGTAATATTGCCAGGGTTGATTTCCACAAGGGTCCCTGAAAACCTATTAATAGAAAATTTGAGCACTCTACTACCCTGAGTTACCTGATGTGTAGCACATTTTGTGCACCATACTACCTTAACATTTCAACATAATTACGTGCAAAGAGTTTTGCGCCACATACGACATCGGAAACCTTTTATATGTGAAGAACAGACCTACACCATGACTTGATCTGAAGAAAAAACGGTTTTGAAACGCTCATGATGTTTGTTGTTTTTTGCGCACAAATAAAAATTCCCCTCTGAAGCAGCAATTGTTTGGGGATGCAGTGTATAAAATTTGTATTCAATGTGTGTTTCGCTGTTCAGATACGATTTTGCTGTCAAATAATGGAAAATACCTCGTTGAGTAATACAACTTACATTGAGATACCATTAAAAGGGTAAGAATGACCACAATCACAAAAGAAACTAAAGTCACAAGTAACAGATTATAAAAATAAACAAAAAATGTTTGACGAAATATAGAATATCGGACAAAATATTCATGTGACCAATTCAACCACTGCGAGTGGAAGCCCAAAAGATATACTAAAGAAGTAGAAACAATATTGCCGAAAAACAAATGTTGAATCAAATAACAAATGCACAATAGACATTAACCCAACAGAGATAATGGTGGGCAAGCATTGGGTGAAGATTTGAAGTATGTACAGATGATCGGATAAAGCATGCACATAGGTGAAGGAAGTGTTCAACAATAGGGGTTATGAGGCAGAATAACAATACATTAACACACAGCATGTCTTTACAGAAGCAAAAGCAAGTAGCAAGGGAAGAAAACGAAGTTTTTACATACAAGTTGTGATGAAGTAACACAATAAACCACGGACCACAATGGAGTGAGTATCGTCGATGAACGTATGTCCCACCAGACAACAAATGAGGTTGAAAAGACAAGGTTATAAACAGATTACAATACGTTTAGCAGCAAACATTGATCCAATAAGTGTTTGGTACATGAAAAACAAAATAAGTTTAGTTAATGAGCGGAGTATGTAGTTCTACAAAAGGTCATACAGCATTTCTAGAATAGGTAATAATACAGCAGTTCTTAAAAAGGTAATTCTTTCATAATACCATGACATATGAGTTTGGCATGTTCGTGCACTAGTCCTGACTGCTACAATGCTTTTTGATAAGACAGCAGACGTGAATTTTGGCGATGATAAGTATAAGAAGTATAATTCTTCGGTTTTATGTTGTTAGAAGTGAATTATGTTTGCAAAAATCCAAAGTAAGCTGCTTTGTGTCACATTTTCTGCAGTACTTTGCAAGGTTCACCTTAATAGGACCTTTACTTATAAAACTTGAGAAAATGGCTTTATTTTATTTGCGATTCCACAAAGCGTCTGGAAAAACTCATCTGCAGCAAAGCAACAATGCACAACATTGCGATCATATGTGAGTTTCTCTGACTCCAACAATGGAGAGAATGATTGTCCTGAAAAATTCCAAAGCTAGTACGGTCAAGGCAATTGTCACAGAGTTGCCCAGTTAAGAGCAGTCCGCCATTGAAGGGTCATGTCAAGGACTCAAGGCAATCATGCAAGCGTTCCCTTATGGCTGAAAATCTCAGTAGCGTCATACGTAACCACTAGATTAAAAAAGTATAAACTTCGTGTTGCAACACTCTTTTGACTCGGTTTTCACTTCGGAAATATATTGAAAATTTAAAAAATCAATATTTCCTCGTCGTTTTGTTCGTTACCGATAGCAGCCAAATCCGTTGATTGCCAAAAGCTTCCATAAGTTACTGCAGATGAATGTTGGAGGAAGCGGATAGACCTGGCCCACCCACTTCTGAGAGTATCGAATTAGTAAGATGTTGCGTTATGTTCAGTGTATCTAAAGTAGGGAAATGCTTCTTTGTACTCGGCTTCGGCTTGTGCCCACCCACTTATAAAAAACTTCCTGCATTGCTAGAAGCTGCTGCTGAGTAAAAATGAGTGGATTTGCTTGATAAATAGGAAGGAAGATCCCGCAGTTCTCATTGCGACAGAAGGCCATCGCCATGCACCGCTTAGAGCAAGGAGAATTCAAATTCGTGTAAAGGTTTGTTTTTTTCATATGCAATAGCAACGTCCATGAGAAATGTTCAATCACTGTGACAAAAACACATGCAGCTGTGAGTAGGTATGTCAATAGTGGTCAGTCGTCAGCTAGCAAGGATTGGGAAACGAAGGTTGGCACTGACCTGGAGCCCTAATGTTTGTGGTCTTGCGCTTTAATGGGAACGGCTTTGGCTGCGGTCGCTTGTGGCAACCAATGTGCCGGTTTCGATGTGAGACACGGACCTACGTAAAAGCGGGAACCCATGCGAACCGCTAGGTAAACAAAGAATTATAAACGTTTTATCCAGTCATCTTGTACAGCTGAAATCTTCCACAACAAACAAATTCAACGCCCTGGACCGCTCTTGACAAACAATCTCGCAGGACAAAACTACACTCATTGCACTGTGCCAAATGAGAAGACTGAATTAATGCAACACTCTGTTCCAAACAGGATAAAAATAACTTGCCGAAGATTCCTTTATTCTGTAGCACCGTTGTGTCATAGTGTGACTCGTTCGATGGTTTTCATACGATTCCGGTGTAATTATTGTTCTGGTCATTTGACATCACTAGCGAGAGTAGCTAGCGCTGTTGTTCACATCTTATAATTCAGCAGTTAAAATAGTTTCATGCTGATGTTCACATCTTATCATTGCGCAGTTCGTGCGATTCAAATTTGTACCTTGCTCTACTTACCGAGAGTTCAGTCAGTTGTATAGTTCACTTCGTTTCTTAAGTTGTTTGCTCTGCTGGTAGAAGAAAGGGGATGGTGCAAAACCGCGGTTAGAAAGTCTTCAATAATGGGATTTATGTTTCATCTAGTGGTCTTGGCCTGAAATTTTTATAAAAGCTTTCCTGATTCGTAGTGCTTCGTATTTCAATTTGACGGGCTAATGGCTTGGAGTTTTGTTAGGGGAGCTAAGCTCACATATACCCCAGTGGCGACGGGACTGGGATGGTGCGCACAGAAATCGTCTGTGCTAAGCCAACTTTGCAATGACAATTAGGAAAACCGCTTCAAAATAACTAACACTACTCTTAAAAACGCGTTTAGGAGCAGGCAGGATTACAAAAACTTGAGGTTAATAACCAGCAATTAAACTCAAAACCTGTCTTACAACAAGGTATGCAAAAAGCAGCTTCCAAACCTATTCGTTGAATGCCAGCAGCACATAGCAGCCGGTCTCCCATCACCAGCTGTCTCGGTGTGGATATTCATCATGCTGAGTTGATCGAGAATGAGGAAGGTTGCATTCCGCTCTCTCGTTTCACAGCAAATGCAATCGTTAAAGGCGTGCGAATCGGCTTTACAGGGTCTTGTAAACGCAAATAACGAGGTTATTTATGCGGATCAGCACTATTTCTAGCAAGCTTCTGTAAACCCACACGTTTGATTTGGGATGTATCCTTCGTCAAGCGTCAAACCAAATATCTTGAACTTAGCTTAGAGAAATGGAATTCTTTGTTTCATGAAAAAAACCGTGAAACGAACAAACCTTTGCGGTATTTGCAATTCTGCTTGCTGTAAGGGTGCATGGCAAGACCTTTTCTTGCACTGCGAAATACAAAATTTTCCATTGTTTGAGTCAAGCAGTTTCACCAACCTTTATTCAGTAGCGGCTTGTAGCGCATGAAAAGTTTGGCAATCAACGGCCTTTGTCTACCACCGGCAAAGACTACTAAGAAAAAATTATTTTATCTCCAATTTGCAACATTTTCAAAAATAATTTTTAGTGAAAAATACTGTTTTTCATATTTTTAGTTGGCAAACATGGGCCACCACCCAGGGGTCTATACACTCTAAATTAAAAAATTCAAGTTACTTTTTGACCAACAAAAATGTTTCTTAAAGATCGAATAAACTGTGCACTCACGTTATTTGCATTTTGTATCAACATGGATTTTGTTGCTTGCAACTGGCGTTCTTGGAACAAACATCAAATAATTTTGAATTATGCTTTCATTGCACTCATTGTCGTAGTGTTTTTATAAATATTTATCCCATAAATGTAAAAATCAAACAAAAGATTTTGCACTTAGTTTTAAATGAAAAATTTACAGCACGTTTAGAAAATTATTAGTTGAAAAATCAAAGCTTGTGTGATCTTAGATTCATTAATATGTTCGGCTTGTTAACAGGGTTATATACGTTTATATCAAGTAGTTTCCATCTGTTAAGGCATATAACACATCAGAGAACTCCCGCTTTTTGACTGCACTCTGTAGCAAACTTTTTTGCACTATACGTAACACTCATTTCCGACATATTTGCTGGAATGAGTGAGGTTAATTTATTTTGTCTTGTTTTTATGTGATTTTTCGCTAAACAACTACGGTTCAATGTTGTAACACAAGCCTGTTATTATCTGCAGGGATCCTTTGGTTTACATTAATACCATTGTAAGGTCTTTTATGAGCATGAATAGCAATGCAGTTTTCTGATTGTTCCCATGCATTCGCTTGTCTGATTGTTTTGTTCGTTGCCAGCCGTTTCAGCAGTGTGAGAGCCTCAAGCAATGTGAGCCTTGTAAACAGGCAATCAGCAGGTATACAAAAGTAGTTTGTTTTTATATAATGTATATTGCTGAAATAAACTAGAAGTTAAGTATATGCTGGGTTTAGTGAAAAAAATGGCAATACTATTTTTTGCATACGCGTATTTCCGATAAACCTCAAGGTAAATGATAATCGGCAAAAGTTGCCCAAGTTGACTTTGATCTTTGCAGCAGGGTTGGAGTCCTGTACCGGTTTGAGCTGAGAACGTGTTTGAAAGTGGTCAGTGGAGAGAGTTGTAGAAGCGGAGGTGTGCGGATGTGTTTTGGTGTTTAACGAGTTGACAGGATTGATCGTAGTCGCTTTGTTGCAGAGAGCGTTTGTTTGTCTCAGCTGTTTTCATCGTCCAGCAAGACATTTGCACAAATACATTTAAATTTTATCCTGTTGGTAGTGTTCCATCATCGAACCTAACAGTTCATAAAGGAGAGTTGCGCGGTGCACGCGGCACCTTTCAATTTATGATTTCACAGAATCTTCCAACCAGCTCAGAAAATCAAATGAAGGAAAAGAATAGCTTCCAATAACGTAACGGAAGGCTTGTCTTGCACGCGCATAGACAACACGATGGAACTCCATCCAGTAGTTTTGCAAAGTGTCTGTGAAAAACCATGTAAATCCTTTAGTCCACTAATCATCGATCGCTGTCTGGGGAAATATGTTGGGGTAAAACAGTCGTGCACACCTCAGCAATAATAGCAACCTCTTTGTTGAGTGTGCCAACATTCTTCAAGTTCAAGGGTTGTGGCCCTGATTTCTCAACTGATGGTACAGATTACCAAATTCAAGTTTTATGAGAACTGTACTCAGTTTTTTTGGGGGGAACTGTTAGGTGTCCGGTATGGACCTGTAGGGACCCGATTTCCTTTATTCTTGGGACCCGATGATAATTTTATCTGATTCTAAGGACCCGATTTTAATTCTTGGGATCCATATCGGGTCTCTAAAACCCCTTAAAAAACTGTTATACCTGCTATACTTTTTCCTGATGATACAGTTTTAGTTCAAAGCGACGATAATCTGGGAAAATTACAAAACTCGGTTAATCGAGAAATGACAAAATCAATGGATTGGCTAACTGCAAACAAAATCTCACTAAATATTTCCAAAACAAAATATATGTTGATCAGAAGCAAACATGTAGGCACACAATCCTTCGTAATAAATGTAAAAAGCAATCGTATTGAAAGAGTTTGACTTTAAAGTGCCTTGGTGTAATTGTAGATGGAAATCTGACTTGGAAAGAGCATTGCAAGCAATTGTATTGTACTATATCCAAATATGTTGGTGTAATGTATAAAGGTAAACATTACGTTAATAACCAAGCCTTACGTATGTTGCATCACAGCTTAATGAACTCGCGAGCACAGTATGGGGTTATTGCTTGGCGAAGAGCAGCGTCACGTCATTTGCAGCCAATGTCGGTTGTTTTAAACCGCGCCATGAGATGCTTAAACACAAATAACCTATGGAATAACAAAATTTGTTACCATTTATTAAACACAAAAAATTCTCCAACTAAAAGATATATACAATCTTGAAGTGAGCAAATTCATGTACAAATGTACTGACTCTCAACTACCTGCTACGTTCATCAATTATTTTAAACTCATCACAGATGTTAATTCATACATTAAAAGACAATTCTAAACTCGACGATTTGCTTTACCAAACGCGCGTTCAACCTCAGGTGCTAAAATGATAAAATATAGTGCAACGGAAATCTGGACAAGAACTCTTTCAGAAATAAAAAATAAAACGTGTTTGGCACTTTTTTCGGCAGAGCATAAGAAATGTGTATTACTCGACTAATAGAAATACATTTGTGTTCTTGTTGATTGGTGTACATAAACCAAGTGGTTAGATTTAATTACTTAACGTCGTTACAGTGGAAACTGACAAATCATGAAGTATCTCCATTATACATCACATTGTTTGGTTTTTGCTGCGTTCACAAAAATTGGTTGCAACAAACCAGTGCATGAAGTAGTGGGATGCCTTATTCTGTAGATGCAAAGCAGGCGAATTTCAGTTCCTTGCATGCATTGGCAGCTAATTCTTTTCTGCAAAAGATAATTGCGCGACTGGTTCTCAACCTGTTTAAATCTCGTGACACCATTGTGGTGCTGCAGCGGTATATACCTCATTTCCTTTTTAGCACTCACGAATATTTTTGAATGTGGGAAAACAGTAAATGTTTAATTTGACAACTTTAAACCATTTTCTTCTGGTGGATTGGCCTTGCCTACAATGCATTTTACTTCATTAAACCGTATAACCACATTGCCGATATTAACTTTTCTACTCAGAGCAAAATAATTTTACTAACTATTATGCAGTGTTCCTTTTACACTGTAGGCAACTTCGTCAATGGGAGAACTGCAGCCTAAATGACCCTTGGTCAATGAGCTATCACTAAATACCTTCAAATTTTGTTATTGCCGCAGCAGGAGATAAAATAAGATTTCCGGTAAAACGCAGAAGATGAGAAAACTCACCACATTATGGCTGTTTTTTGCAATGTAACTGCTTATCAATTCACAGAAAACGCCCTCAGTTTATTCTTAAGTTATTACCTGATCTGATTTGTCTACAGGAAAACCATCTTAGATCTAAATATCAACCGCGAATTCCCAATTACACTTTGCAACGCAAGAACCGACCCCCACCTGGGAAAGGGTGGAGGCTCCGCATATGCATAAAGAAATCCTTGACTTTCTCACCGATAACTATTGCCAACCAGAACAGAATAGAAGTAATGGGTACTAAGCTAGGTATGTCTACAATCCACTGATTAATCCTTTGTATACATACGTCTTGAACCAAATGACAAGAATCTGTGAAGACTTCAACTGCCACCACGATAAGTGGGGAAGCTCGCCAAAAAACAGCGGAGGAGCCCCGGTATCATTTATAGAAGGTCACACTTACGTTTGGCTAAATACCACGTCCCTTACTCATTTCACACTTCACCGTCTTGATCATTGGAACTTTTCAATTGCTTGCAACTCTTCTGTTCAACATACAAATGAATTTCTAGATAGCCACCATTCCATCATTAGCATCCACATCAACCACGTCCAACCAAATCTGAGCCGTTTCGTGCCTAGATGGAACTTCACAAAAGCTGACTGTCCTTCAGTCANNAGCTTCTGTGACCACACACTTACCTTAGGTACCTTCCAAAATCTCTCTGTCAGTGTAATGTATTCTACGTTTGACACATTACTTGCAGCTACACAACAATTTATCCCCCAAACAAGATTAACTATAACAAAATCTCTGTTCCTTGTGGAACACAGATTGTGCTGTAGCAATTAAAAACAAAGAACATGCCTTCAATCATTTGGGATACACCTAAAATCCTACAGACATGACTTTTTTAAACAGTGTAGAGCAAAAGTGTGCGAACAATTCTCGAAGCCCAGCAGTTGTCGTGACGTGCTTACTGTCCCATTTATAGCAACACGAAAGTCCCTGCACTTTGGAAAACAGCAAAAACGTTTCTGGTATGTCCACGTGTCCTCTTATTCCGTAGCTCCAGAGAAACCATATAGTAGCTAGAAATGATCAGCGCAAGACAAGGATGTTTGGTAATTATTTTCGGTAAATATGTTGTTCATGTCGTCCATGCCATCTACTCGCCTTGAATTAAAATATCCCGAAACTGAAAAATGGCCTTTTAATGCCTCTGCAGAAACTTGGCCACGAGACAAATGCTTTTTCTATGGATGAACTCCTAAAACTAGCAAAGAGATTGCAAAAACACTGCCCCTGGTCATGACAGGACTTGTTATGAAATGTTTAACATCGCACCACAAATTCTCTACGAGTGTTAATCTCCTTGTTCAAATGCATTTCGGCTGTTGGTGCAATTCCACAGTCTTGGCTACATTCCATTTTCACCCCGGGAAAATAACAAGGTTGACCCCATGTTTTTTCCCTGCGTTGGCCCCCACTAGTCAGCTTCATTATATCTGCTGTGCCCCGTCACTTTTGCGGTTGGTCACAGCGCTGTCCTTGACCATCCATAACTTTAAAGTACTTACATTAGAATAAAACTTAAGATATGCAAGTTGTTCTATTTTTATTAAGTTTTTTGAATTGACATAGATAATTTGCATTTTCGTTTTGTTTCATGACGTGCAGAACAAGTACAAGACCACATTCAGTAATTTGTCCATACTTTTCTATACATTTTTGTATTTTTTCTGGTCATAACATTTTTTTGGAAGTAAAGTCACAAAAGTGGAACATATTTGTTTTAGTAACTAAACGTATGTTTTAAATACTGATATTTACTCGTGTACATTGAATACTGAAAGATAACGGCATGCTCTCAAAGCTTTTATCACCACAAAGGCCACTTAGAATATTTTACTGGCCATAGCAAATGTTGCTTCTATTTATAGGCTAAAAACACAAAAGTCCGCATGTAAATTTTCCACTGTTTACTCTACGTACTACTATCTGCTGTACGTAGTAGGTAAAACGTCGGGGTATATCATCAAAACATACCTCACACGACATCAGATTTTAGCAACTCCCAGCGAAAACGCTACCCAGCATTCCAATAAAAACGCCCATGCAGTTGCCCATTTGAACTCACAGTGACCTATAATACTCATTCAATACTCGTTCATGGAACCACCAAAGCGTGTTAAATTCTTTAAGCCAGTGGTCTCCGACATTTTATGTTCAACTGCCCCTTGCAGTAACTTTGCTTGAAAATCGCCCCCCACTTATGATTTTAGTCTTGTCTAAAATGATGTTTTATTTTGACAATAATTCAATTTTTAATGAAATACAAACAAGCGATCTAGTTTACACAAAAAAATGAACAAACAAAACAAATGCAAATGCATTCGCAGAAAAAAAGGTTATTCTTTTCCAAAAACACGTGGCTCCAACCGGATTCATGTTATGAAAAAAACACATCTCCGGAGCCAGAGCCGCAGCCATGCTTACAAAAAACGTGAGCTCCGGAGTCGCAGCCGGAGCCAATTCATTTTTACAAGAGCTCCGCAGCCCTGCTCTCCTGACACAGGACATCGAGGATAGCTTCTCGGCTAAAAAGAAGGCCGCAGCTGTGTTTGTCGACTTCACAGCAGCCTACGACACTGGATGGAACCGCGGACTCACCTGCAAGCTGCTGCATTTGCTGCCTGATAGACACATGGTCCGCATAATCATGGAGATGGTTACCAATCGCAGCTTCACCCTCATCACCGGAAACGGCAAAAGAAGCAGATTGCGACGCATCAAGAATGTCGTCCCACAGGGATCTGCCCTGGCGCCCCTTCTTTGAACATCTACATCTCTGACCTGCCAACCACCGTCTCCACAAAGTGTGCATGTGCTGACGATCTAGCAATTATGCATGATGATGCAGACTGGCAGTCAGTGGAAGCGGTGCTGACCAAGGACATGGCAACTGTAGGTGAATACGTGCAGACTTGGAAGCTTAAGCTCAGCACTACAAAAACGGTGTCGACAGCCTTCCATCTTAACAACAAGGAAGCTAAACGTGAGATGAAATTCAACCACAACAACGAAATCCTCCCCTGCTCCGAGCCCAAATACCTCGGAGCAACGTTGAACTGTCGCTCACATATCGCCGACACCTTGATTCACTTCGCAAAAAGCTGACATAACGCGTCGCACTCCTAAGGTTGCTTCCTGGTACCGGTTGGTGTGCTGCAGCAACAATTCTGCGAATAGCCACCCGAGCTATGGTGCATTCAACCGCAGAGTACTGCGCGCCTGTCTGGTGCCGCAGTGCTCATACCGGCCTCATTGACCCCACCAGCAACGACGCCTAGCGAATGGTGACTGGATGCCCGCTCCCTACACCAGCGGACAACCTTCCAATCCTCGCAGGCATCCAACCTCGCAATGGAGCCACACTGTCTCTAGCACGCCGTGCCATGGAACCTGGACATATGCTCCATTCAGTGCTTGCTTGTCCATCGAGTGCAAACGCACGGCATCTCAAATGGAAAAACCCATTTGTATCATCCATCCGGACAACGTCTCACCAGTTTATCTGACAACAACAGCAACGTATGTGCGGCGCAGTGGGTGGATCACCAATGGAATGCCGAGTGGTTGGACAACCCCACAAGACGCCGCATTTTCATCCGCGATACTGGCATCCCCCCGGAATGACCCTCTGAAGAACAGAGTGGGTCTGGCTTAACCGTCTCCGCGCTGGTGTCGGATGTTTCCGCTCCTGCTTGTACAAATGGGGTATGGCCTCCTGTGCGGCCTGTGGGTGTTGTGCAGAAGAGCAAACCGTCGACCATGTTGTCCTCCAATGTCCAATCCACCAACCTCCCCATGGACTGCATGGCCTGACGGTTCTGGACGATGAAACAACCGAATGGCTTCTCAACATCTCCCCCGAGATCTTGTGCGGCCAAGAAGTGGTTTGAACAACTCGCTCAAAAGAAGAAGTCACAGAGAACTTGAGATAATTAAACAAGTGAAAACGTGAAAATTTTGGGCTCCTCCCTATTTGACTACCCCCCAAACGTCTGGTCTGCATCCAACACTGGCTGTATAGTCAAAAGATCGTTGGCAATGTCCATTTTATCTGAAACACCAGTTGAGCTTTTAGGTATGCTTCCCGCTTGTATCATCCAACCAAATGCGGCGTACAAGCAACAACCAAGGCAAAGCCACTTGCTTCGCGAAACCCTTTCTTTCTCAAGTTACTTCACTTACGAACCAAGCAACAGCGGAGTCACATTTGTCAGACTCCAACTTCTGGCTTTGAGAGAGATAGACAGACAGACAAGTTTATTTAACTTCTGAAAAAAATCAGATATCAGGGGGAGGAGAATGACTGCAAGGTCTTCGAGTCATCCTCCCCCTCGACACACAGTCGAACTGCTCAGAAGAAACACAAGTCGAACAGCTCAGGAGACGACCAACAGTCTACAAATTTC
>JGI24159J19872_10002075_pt2 | contig 16915 bp, 12 predicted proteins | sample Ectturendosymbi4_FD_19872 | JGI IMG/M metagenome (IMG submission 19872) | reverse complement strand
CCCCACTATAGTGGCGCTTCCGCCCCACTACACCCCTGCGCTTCCGCCCCACTATATTTACACCCCTGCGCTTCCGCCCCACTACATTTACACCCCTGCGCTTCCGCCCCACTATAGTGGCGCTTCCGCCCCACTATATTCCTGCTTGACCGACTTTCAGGAAAACAATAAGTGCAATTGTTGCTTCGTCAGAATATCAAATAATATACAAGTGAAATACTGTCGTCCGGATGACCGACAACAATTTAATAACATCGACAATCTTTCCTCGCTAATAAACATGACTAATTTGCACGCACATGTCGTACATTTGGCTAAACGCATAAACACGTTGGGGGCTCCTTTTTGGTGGGGAACCCTGAACCCGGGCTTCTCTAAATTTGGAGCTGCTAGGGTCTACTACTCTAACCTCGTCAACGTTCGAACCGTTAGCTGACGGGAATAGAAAAATATCCGGCTATCAATTTAAAGGAATTTTGTATCACTGTTTATTCTAAGTACACTATAGCAACCCCTATTTCTCGATTAACGATCGACAGGGCGCAACAGAGTTGGTGAAAATACTAGAGAGAATCGCTATTGCCAAAGAGGAAACGGTAGCAATGCTGCTTGGAAAAATCCCCAGAAAAAACAAGGTTCAATGCGCGAATCACTTCACTATTACCCTTTCGGGACGGGTAATAACATCGCAAGTTCGTAAACCACAACACAGCGCTCCGTCCGAACGATTTAATCGTTTTTCACACTTTTTCAAACTTATACATGTTTGGTTGGGCTTTACTTTTGGTAAAACTCACTGTGGAGCCGGGCTTGGGCACGCACACAGCAGAAGTGATTCAATTCCTTCAAAGTCTTCGCCAACGTAGCAATAAGCTCGACCTCTTTCAGCTTTTGTGCAGGGGTCAGACTTTAAATTCGAATAATCCCTGGGTATTTTGCTTTGTCTTGATAAAAGTTTTTTACTGCGTATCGTTTGTTTCCTTTTATCTCCTCTCGCCACTCGCGTAAGATACCTTTCTACCATCCACATGATCATGGGCGTCGGAAGGGGGTGGCAAGGGGAGTCAAAGCCCCCCTGGATTTTGAAATGTAAGAATTTTCTGTTAAATTTTTCGCAAAAAGGTTGCTTTCTTAGTTTCGAGTGGGTAAAATGAAACTTTACCACTTTATTCCCACATGGATAAATCCTATTGGCAATCCCTGGAAATATCCACCATTGGACTCCCCTGAAAAAATCCTTCCGACGCCCATCCACACAATCCTACGTCATCTCTTTTTCTCTTTACGACGAGCGCGCAGAGGAGTGTATGACGTCAAAAGCGCTGTTTCATGCCTGCTTAAAGATCCCTGTAGGTTTGTTTCTCGTGGCTGTCAAACGCATTACTTTCATTCGTGCGATCCGTTATCACTTCACCGCAAGTTGACGCAAAACCCATTCGTTTTCCGTGCTTGCTGTAGCGGCCAAGTTGTTTTGAGTTCATTCCTACTACCATTTACCTGTAGGCTGGGCTGTTATCTTTTGCGTTGCGAGCGAGGTACGCCCAGTTGCCCATTCTACTCTTTGGCTTTAACGCGATCCATCATTTGCAAAATTAATCCAAAATATGAGAGAAAACTGACAAATGCCATTTTGGACAAACGCCCGACACTTGTTTTCTGCGCGAAGGTTTCTTAATTCTGTTTATACCTCACCGCAAATAACCGGACAACTCACGCAGAACTCACGCGGCGAACGAACGCGTCGCTCCTCGAGCAACAGTGGCCCGGTACNTGCGAAGTGGGCGGTACTTGCGAAGTGGGCGAAATTTGCATTACATAATGCAATTTTAACAAACTCCAATAAATTATAATAATACATTGCGGCCCTGCATAACAATAACGGTTGCGTTGTCCAACCTGTGGTGACATCACCAATTCTTATGCTACTCTCCAATGAACCAGCGTGCACGTATTGATAGAAGCTGCGCCAAAGCGTTTGTTAAACAGTCAGTTTACGTGTGCTTGTTCCATGCTTGGGCATGATTCCAATTTTTGTCATTCGGCAAACCTTGGAAAACATGTTCAGCATATTTCACTGGCATGCAACATAAGCAAATTTTAAAACATATTTTTCTGTTGTATCGTAAACCTGTGTATAGTTAACGACACACACGAATAAGAAACTCTAGGTCCTTCTACATGCACATCGTGCTTTTTACAACATCGGAACAAACTTTTCAATTTTCACCACGCATAAATAACCACTTTCTGCGTTTGCTATTTTTAGCTTTAGCAGAAGCGATTGGTGATGTAAACGTAGTCTGCACCTTGATCGACATGATTGAATGCGGGTAGTTTTTTCTTCTGTTTTCCAAAACTGGTTCTTCTTTGCCTGATGAACTCTCAGGAACAATGGTATTGGATTGGTTTTGGCTCCGTGCTGACGTGCTTATGCTTAGTTGCTTTATTTTGTCTGGGTCGTTTCTTCATGGATTACTTTCACGACGAGTGAGTATTTAGAAGGTAAAAAGCAAATGAACGTGCTCCACCACTGCATATGTGCAAGACGCTTTCCACTTCAATAACAACTCCATGGCTTACCAGGAAAGCCACCTTGGCCACTTTTGGGTTTTGTCAGTTTGTTGCATCTAGCTGCACGTCTTTTCGTGGCTTCATCTGCAAACCAAATTTTTCTGTGTATTCGTGATGTAATATTTGGGTTTCTATAGCACCTATGTCATAGGAACACGCATGAAAATGTCGTCTACTGCAGTTCAAATTTTTTGTAAAATATTCTAAAACTGAAATTAGCCAGCCAATATTAACCCTTCGAAAAAAATATAACCTATAGTTGAGAAGAAGAGTGTTCAAATGCACAGCCTGGTAATGTCTTTATGCAGCCATAAGAGTAGCCAGGGGAGGGGGCGAAAAGCACCATGCCCCCCCAAATTTTTAGAAAATATAGTAATTTTGTGTTTTGAGAGGCGTGTTTCTAAGCAAAATAGTGTTATTCGCCTAAAATCAAATATTTTCCCCCCGCCAATTTGTTGGGCTGGCTACGCCACTGTATACATCCCTTGTGTCTTGTCTTTAAATTGAGATAAAATAGGCAACGTGGGTGTCTAAGAAAATAAACTTCAGTCAACTTGAATAAACAATGAAAGAAACTGCAACTACTGTCAGGATCAACGCTTTCGGAAACCGAGGCCGTAGTCGAAAAATCAAGAATGTCGAGATGGCAGTTGCAGATGAGACAGCCATGGATGCCGAACCTCCTCGATCTTCAACCGAAAGCAGTCCTTCTTATTACCAGGAGTCGTCTGAGTTTCGAGAGCAAACGTATAGCAGCTCTCGTTTCAAGAGAAAGTTGTCACCACTAGTGAGTAAAATCATTAACGAAGTAAAAGCTTTGTTTTCTTTGCTGTACATTTTTGCTATGTTCCCAAGCAGTTTCTGCTTCCAGTTAAACGATACGCTGACTGTAGTCAGAGTAGTTTGCCATGTTTTGTTTTAGACAACTTTGCCTCTGACCTTTGTCAATGCAATTCGAACCCCCATTGTAAACCCTGAGGGGTTATAAGCATTGGCACACTTTGCGCCGTACCGCCGCAAACTTAACTAAACGTGTTGGTATTTTGTGAAGCCACGATAATGTGAAGGTCGATTTGAGTATGGAATACTTGAGCAGGGTAACGCTGGGTAAGCTAAAGCATTTACTTCGTCGTAGGTTGACATGACACTTCACCTAGCAGTTAACTTTCGCAAAGGTCATCAGAAAGCTGCAGAACTTCAGTGCTGCAGGAATTCTTTGTGTATTGCTCACTCACAGTCGCTAAAATGCAAGTTTGGGATTTGGAGATAGTGTTTTATCAGAGTGTTGCTGATGTGTGTCGGACAAGTTTGCTTTCAGACGGTGATGCTGAAGTAGACAATATCCGCGTGCGTCCTTTTCACAGTTATATTATTTCAAATTCAAACACTTTTTGAACTTAGTAGTTCTCAATTAACTTTTGTTTGACTTCAGCAAGCATGTTGTTTCAGTTGTGGTCGCACTTTCATTTCATTCGAAGGTTTTCGTGGTGTACGAATTAGAATTATTAGATTATTTGATGAAAAGAGAGCTCCACTCGAAAGCACATGTTTCTATTACAAATTGCTTAGTGTTTAGAGTAAGNGTTTGATTCTTCCTGAAGGCTGAAATGTAGAATCGAATCTTAGCTTTGAAGACTGTANATACAATTTTGCTGATTTAAAGTCGTATCAAAACAATTATTTGTGAGCTTCTTTTACTCTTCGACTGATTAATTGATTTGGTTAATTTTTTAATTTTTTTCTTCATCAGTGGAAATTTTTGTGTGATATGTATTCTTCTTATCAGAGCAAAGAAAAAGAGCTGCCCGAATGGGATGGTCAGGATGGCGATATCTTGCACGGCCGGCTGTCGAGGAAAAGAACTTTTTACAGGTAAATATGCTATTAAAAGCGTTTTTTATTTTTGTGAAATATAGATATTTAGAAGCAAAATTACATGTTGTTGTGAGATAAGTTTAAAGCAGTGTTTCCCACTTTTTTCCCCGTGCCCCACGAGATCGCCTCTAAAATTCAAATTGTCCTCAATGCGGTGATATACAAATCTCTGATTTAAAATGTGAACTCCGTTTCAACTGAAAAGCCTTAACCCCGTTGTTGCGGGGTATGCTTTAAAGGGTTTCTATCGTTGTGAATGTAAATGAAGCGTTTTTAGGGGAAGTAGCACCAACCCGATTTAAAAGAAAAACGTCGAGTACAGGGCCGGCTNTTAGCCGATTGGACTGAGTGATTCCAATNGGGCCCCGCACCGAAGGGGGCGGCCCGCGTTACGCCTACTAACCTTCGCAAANTTCCACTTTCTGCCGAAGCTGCTTATGTAGTGCCTGTACGGGGTGGGGCCNGCAGTATTATGGAGTCCGTTGCCAACGAAAAACAAACTGAACTGCGCGGTTTTTAATACCCTGTTTTTAACATCATCGTAATTCTTTCGACAAACGCAACGTCAATTGTCATTGATTTAATGTATAGCTTAGAATCTTGTTAAGTCTGGAAGTGTTTAAGTTATGAAGCTGTTTTCTGTTTCAATTGCAAGCGAAGCGTTTCGTACTCGGCAGTTTAAGTTTCAATAGTTGCTGCAGGCAGAACGGTCGCCAGAAAGTTTTCAACAGGGGAGTTTGCCTTTGTGCCGGGAGACTTACTGTTCTAAAAATGGACAAAAACACCACTGATTTATCGTGTTTCATGTTTCAATTTGGGGGGTTCGGAGGAGGAGCTAAGCCCTCCAAAGCCCCCCGTGGTGACGGGACTGGTTGCAAGACAATTCGATAGGTGCTTCTCTTTCAATAGTTACTTTTACTTGTCTTCTGAAGGTTAAACTTAGCTCTTAATTGTAAATGTTTGCTGGTTAGTCGGTCTTTAGCGTTATTCACACATTCCCTCTCGAAGAGATCTTAAGAGACAAATTCTTTCCCTATTTTGTTTATTGCCCAAAGAATTTAACTGACTATCCCAGTGACCATGGCATCCGGAGAAAGGGGTTTTTCTAAGCTGAAACTAATCTAAACTTATTTGAGATCTTCAATCCAACAAGAGCGTTTTAATTTGTCGATTGTGTCCATTAAATCCGAAATTATCAGAGCATGAATCTTGGACAAAATTCTGAAGGAACTGTGAATACTAAAGCACGAGAGATAAGTTTCTCTTAGCAAAAGCATTTCTTGCATCGCAGCAGGGGCGTAACGAGGTTAGATGGCGCCCGGGGAAAGAAGCAAGTTTGGCGTCCCATGTTCGAAGTTGAGGTCTTTCGGAAGCAAACGTACTGTATTGAAAAAAATACTTGTGACATTCTTCCATCGTAGCCAATAATAGATAAAGCGCGCCGATTTTATTTGTGTGTTCTCCCGTGTTATTGCTTTGTTTGTATTTGACCTATCTGTTCCATTCGGCTTCCTAATGATTGTGCAGCATTATAATACACGGTTGCGCTGTAGTTTTGTGTGTTATCCTGTTGTCACTGTTTTGTAGCTAAGCTGTTACATCTTTACTGGCTGATCATAGTGTTGCTAATTTAATTTAACACGTTTCCATTTGGCCTCACGCACCCCGCGGGTGGTACCTGGCCAGAGGGGAAGTATTGAATGTGGCAACTCTTGGATTTATTGGACTTTATAGAGATACACGTGGAAGTCTTTGATAGAGAGGTAAAACTAAGGGGCTCCCAGACCCCCTAGCTTGGCATAGCCCCTTCGAGCCCGCTCTTTCCTTCCACTGATATTTAACATATGGCTTGATGCACACGTCACTGAAGGGGGCCCCGCAAAAGTGCTTCCAATCGGGCCCGCACTTGCTAAGGTCAGCCCTGTCGGAGTAACCGTCAAATGAAAAGTGCTCAGCAGGTGCTGGTGAACATTGGAGCAGCGGTAGTTTCCGGAAGTTTAGGTAATGTATCAAGCGGGTTGTATCATGAACCATTGAAGATTGTTTGGATTACTTTATATACACTATATTTGCATATGTGACTAAACAACTGTTTTGCATACAGTACATTTGCAAACAAACAGTTACTTTCTGATGCAGTATACACAGAACATTCCAAAGAAAACTGCAAGTCGGTTTGTGTGTTAGCAGCAGGTGCGAGGCATCAGGGAATGAAACGAGTTTTTTTCGGACGTATTTATTGGTTTAAGAAAAAAATTTTCTTAAAAACTTCAATTAATGTATTTACGAGTAATCAAAAGATCCGGTTTTTTTTCAGATTACAACTGGAGGAAACTAATATTCGTAGTGTGTCCCGGATGTTGTGGGAAGATCTAGCGCTGAGTTCCGCCAAGGAGAACGTAATAAAAACCACTTCGGTTCGTACAACATATTTGAACAAATGCTTGACGCAGGCAAAGTAGTTTTCAAGTTTTCAACATTAGTTTTTGGAAGCCAAGTTATCCATACAGTATAGATATTCTAGTCTAGAACAAGGGTGGGTATTTAATTTGGCTCGGGGCCACTTTTTGATAAGTCCGTATTTAGTGAAGGGCCGTACTTTCTTAGGGAAATAGAAGCAAGTCTCGGTTAAGCTAGCTCAGCACTAACATTTACTGTGACAAGGTGGATAGTTGGAAAGTAATTTCAGATTTGAAGATTTTTCTTGAAAGTTAAGTGGGCCACTTGAAACGCTGTGATGGGCCACATTTGGCCCTCGGTCCACTATTTGCCCACCGCCGTACTAGAGCAATAGTTCTCAAGCTTTTCATAGTGATGCATCCTTTGGACATTATTTTGTTTATCAAGTGCCCCTTGACTCTAGTCATGAGCACAATAACTAGAAATGTATAAAATTATTGTACTTTTACGTTAAAATTTCATTATGAAGACACTTTACAAAACCAGTGTGCCNCTTGGAGAACTTTTGCGTACACCTAGGGGTACGCGTACCCCATTTGGGAACCACTGTGGGTCTAGAAAGCCTTAACTAAAAACCNTTTGCGTTCCGTGTGATGAATTAGCNAACACCAAATAATCGGGACCTGCACATCCTTCAGATTACTCGAGATCTTAAACAAGCAAGTTATAACAACTTCTGTTTGTTTCNTGAAATGTGTACAGTTTAAAAAAAATGACTTATCAAAATGTAAGTCTCACACTTTTAATTGTTGATGGCGTGGTACAAACAGGAATGCTTTGTGTTCTTTTGTCCCGAATCTTGAACAGTTTTTCTAAGAGGAACGCGACCTTGCTGAGCTATCACAGACCATCAGTTGATGCTTTTGAAAAATTATGCTTGCGCAGATTCAACTTTGGTTTAGCATTGGGTTATAGGTCAATTCAAAATTTGAGGGAGCGACATTCTTGCACTGCTAGTAATACATACATGCAAATGTAACCGTGAAATGTCCTACTTTCTTGAAAACTGCGCAATAGTCCAAATGATATTAGAAGCATAGCGTGATAAAAGAAGGAAAGGAAGTGCAGTTGCTAACTGTGAGTTTGGTTTATGGTTTCGTCGATTTTGAGGCATCGGTGCAGTTACGGGCATTTTCAGCATTTTTACACGTTACTTACCTTTTACAAAATACGTTCAAGACTTATTCTGATAGTATACTCTCCACTGAAACAATGCCATTTACCTTAATTGATCGATAAATTTTTATTGAGGTGCTGAAAGGAACATTTTAAATTACAGTTTCACACAGTCAGGTCTTTGAGATATCATCTGCAAAAAGATGTCATGCATATTTTTGGCAAAAAGTTGTTTTTGCATAAACGACCAGCACCAAAAATCAAAGAGTTTGTGAGAAGGGGTAAAGTTTTAATGAAATTGGATGTGCAAGAAAATCATAATATTTGTTTTGGCAATAGATTCAAAGCTTTTCTTGAGTTTAAACGCTTGTGCCAAACCTTTATTCTTTGAACGTGAAAAAAGTATAGTATTTACAAAAAATCGAGATCGCCGGTGTGAAAGATGTGAAAATAAACAGTATGTTTTCGTGAAATATTCTGGGCCGCAGAAATTGAGAACACACGAATTTGAATGTTCTACGCAGGGTCCATGCTGATGCTGAGTGACGACCTAGGAGGGTTAGATGGCGCCCAGGGCAAGAAACAACTTTGGCGCTCCCATGTTCGAACCTAAGGTATTTTGGGAGTAAATGTATCGAACTGAAGAAAGTACTCGCGACATTGTTGGGATTTTTCGGTGCCTCCTAGTGATTCGGCGTCCGGGGGCATTGTGCCCCCCTTGTCCCCTCGCTACGACCCTGTGGCGACCAAATCGTTATGGTTTCTACATGCTTTCAAAATGAATTCTGTTGGTTGCGTTATATACATCTTTGGCCAAGTTCATTATTTTCACAGAAACGCAGCGTGTTGAGTCGACATCAGCTTCGATCTGCGTCTAGTTGTCAAGTCCAGCCAACATCAGCTTCTAGACCGCGCATAAGTTGGGGAAACAACTGTGTAAAAATCCAGCTCTTCGCAAAACTGGCATCCGGATATTTTTCAGTGGACAGCATAGGAAGGTTGTGTAAGGTAAATAGGATGCGAGGAAAGTTTCGTTTATTTCGTAAAAGAAGAATCAGTTTTATTAAATATTAAACTAAAAAAGCGTGAGCTCTTAAAACTAAACTTTTCTGGCAAGTCGCACAGAACAGAAACCGCTGGAGTGGTGATGACGTATGTTGTGCCGTTCGAAAGTCTGGCGATATAATTTCAATAAAGCAGGGATGTGGAACGTGCGGCCGGCGAGCAAAATGCGCCCTGCCTGAACATTAATATATCCTGCATCAGAATTTTCGTTACCCAAAATAGAACACCACATCGCGCCAAAATGTTTCTCCGTGCTAAGCAGACACTTGGACGTAAGTCAAGAGAAGCATCTCTCGGTCTTCATAGTTTTCCATAAGCTACTTACTTTTCTAAGGAAGACAATGGTAAAACTTTAAGATGACATTAATTGTTTTTTCGGCCCGCCGGCTCCTCAACATAAGTGGTCCATGATGTTAAATAGGTTCCTTACCCCTGAATTGCAGCATTGGCCAAAGTTAAATATTCTGAAATGGGTTTTACGAAATGGTCTCTTATAATCTCAACGGAGTCATAAAAGAGCACAACGTCACTTTTGGTTGTTGAATATTACTTGGCATCAGGGTCGTCGCCAGCGGGGGGGTCAGTGGTGCCCGGCCCCCCATTTGAAATCGGTACCCCCCCATTTCACGTTGGCCCCCCGGTTGCTGAATACATCCAATACTGTATTTTAAAATTGTGGCCCTCCCTTCTGTTTTTTGCCCCTCCATCTGGTTTTTGGCCCCCCCTGCTGCTAAATCTTGGCGACGGGCCTGCTTGGCATAATAATTACGTTTACCGAAAACAAACAACTCAAACTTTACAGTTTTCATTTTTGAAAACACGTTTGAAAGCAGCAGATAGTGTTTCGCTACTAACATAAATCTATCATTGTGTAAATAACGGCAGACTGCCCACAATCGTAATGTAAAAATTTCTGTACGCTTGTCACCATTTAAAGCTACATTATGCATTTGCAAAACAGTAGATATTCCAATTTTGAAACACGCAGGTGAACGATTGGAAGCACGTCAGCGACACTGACCTTCATTATCGAGAGCAAGCAATTTATGAAATGGCGTGCAACAACATGATTGAGGTCGAAAGACAACCGATCGACCATGAAAACGAAACATACTGTCAAAGCAAAGATAGAGTGGAAAATCTGGTTCAAGACAGGAAAGCAGTTACCGTGGCAATATCAACTTGTTCCAGGTGTAATACCTACATCGTCTAATTCAAATATTATTTTTATGGTAGAAGGTCAGGAAGTAGTTATTGCAAAACTTGCAGTGACCTCTCCGCTGTAACTTTCGAAACGCCTCTGCACAACATCCTTTCGAATATTCTCTGATTGTTGCCTGCTTAATGCCGTAAACCATCCATTGTACTGTCGATTTTAAACAACGCTTCTGTCTCAACAGCGCTGAAGCTGATATTTTTGTTTTGAGTATTTGCAAAGATTTTTTTCGGAAATCATAAATACTTCTAGGACAATTCTAGAGCACAGTCCAGCTTGGACTCAACAAATTCATCAATACTTTTTGAATTGCAATAAAAAAGTTGCTCGAAAGTTTACTCTTAGCAGAAACACAAGGGTACCTTAATTCCTGTGAAGCTTCAGTGGCCAATACATTTTGTTCAATGCGAGTGTTTTTTCCGAAATCNTTTCATTTTTTGTGACTTCGCGACAGGCATNGTGTCGCGCTTGTAGTGGCCCAGNAGCGCACCCAAGAACTTTGTTTGGGAGCCAGTCATTGACGTCGTCTTGAGTCCGACTGTTTCTTGTGTATTTTTTTCTAACAGTTGAAAATTGATATAAGGCAACTGCAAAAATCTTTAGCAAGTTTGTTTCGGGAGGCCATGGCCTCTTCGGTCTTTTAGTCTTCCCAAAATTATTTATGGCTTGCAAAAAACTCGAGAAATCAGATAGACTATCGTTTCATGTCAAATGCATCGGGTTATTCTCACTGTACCGAAAGCAAAAAGCGTCTGTTCCAAGGGGGTGCCCTGCTTTAACATAGGTAAAGTAAAAGTAGTGGCCGCTCTGTTGGTGTTGGGGCCTCAAGCTTTTAAATGACTCGTGGTGGAAGGGGGGCTGATTGTTTTTTTAATTTGCTGTTTTCCTTTGTTCGTCCTTTTTCAAATATTGTGGTAGATTAACTATTATGAAAGGATGAGCTACGCCCGTTAATTTTTGCATAAGGCAACAAACTTTTAGTATGCAATGTTGGTTTGGGCTAGCTAGGGGGACCATTGGCACTGTGAAAGCGTTTATGAGTAACAATGTTGATTCAATTGCAATAGTTGCCGTATTGTTTTCTTTCAAATAACGGAAGCATGTCGTGTCGCTGTGTTGCACTTGAAAATGGACAATACAAGAAATGGTCGTGCTGGCTATCAATCTACTTTTGCGGCGTAAAGGGGTGTGTAGCTTTACTAGTGAAGTTCAAAAAACTGTGATGTAAACTAAAGTATGATTCTTGCCCAAGTCTTTCAGTTCCGTCACGACGGGGGTGCTTTGGTGGACTTAGACCTCAAACAATCCTCCCAGCCCCTCAAAATTGACATATGAAACACTGTAAATCAGTGGAGGTTTGTCAATGTTTGGAATGTCAAGCCTTCTGCACAAAAGGAAAGCCCCCCGACTGAAGACTTTCTGACGACGGTTCTGCTATACTGTTTCTTTTTTGTTTCGTCATAGTGGAATAGCAAGTACTGAATGAATAGCGAAATGTTTTTTTAACGACTCGCCGTCATAGCAAATCAAGGAGAAAGCAAGCAGTATAGTAAATGACCAAGCTGTGATATGGCGGCAGCGTTATTCTACGAGCTGTGGAGTAGCCAGTAGTCAGAGTTTACAAGGCGTAATCCTACCTTTCGCCCATTTTGACAACTGACAAATTCCGCACCTCAACAGAATTGCAGCCTCGTATTCCCTATAGCAATTGCGTGAGGAATGGAGTGTGATCAGCGTAAACACTTTAAGCAGATCAACTTCTACAGCGATTAATCGTCAAATACGCTTTCTGAAACCCTACGGAAAGAAACTAAATAACCTGCCAGTGCAGCTAAAATGAGTAAACAGACTACACTATCGTTTATCCGACCGGGCGGCCAACAGTTAGCTCACAGGTGTAGGAGCAGGCTAATTTTTGGGTGTGCGAAGGAATTTGGCCCGAATTTCCCCAATCTTGTCCGAAAAGTATTTGTGCGAGTTTCACCTACAAATTTTCTCCAACAAAGAACATGAATACCTTTCTTTGGTGTGACCTCCAGAGAAACGGTCTTCACGTGTTTTTCTGCAAACGTTGGGTGCCGTTTTTTGAAGACAAAGTTGGGTGCCATTTTTACTCGGATTTTGCCAAGATATTCGGGCGTTTTGCCCAAATTTTTGGGGATTTTGCCCGGATTTTTGACAAATCAAAACTTAAGTGGGTGCGCTTGCACCCCGACCTCCTGCACCACTGGTTAGCCAAGCACACAATTAAAATTATTTACAGCATAACGCAACCGAGACGCACTTGCCAATCTGCTGCACGGAGAATGCTATATTGGTTTAATGTAGACAGTAATTGCTGTACGCACTGAAACTTCAACCGTAAAACAATGAAGTGTGGTCAATTAGTCACGTGCCAAAACGATGAGGGTTCCACTGACAGGTCCGTCGCCAGGATTTAGCGGCAGGGGAGACCAAAAACCAGAAGGGGGGGCCACATTTTTGAAATACGGTATTGGATGTATGTAGCAACCAGGGGACCAAACGTGAAATGGGGGGGCACAGATTTCAAATGGGAAAGCCGGGCACCAGTGCCCGTCATCAACGGGTAATAGAAAGAGCGGAAATTTTGTGACGACGTTGCACGCGGAACAGAAAAACAAGTCGTACAGCCGCCACCGTCGTGAAACAAAACTGATGATTAGGGCTTAGAGTTTAGGCGTGTCGGGTTAGGGTAAGAAAAATATTTGAGGTCTAAGACTACGTCCAATAGTTTTCAGTGCTTATATTTATTCCCGCACTGTAGCTTGTTGTGGGTATCTCAAAATCTAACCAAAAAGTTTTAATTTACAAAACACACATCAAAACAGTAAACGCCAAACATTATTCCTTTGCTCTGAGACGTAAAATAACTGACAATCAGTAATAGGCCAGAAATTTCGCTTGACACCGGTAAAGCGCCGTGCGTCATGTTTCTGTCAAACACAGTTATGATTCAAGACTACACTTGACGCACAGAAGCTTTTTGGCCCAGGGAAGAAGCGCACTTCAAATTTGGTGACTGGGTTGGACGCACCGTGTGATTGCCCAGGCCGTGTCAACGCGGTTCAACACATCGTTGCCTGTCCGTGTCCTACAATATATAGTAATATGGTAGTGCGATGAAGATTGATATAGGGATGCGCGAGCTCGCGGTGGATCCAGATACAAGGCTATTGGTTTATCTTATAAGTTGGTAACATTCACTGATGCCTGCATCGCGCTATTAGCTCCTCACGCGACCCAGCACCAGAAAACAATATCAGGGCTAAATTCGAGAAGTGTCAACTGCGCAAAAACCTAACAAGCGAAGGTTCTGGCCTAACATTTTCCCAAGGCTTGGCAGCAGCCCCGCTGTAACCGCACACTTTCAAAAGTTTATAAACCTGCCTGCTTGTTGCTCAGACATCGACTTCTTTGTATTGCGACCCAGAAGTGTGCTCTGCACGTCGCCACGCGATGTAACAGGGAAATCACGTCATTATGTGACGCATCAGCGAAGCCTTGGCATGGGGTAGGCAGTGTTCCTTTTAAAAAAACTGTTTTTGAGATTGGGAGCAAAGGCAGAACTTTCTTCCACCGCTGACAACAGGTGCTCACCGCTGAGGTACGTTTACTGTCATACTAACAAATGTAAACATTGATTGGGAAAAATCACGAAAAGGTGTCACGTGATAAGGCACGGTACGGAGCTTACGTCACGTCCGATTTTCAGAAACAACTTTCGCAGGCAGGTGCTCCGTACTTGCCGGCAGCTTTCGTACTGAAGTGGCGCATTTCGAGGAATTGCCTTTGTCGGTGCTTTTATTTGAAAGGTCGCGTATACACGTGTAACACGTATAGTGATTATAAGATAGTACAACAATAAATGAACTGCTAGGTACCAGAGAGCTACATGAACTACTTTAGGCTTAAACGCAGCGTAGTTTCACTGGAATTTGAGCGCTGATGAAGGACAGACACGTTCGTTGGCAAAATTGCCAAAAATCAGGGCCACATGTGACCAAAATCACGAAGTCTTTTTGGGGGGATGAGAGAGACAAAAATCACAAGGGTGGGCACATTTTTTATAATACAATATTGGATGCGCGCAGCAACAGGGGGGCCAAACACGAAACGGGGGCACGGATGTTAAATGGGGAGGCCCCCCCCGCTGGCGACGGCCTTGGGGCAGTTCGGGAAACTGGAGGGGCGCGAAAAAATTGACGGAAAAAATAACACAGCGCCCTGAGAGGTAATGCAAGGCAGATAACACACGTACAGAAAAAAAGCGGTGCAAGAAAAGGGGAGGACGTGTTATTTCCGAATTTGCATTTGAAGGCGCTCAGGACAAAACGCGTAAGATATCGTGCAAAACAACGCGACCAGAAACTTTTTCAGACGGAATTTATTCTATGCACAGCAGGAAGTTTAGATAGATGCAGACATCATCCTACGACATCAGCGCACATCCTGCATGGGGCTGGGAGGGGGGATTTGGCGCCCTGGATTTTGAAAGTTGGTATTTTGCTATAAACTTTTCAGTAGAAAAATTATTCCTTTTAGTTTCGAAGCTGGTGAAATGAATTTCACCATTGTTGCCTCCTGGAAAAAAATCCTCCCGACGCCCATGCCTGCGCAACTTTCCCCACGTGGTTTTCTAGCATTGACCACGCCGTCGACTAACAGACGCTTGCGGGAGAAAAAATGCAGCGTTTTTTCAAAACTGCGCGCAAGAAGTTCATCCCTTGCCGCGGCAACATTCCAACTATCCAATAAAAGAACCCTTTGACGTGTTTGAGTGTCACGTGATGAGCGATCTAATTACTGCCCGGGCATGACAAGAACCGGCACGTCGCCATGAGGATGACGTTTCTGTCATAGTGTCGAAAACATAACGTTCGACGCAGTCATTTTAGGAAGAAATTAAGAGCATTTCCTATACACACTAAGCAGTGGCATGGTTTGGGCTAGGGGGGCAAAACGTAGCTGAAAACGGCCCACTGTAAGGGGGCCACTGGCCAACACTCATCAAAATACGTGAGAAATGATTGAATCCGGATGTGGGTGGCTATACTAAAACCCTAAATCACCTGAAAAAACTCCGAACAACACAACAACATGCTGAAAACCAAAATATAAGTGGGGGTCGGTTACATTTAGTTCGCCAGGGGAGGGACATCATAGGACGCCCCGGCAGTTACGCCACTGACACTAAGGACATCTTTACTTCACTTCATGGCGTTTTCAGCCTCTTTTTTTCGTGTGGAGTACGATTGCTTTATGCTGATTCACTGGACGGTTAGATCTATTAACGACGAAAGAAGTTATTTGAAGGGAAAATATTTTGATACCAGTGACAACATGCACAAAACTTTTTACCACTGAATTAAAATAGACAAAAAGAAACACTGTCGAAGGTCACGACAACACTGTCGGTAGAAAAGCAAACAATCGATTGACAAAAAATTCACTTCACCAAGTGTTACGTAAGCTTGCACAGGTATTGGAGTCAAAAACGATTACCGTACAAAATAAAGACGTAGGCACAATGCAAACATGGCATTATTAAAGTAAGCCTCACATTTTATCATGTGTTTCAGAACAGGCAGGGCCGCTGATATTATCGGGAGGAGGAGGCAAAATAATTGCAAATTATTGTTTTACCGAAAAACGAAAAAGTTTTTGGCGCTTTTAAAACTGTTTTTGCACATTTCGGAGGGTGCAATTAACCGGTTGCTCCTCTGGTGGCGGGCCTGAGAACAGGTACAGGTTTTGTGAAGCACCAGTCCACGTGTTGAAACCGTGTTGGACGCTTTGAAATCATCAACAGTTGTGCTCACCCGTACTCGTTTCCGTAACATCAACAACGATACATTAAGCCTGAGCCCAAGAAATTTTGGATGGGTTGGAGCCAACATTTCTAGATGGTAGAGCCGGAGCCTGAAATTTGGATTCCGGTTCCACAGCTCTAGTTTGTGGCGCGAATTGCACAAATAATACAACGATATTCAGTTTTCATTTTTCAATGGACCAAATCATTCTGGAGTCGAGGCAAAACAATTATATGCGTGGAGTTGGAGCCGGAAATTTGAGTTCTGACTCCACAGCTCTGATTTACATCAGTGTCCCACGTTTGGTAACAAAACAAAACAACGTGACTTCCACCCGAAAAAGAACTTTTTTTCGGTGAAAGCAAGATGTCACAATGGTGGCGATATTGCGGTATGAAGAAGTCATTTTTTCATTAACAAAGATTTCAGAGCAACACCATCCATTCAGCGCAGTATATCAATTGAATTCTATTTGGTTTAAAGCAGTGGTTCTCAAACACTGTTCTGAGAGCCGCAAGCGCCTCCCAAGCACTCTTTGTGCAGCCCTCAGCAGTCTTTCCATGAAACCTCTAGCAATTTTGTGCAACAGAGTTCGTTCTGCAATAAAACAAGATGTGACAAGTTACCTGTGCTAAAAAAATTTAGTGCGGCTCTCTTACAAAATCGNAGGCCTGAATTTGGCTCCCTTCAGTGAAAAGGTTGAGAACCACTGGTNTAAAGCGTTGACTTTCTCTCGGGCGTGTGGCTGAAGGTAGCAGTGCAGTTTTAGTCATCCTTAACA
>JGI24159J19872_10005106_pt1 | contig 16916 bp, 13 predicted proteins | sample Ectturendosymbi4_FD_19872 | JGI IMG/M metagenome (IMG submission 19872) | reverse complement strand
TCTGACTCACTTTTACTCGAACGCAGACCATACCAGACGCATCAGAAAAGGACGTGACGTCACGAAATCAGACGCATGCGCCCAAAAAACGCACAGGGCGCATGCCGTGTGCATCCTGCTTTATGTTCAACGTGATATGGTATGCCCGTGTGTGACATAATAATCGTCTCTACGATTAATCGAATGTTGCGCGCAGTTGCGGCCGTTGTTAACATAATTCTAAACCAGACATGTGCAACCCGCGGGCCGCACTACGCGTTGTTTGGTGCGGCCCACGTGGTATTGTTCATGATCTTGAAATGCCATTTCAAATGAACTATATTCCTCACTTTGTCGTGCCACTCATTTCACAATATCTACCACAACCTTTTGCATTTGATCAGAGGTTTGCAGCCCTTCAAGTTCACGAACAAGGACCTGCAACATTTTTAATTACCTGAGAGTGAGAACCATAGACCACGAAGCGAATACAAATTTTCGGGCCTTTTGTAATTGTTACGCCACAGCACAGGTTGAGCTCTTTGTGATGTAACAATTTTTCTTTGTGATTCAAATGCGAGGCTTTGGCACTTTGCTGTGTAAAATCGTTCGAGCAATTTGTCAAGACCTGGCAGGCAGTAATTCTGCGAACTGAATTAGTTTTGATTCAAATGCGAGGCTTGCAGAGGCTTTGCGGTGTAAAATTGTTCACACAATTCGTAAGGACCTGGCAGGCAATTGTCCGTGCGATGCGAACTGAGTATCATTAGTTTTGATTTTAGCTTGAATAGTGTTGCAAGAAAGCATTTCAGCTTGATTCGTCTGATATCATTACCTCGATTTTTTATGCTGATGTTGTTTGACGCATGGCCGTCCGCAGAAATTTTCCCAAGGGGGGTCAAAATCAACATTATCCTTTTCAGGTTGCGGACGATGCAACGCAAATGGACGTACACAAAACGCTTTACCTTTTTATACCACAAACAAAATTCCCAATGTTACGTCAGTAGTTGCAAACAGTCTTTCCTCTAAGAAATTTTACACTGAGCAAATGTTTGTTTCAGTGAGTATGGTATCTTTATTTTTATGACTGAGTTAGCAGAGTTCTAAATGAATTACAAACTTTGTGAATTACTAAATTAATGTANAAGGTTTTATCACAATACTAGCAGAGTACACATTTAATTCAAATAGGTTCTCTTTGTTTTCGTCTTTTCCCAATGTTTTGGAATGTTGCAAGTGCACGAGAATGAGATTTCACTGCGCAAATGGTCTGGTGGCACTATGCATTTGCGCACTTTAGAGGGAACATTCGTTGCAAAAAATTCGCTTTGTTAGCAGCAATGCTCGTTTTTCACTCATGCTTCTTTTCACACAATATAAAACTGTGTGGCTTACTGCTTTCAGCAGTCACTGTCTCGTTGCTTTACCATACCAATATGTCTGCATTCAACAGTCACATGCGCAAAATGCCCACTGCCGCCACTTAAGGTCAACCTTTGAAGATTTGTTGCCGGCGTATTGTTACGCAATAAAGGCCAATAGTAGAACAGTCTGCTCCCACATTTCGCCACTAGCCTCTGCAGGCAGGGTTGCCAATCTGCCTTTGTTGAAGCCAGATTTTGAAATTCTGCCTTTTGTTGAACACTTGGCTTTTTTTGGAAATCAAGACAAAATCTGACTTTTTTTCAATCGGAAAGGCTTGGCTCTGGAAAAACATTGTCTGAGCTACATTTAATTACAGATTTCTTCTGAAAAGAGTCTATAACCATGCAGGACGCACAAAATATTGAGAAGATTTTACTGTGACCCTGAAAATGATCGATGTTATTGATAGGAAACATATCTACGACAGTGCAATTACGGGGAAAGAAAATGCTTCTGAAGAGTGGAATTGTATTATATCGATGTCTCTGACGAGTTTTAATGTCTATTTTGTGTTTGGTTTTGCATGTTTCATGTGTATATATACCTTAAAACTGCTATCTGGCTTTTTTTGGTGAAGACAGGCAACCCAGTCTGCAGACAAATCAGCGGACATGAGAGTTAACTGCAAGTCCATCACGGCGTGATACCAGAACAGTGAGCCTGGCTCTTGTGCAGTGTGAGTGTCATACTGGAAAATAGACTGTCATTCCCATAATTAACTCAATCAATCGGAATTAAACTGCTGACTTCAGGTTTTCTAGAAAATTTTGCTTTGTATTCCAATTTTCAAGGGCGGCAAATGCCCGTTTTGTCGCCCCTGCGGACGCCCATGGTTTGCAGCTTTGCATTTATTGGGAATGTAGGTGTAGGGAGAGTGATAAAAAATCGCAGCAGGACAAGGTAATGAGGGTATTGAAAAGGTTGGCAATCGATGATAATGATAGTATTTGTTTTGCAGTTCGTAAAAGCAGTAATTTTAACTGTAATTTAGTCTCGCAAAGATTGGCAATTTTGTACGAAGCATGTCTACTTCGAAAAAACGAAAAATTGTTGATGAAGGGCGGATGTTTAACGACGAGTGGTTTGTGAAGTATTTTGTGGTTCAACAAACTAAAACGGCTCTGCTTAATTTGCCAAAATAACATTGCGTGTCTGAAAGAATTTAATATCAAGCGGCACTACAACTCCAGGCAATCCGAACAATACGAGGGAATTTTAGGTCAGCTACGGGTGGATAAAGCCCATCAGTTATAAAAGTCATTGCAGGGACAACAGAAAATGATATCCCTTTACAAAAATGACACTCAGCTGAGGACTGAATTGAGCTTCAAATTTAGTGAAGCAATAGCAGAGAAAGGAGAAGGCTTCAGTGACGGCGAGTTTGTCAAGCACTGCCTGATGATATTTGCTGAAAGGGCATGTCCTGGTAAAAAGTATTTAACTGAGCAAACTAGTTTATCGAGATTCACTGTGGCACGTAAAATCGATGCCGTCTCAAGTCATCTTGAAGACGCTTTGGCTGAAAGAATAAGAAAATTCTCGCATTACAGCTTAGCAATAGATGAGAGTGTAGACCTCAGCGATACTGCTCAGTTGGTGGTTTTCGTACGCGGAGTAACAGAAGACTCTGAAGTCGATGATGAATTGTTAGACGTGGCTAGCATGAAGTCAACGACAAACTGGTGAGAATATTGCACAGGAAGTTTTGAAGATAGTTCAAAAATTTCGATTGGATCCTAAGAAAATGTCTGGACTCACAACGGATGGGGCACCTGCGATGGTAAGGAAACACAATGGATTTATCAAGAAGTTTTGGAAGGATTCGAACCACAAAGTGTTGTGGTGAACCATTGCAAAAAAGCTCTGAATGCTATTAATATCATGAAAGAAGTTGTTCACTGTATCAATTACATTCATTCTCGAGGATTAAACCACCCATAAAAATTGATGCGGCCCGCGATAACTTCCTAAAAATCGAATATGGTCCGCCAGTGAAAAACAAAGGTTGCACATGCCTGTTCTAAACTTCGTTGGTGATCGTGAGTGCCTTTGCGTTGAGTCTGAAAGCTGGTGATTTTTTCTAGAGACCAGTCAGTATACTTAAGAACACAACAGCGTGGATGTGCAGAAAAATCCGGATTATGAGATGTGAAAAGAGCAGATTTTATCCGGTATTGGCGAAGATCCGGATTAAAAAGTCCGGATAAACCGAAGATTTTTATAAGGAAAAACGTTGAAATCATTCGCACCACCAGTTTTATCCGGTTTTGGCGAAGATCCGGATTAACCGAGATTTACTGTAGTTTTTTACACTCCTGACGTATCTGGCAAATTAATTTTGTTTAAAATTATTTAAACTGTAAATACTAAATGCCGTGAAACAAACAAACGAAAAAAGCTTGTAATAAGGATAAATCGAAGGAAAGTTTAGTGTTGCTGTAGCGATGGCGGCGAAGTATCGATGCAACTGTTTTAGCGAACTGGCACTGATGCAGCAATGGTGAGGCGAGGCAGCCAACAACGTTGGCCCACGTCGTGGCAAACACTTCTTATAGCGTCCAACGGGACAAAATCTGACTACAACCACGTGCTTTGAACTTTACTGCTGACGCTACACTAGGCTGCAGTCACAACTTCAGTAAATTCTTCTATTGTCGTTCAAATTTGTACTGGTCAGTGCTCAGTTGCTTTTCTCACAGAAAGAACGAAATCCTTGTTCGTTTTACCTCGAATCCTAACTGGTCCTACGATCAATTCAGATATAAATGCAGCAAAATGTTTATTACACTGATGCGGAATTGCCTTCTCATTAATCGCCCGTTGTCAGAGGAAGAATGACGGCTGTCTTCCCTTTATATATGTCTTGCAGAACTACCCATTGTTACGTAGCAATACGTCATATCGAAAGCGTTGCCGTTCTGAACGAAGTCCAGAGCCGACATGGGCTATAATTTGTGTTCTGGGTGGCAATTTAGGGAGCAGCTGGGAGTGCTACACCACAAAACAATTAATTAACTTACAGAACTGGATACAACAACTAATGCATGCTTAAACTATATTACATTTTAAACAAAATCCCAAATATAAAATTCCCCCCTTGCAAATACAAAATTCCTCCCCGGTTGAGAACCCTGCTTTAGGTAAAGGCGTGGTGTTGATAGCTTTGCAGTTTATGAATGCATGGGGCAAGGGCGTAATGAGGGGGACATTGGGGAAACAATTCCCTGGGCGCCGAATCACCATAGGGGTGCGGAATCACTGCATGGGGCGCCGAAAAGGTCCAACAATGTCACAAGTACTTTCTTCAATATATACAGTACATTTGCTTCCGAAAGACCTCATGTTCGAACACGGGGGCGCCAAACTTGCTTATTTTCCCGGGCGCCATCTAACCTTGTTCCGTCCCTGGCATGGGGCGCAAAATAGAGGTTCAAGAAACTATACATGAAGATTTACATTCTTGCCAAGCAAATTTTGCGCCCTCCGTTAAAGTGGCGCCCATGGCACGTGCCATGCCTGCCATACCCTAGATACGCCCCTGGATGCCCTGTTACGCCATGCATCGACCAATTGTTGTAAGGTAAACAAAAGCAAAAGCCTCGTTAAATTTAGTTGTGGTCTTTTAGTTTTCTTTTAGTGTATATTATTCTTCTGAATAAAATAAGATTCAATAAAATCAATTGTTCTGAAAGAAGTGGTATGTGTTGACAATACGGGGTGCCCAAGCGGTACGAGATCGTAAAAAGGTTGGGAACCCCTGGTATAGCATAAGGTGAATCATTATGGGTGGCGATTGCTTTGATTCCTTGTTTCAAACCATTGTTTGTCTTATATTGGTGTAGTTGTAGTTCTGGAATGAATCAAATCTATTGTTTTTCCGTTTGCACTGACGTTAGAATGGGAGGCACTTTGTCAAAAGTTTTATTTTCAAAATGTAGCTCAGAGAAAATCTACTCTGATTACTAATGTTGTCACTTGCCTTTCAGATCAAGAAATTTCCAGACTTGTGCATTGAGTATGATGGAAAAGATACCCGATATGTTGAGAATAATGGCCATGCTGTTACATTTTGGTCTAAAGATCCAAAGTCAGGTAGTACTGAAAGTCTTAGAGTAGACGTTTTTTCACTCCATCATGAAAGTTAGTTTTCGTAGTTGTTATGGTTTTTGACAAGTAATGGTCGTGCTAGTTTGTAATTCATTTCAAGGTAACTAATGTTTTTTCATAAGTATTGCTGTTTGATGACGTCAATGTATGACGCAAGGTGTTCTGCTTGCTTTTTCAGTTGTGTCTGGTGGCCCCTTAATGAACAAGCATAAATTGATACAGTTCCACTTCCATTGGGGTTCAAAAGACGAGTTTGGATCGGAGCATACTTTAGATGGCCAACAGTTTTCTGCTGAAGTAAATTTTGTTTTTTCCTGATGGTTGACTTTTCTGAATTGCTATGTTATCAGTAGTTTGCAGTTTCAAGTTCGCTGTTGTAGTTTTGAATTAAATTGACTGTAGTAATTATTGCAAAAAACTTCTTTACTCAAACACATGTGTCAGTGAACTTTTTAGTTTCAGCCAAACTGTTGTTATTAGACATGTTAAGTTTTCCTCTGCCAGTTGGAGCATAGAAAAATGGTGAAAATTAACGAGAAAAAAACAGCTCAGTAAGCGAAATGATGTACAAAACANAAAAACAAGTAATATTCCAGCAGNCTGGGCTCAAGCTTTATCGCACCCGCAATGATTATTGTTGCTAATTTAGTTTTTGATGTNATTTGGTAAAAAGCAATTGACATTTGACATCTTTGATGTTATTTCACTGCCGGCCAATGGGTGTTTCTTTCTGGAGATAAAAAGCTTTTAACTTCTCGACCACTATTTAGCATGCAGGCACAGATTGCCATCCTATCTGGTGCCAAGTTTTGCTGCGCTATTGGCGTAACATTGCTGATAACTGTCTTCAAAAAGTCTGCGCATGAGCATGTCACTGTCGTAACCTAACAAAGCACCCTCAAAATCGATTGGCAACACGAAGAGAAGACAGTAAGCAATGCGAACCCCGCGCTTTCACGGTGAAACGGTGAATGTCAGTAGAAATAACACGTGCAAGTTTTTTCCTGGTGCTTTGTACTTTTGTTTATGCTCCAAGAACTGTTTGTACCCCACCAGAAGACTGTTGAAGCGTCTCTTAACTAGTTGTGCGGTTTTGTGAGCGCAGCTGCACCTGGTTCATCTCAACGAGAAATACAGTCGGATGGAAGAAGCTCTTGGGCAAAAAGATGGCTTATGCGTTCTTGGTGTCTTCCTTCAGGTGTGTGTGATGCAATTATGCAATTTATCCACATATTGTGTATACACAGGTCTTTTTAAGGTTTGACCTTAGTGACCGCTAAGACGTTTCAAGAGACCGCAATTATTTCATTGAAAATTCAGAGATGTTCCTGAAGTGAGGTTTCAGTGCATTTTGGTGGTGGTTATGCAGCAACGATATGCTGTGTTTTGAGAAACCGTTTGAAAAATTTAAAAGACGGCTTTCGTCTCCCAAAACACCTCAAAAATACTGTGCGTATATATTTCACCCGTTTTGTGCTAAACATGTTCTGTCCTGTTTTCTGTTGGAAAATAACAAAGTATGTTGTTGACCGTTCGTGGTTCGTGATTTTTAATGAAACAAACCAGTGGTTTTAACAAAAGTTGTCACTTGTGGCCCGAAACAAGAACGTTTTTGAACTAAATTTTTGTTTCGTGTCGTGAGTAAAAATATTAAATGTGTTAAAATTTAATTCTTTTGAGGATAATTTTTTTGTGTTGGACAAACATGCATTTATGAACACATTGTTTTCAAAGTTTGAAGGTAAGTTTCCGCGTTCCGATTTGAAGTTTCGGAGTGGTATTGGTTCACGTGCTGTGGGCAAAGATGAGTAGTAAGATGCATTTTGATATCACACCCTGCTATTGTTCGTGGTTTCTGTGAGAGAGCCTGCCGATTAAAAGAGCCATGCGATTTTTCTATCTGGTAAAATTGAACTTTTTCCACACTTAAATAACGCCCAATTATTGGACGCAAATTCTTCATGTTGCTTTCTTTACATGCTGGTTTTGCAAAAAAAGGTGAAGAAACTGACCGCCGCTTATTTAAGAACGCACCTCTGATCAATTTTATTCAGCGACTAACATTTTCAAGTCCCGCGTAACATAGTCTTTTACCACCGCTATCAAGTCAGAGTTGTGGTCAAACTTGTGCACATGCTTTGTGCGTTGCGCCAACTTTTTTCTTTGCCGTATGGCGTGCGTTGTGCTCACGTGGGAGTGTTAAATCTATATTAATATAACACGTTGACGTATCAAGCATTTGTTCTCGTGCAGGTGGGATCGGCGAGGAACGAAGCATATTCACCAGTTGTCGATGCATTGGCTCGTGTTAGGGGAAAGGTAAAGCAGCAACGTTATTGCAGTGTTGTGCACTTGTTTGTTGTTAACGTGCACTTCTATTAATATTGGTGACGTGTACTTCTATGAAAAAAATAAGCACATTTTCAGTGGCTTGCCTGTTTCGTTACCGTAAACTACCTTATTTCCTGTGTTCTTGTGGCGGAGTGGGTTTGGAAGTGAAATGCTTTTGCGATTAGCAATGGTGTCAAATCTTGTTACTGCGGTTTTGTATATCCGTTGCATTTCAAATCACTGACCATGTTTAGCTTTTTGTTTCAACAGGGAAACAAGTGGGAATTCGCCAATGGACTTAATGCCTCCGCGCTGTTACCTGCTGGTATATGCCTCTCTATACGATCGTCTTTCAATTATTCTTCAAATTCTGAAAAGGCATCTCTACTTTTTATTTGTTAAGTGCGCACTGAGTCGACTCTTAAAGCAACATCGCTGGTTTAAATCAGATCGTAGCGTATCAATACTTCTGTACTTGCAGCAACCATTTCAACGTATGTACATGAGCCGATCAGCACTTGCACACCAGAAGGCATTTTCCATGGAAACCGTTTGCTCTGAAAAATATGTCGTTGCTCCGATTTCTGACGCTGCCCTTGACTTGGCTCTACTCTAGAAAGTAAAGGGAAGAGCAAAAAACCTAGCCACGTTTTTGCGCTTCGAAAACTCACCAAACGTCAGTACTTACAGATGTTTAACGGACCATCACGATTCTCTCCACGTTCACGCCGTTCATTCTTGAGCAGGTACAACCCAAATGGCCTCGATTTTAACTTATAAAGCACATTTTTTTCCTTTAAACAACCCAAATTGCGCTATTTCGTTGCTAGAGGCAGCGACCAAATCCCCATCGCATTGTACGCTTAAACAGTTGGAAAACGTTGCGTGCTCTTTCCTGCAATTCCGGCAATGGAGCCGGTATGGACACAGTTACCTGAACCTGTGGAGCCACCGCTTGCCACAAAGTTGCTGAGCGAACCTCCAACTGCATACACCCCTGATTTTTCATGACTGACGTTTGTGCACTACGCATTGCAAACCACACGTGGAGGAGCCAGTGAAATTACAGCACTCTGAAAATTAAGACTGAAACGGTGATTACGAGCTCTAACTCCAAGGAGTGGAGAAGTTTTGTAGTGCGTGTAACAGTCAGCTTGCAGGAATTTATGAACTAGCGTGTGAAGATTTGAAGTACAGTCAACACATCTTTAGTATCGTGTTCTCGAAGCATGAACGTCTGCGATCTTTATAATATCGATTAGGTAAAGCGCTGTATAAAAGGTTCACTAGAACCATCGCCAAGTTCTCGCTTGAAACCCTCTTCTGTTGCGCAGATCGCAAGTACGTGTTTTACAACGGCTCTTTGACGACGCCACCGTTAAGCGAGTGTGTTCAGTGGATCAACTTCATTCAGCCCGTCGTCGTTTCTCCAGACCAGGTAAGAATCGAAGCATGCTCTCGGCTGCCCCCTTGCGGTACTCTATCCACAGACTTGACCAGCAAAGAGCGTTCTCTACTTACTGCAGATCGAAGCGTTTCGCCAGATCTCGTTCGAAGAAGCTGGAAGCGAAGAAGATCGAATGGTCGATAACTTTCGCCCCGTGCAACCCCTCCACGGCAGGAAGCTCCATTTGTGCAATATTTGTTCGTCGTAGCCGTTCAGACAAGCTGTGAGTGTGGCGAAGAAGGACAAATCGTCGACCATGTTGTCCTCCAATGTCCAATCCATCGACCTCCCAATGGACTACATGGCCTGACGGTCCTGGACGATGAGACAATTGAATGGCTGCTCAACACCTGCCCCGAGATCTAGTGCGACCAAGCAGTGGTTTCAACAACTCGCTCAAAAGAAGAAGACAAGCTTTGTTCGATGTAGTGCTCGTTCTGCACGGGTGGCGGAGAGTCAGCTGTCGGTCTGCTTGCTGCTGCCATGGTGATCTTTAACCGATTGATATGTTTGACAGCGTTGACTTAGCCATTGGGGTAATGGTTCCCAACCAGAGTGCCATTTACAATACACAGGGGTACCACGAGCTAATGCTTTTTCCAATATATCAGTAAAAATATGTTTTCAAAATAATCATCAAACCTTAAAGCAAATTGCTATGAGTTTGCCACTGGGTGCCGCAAGCCCAAAAAGTTGGGAAACACTGCAATAGGGTGATGTGAATCAGCTCTCGTGCTTTTTCTTTTCGACTTAAGTCATTTTTGCGCTCCATGCAGTCCGGAACCTCGCGTCACCTACGTGTGCGTGTTTGCGATTTAACCCGAGTCGGTTCGCTGAAGAAACTTCGTTTCACCAACATCCGGGACAAAACTCGCCAGGGCAAGCTGCCAATCAGGGACGCCGGAGCACAGGGGCAGCGGGGCGGAGGTGCCTTTTCATAACAGAATCATAGGTAATTTCATGGTTTATCAAGATGGACTTGATGCAAATTTGTTGCAGCTATTCGCGCACCCAGAAAATTCAGAATTGTTTTCAACAATTTCTCTTGTTATTTTTGAGGTCAACATTGCTACTGAATGGAAGCAACTAAAGAGAAGTGGTAACGATATTTTTGTTTTTTGTAAGTATCCATTGCCCTCAACTCTTCTACTGCCCTACCGCTGCTCCGGCGTCCCTGCTGCCAATGGAAGCTACATCGAATCTCCGTCAATGATAACTGAGAAATTTCCTTTTGTTGCTGAACTCCACACAACCGGTTATGTTACGGTTCACGTCTAAAGTTCACCGTTTTCTAAAATCGTGTTTTTTTCGACGTCAGCATTCGCTATTTCTGTTTAATCGAGTGTATTTTTTTATCATGTTGGTTTGGTTGTGCTTTCACAAAAAATGAAATTTAAAAATCGCACGTTGTGTGTCACGCGCCTTGAAATCTAACTTTGCGAACACAGCTGAGGTGGTCCACTCTATCTGAAACTCGTTGAAGCCCAGGCATTTTCATGGCCTTTCAAGTGCAAGTATAAAGCAAGTGCTTTATGTTGTGGGAATTTGATTTGTCAGGCTTTACAAACCTCACTTGTAACCTTTGTGAAAGTTCTGTGCATCGCCGTCTTCTGAGCTTCTTGCCAATCATTTTTTTCGTAAACGTTGGCTTTTCAATGGTGTGTGCTGTTCCCGAGTTCCTCAAAAAACGCNAACTACGCAAATTAAAAATTTTTACTTGAAATATATTCGCGATGCGGAGAAAAACCTGCTTTGTTAAACATTCTTGCTGAAGTTCGTAGAAAGCGANTGCCCCAGAATAGTCGGTGCTTGCAGGGTTGCGGAGTCGGAGGTAAAATATCCGACTCCTTAACATAAAAGGAATGAAATTCTGTTAAAATCTATGGAAATCGTGGTGCACAGCAAGAAATACCTGTTTCAACAAGTTTTAACAGAAATTGTACCATTTCAACAGGAATTCCCAATTTAGAAGTGTGACGTAAAAAATGATCCAGCTGGGCATCCGGAGTCGGACAAAAAAATCCCACTCCCAGTGTTGTTAGGAATCCGACCCCGCAACCCTGGGTGCTTGACGACAATACTGCCCTTTTACTGTGCGTCTGCTGGAAACTGATCTCGCAACTATTTACCTATTGCAAGGTCAGGTTTGTAGATTTGCGAAATCTACACAAACAAAAAAATTCACCTCTGACGAATTCAAAATTGATCCATCGTGTTGTGGCCAGTACAGCCGGCAAACCGTGCAGATAAGATCTGTGAGCAGATGACGGGTTCAACATTTGGCGCAGTTCTGAAGCATCGGCTGCTGCTGGCCGTCAAAATCTGATAACGCCACTGCTTGCTGCAGTCGCGCATACAGCATTCTCTGAACCTGTCGGGAAACCAATTTTGATCTTGACACTTGTGCCCCGGTCTGGGCTCATGATATATGCAAATATCAGTGTTTGTCATGGAGTTCGGCATCTCGTTTTCGCAACTCAGATCTCAAAAAAGCACAAACAGACGAAGAAAAATGTGTTTTACAACACGGTTATTTCGTGGAAGACGTCAAAACTGATTGCCGAAAACTAGCTTTGTGATGCGCTTCCCTCGATTGCTTTTCAGAAAATGATCACCCTGAAGCCTTGAAAGCATCTAGACTTGGCCTCGAAATATTGCGTCAGGTCACAGTCACGGCTTAAAAAAGCCCAGGTAGCCTTGGTTGAGTCTGCTTTTGGCCTCTGATTGTATAACTGCGACTGCAGGCCACATTAAAGTTGCGAAAGAAATCCTTGTCGAGCTTCAGCAAAGGGTCGTCGTCTCAACTTGGGGAGCCGGAGGCCGCTTGCAGCTCACCAGCTCTTCTCATAGCATCAGGTAAGGAAACCGATGGTAAAGAAGCTGGTGATCGTATATCGGTCATGCTAAACGGTCGCAGGCGTATTTTTGTGTACGGTGATGGAGCAGATTAGATTCCACACAGTATCTTGACATTTCAGGATGTGGCAGAGGATGAACAAGCTATGAAAGCGTTCCTTATTATTACCGACGGTTGAATTTTTTTGGAGTTTACAAACAAATACCAGACTATCTGTTACCACAGTACAAATTTGACCGGTGCAGCGATTTCATTAAGTATTTGAAATGCCATGGACTTGCCGTGATAGGCCTTCCGTTAGAAGTTTTTTTATTGTTCAAAATAAATGTATTATATAGTGTGAAGGTTATATTGTACCAATGTTGTTATTTTCTTGTACCGAGGCCACTTTCCATTGCCTTGTTGGCCATGTTATGAGTTATGACCCACAGGTTAAGAATCACTTTGGGTTGATGAATCGCAGAAACAACTCAAGGCCTGCGTATCCGGCAAGAATCAATGGTCGGTTGTAGGTCGACAATATGGCGAACTCGAAAGCTTGCATTTCGTAAGGATTACCTGAACTGAAACTGGGACAGTTCAGCAAGCTTCCACAGGGACCTTCGTGACGGTAGTCCGCGCTAGTTTCTGCGGCAGGTCTACTGTGGTGACGTAACACCAGGGGCGTAACTAGGAGGTCACAATTCTCCGGGCACAAATCGCTGCGGGGGAAGGGGCGTAACGAGAGGGGGCACAATTCCCCAGGCGCCGAATCACTACGGGGGGCGCCGAAAAGTCCCAAAAATGTCACAAGTACTTTCTTCAATGTGCATTTGCTTCGAAAAGATCTCAGCAGGTTCAAACATGGGGGCGCCAAACTTGCTTCTTGCCCCGGGCGCCATCAAACCTTGTTACGCCCCTGGCAGGAGGGCGCCGAAAAGTCCCAACAATGCCACAAGCTTTTTATTCAATATAGTACATTTGTTCAGGGCCGCGGAGCCGTCGTAAAAATGACACACCTCCGGCTCCGGAGCTCTTCTTTTCATGAACGCGGCTCCAGCTCCAGAGCTCTTGGTTTTCATGAGTGTGGCTCCGGCTCCGGAGCTCTCTTTTTTCGTGGCTCCGGCTCCAGCTCTGGCTTCTGTTCATTTTCACACATTAATAGTTTCAATTGTCTTGGTGTGCCTCAAGTTGAATGGAAAATGAATTAAATCAAGTATACAAAACTAAGAGAATGTACCAAACCTATTGAGTAATTTAATCTACTGTTTTTTACAAGCAGCGCTCTTACCATGAGGAAAGCAGTGAAACAACACAACAATCACAGGTTCAAACGATTCAGAGAACAGTTACTAGCAGAAACGCAACTCAAGATAATGGTAGTATAAACAATATCTAGAGATGCAGTCACTTGCCGTCAATGCCTGAGGACCTTTCCTTATTACTTACGACCAGAATCATGAAAATGGCTGATTGGAAAACTACGTTTGTGTCTGAGCATTTAAACACAGACCAGTCCCAATTGACCAAGTGTTTTGCATTGGTTGCATGCTTTGCCTGTTGCAGTCTTGGCGATTCCAGCTTTCAGCGCTGCCCGGGCAAACCATGCAACGAGCGCAAAACACAGTCGATTACCTCTCTCATGTGTTCCTTCAAGCATGTACACATTTGCATCAACACAAATGCAAAGATGTGTTTAAATACCCCTTTGTTCAAAGAAACCGTAGGTGTAGGAGCAGGCAAATTTTGGGAATGGAAGGATTTTTGCCCGAATTCTCCCAAACTTACCTGAAAAAAACTCCAAAAAAGTGACCTCCGAAAAAAAGCTCTTCATGTCATTTTGGGCGCCATTTTTTTCANATCAAAGCATGTTGGGCACCATTTTTGCTCATATTTTCAGGGAGCTCGTGAAAGTTTTCAGAGATTTTGCCCGGATTTTNNCCAAATCAGAACTTTTGGGGGGGCACTTGTACCCCCTGCACCCCCGCTTCCTACACCAGTGAAAGAAACAGTATGACTTCTAGCACCTTTTACTTTTTGAAAATAGCTGACAACTTCTGATTTCTTATCTTTTGCACTCATAATAAGCAGTGATGAATCGCAAAGTAAAGCACAATCTAACCTGCAAAGCTTAGGATAAAATAAGACTGGTTACAGTGCTGAAAACAGAATTTTTTCCACAGATGAAAACTTCAAGAAAGGTCCACATTTGTTTACACTGCATTTGCATAGCCTCCTGATAATGTCCTGCTATGCAAAACAATGCTAGTTCGCTACCAATTAGTTTTAACTTTTATGTTATACTACTGCTTATAAACGTAATGTTTCCTGAAGAACTTTGCCAGTAATCTAGTAAACTTTGTTAGTAAGCCTAATGGTTTCTAATAAAAATTCCTGCTTTACAATGGCGTGCCGTGCATTTCACGCTTAAATCTGCAATGTTATCATATCATACTCCCTGCTAACAGCACGATTACACAGCTACAAAATCTATGGATATTATATTATATACCTACTTATCACAACTTAGTTCTTTTCAGATCGCTACACTACTACAGACCCGGTTTGATCATTCTGGCTCCGGCCGCGGCTCCGCAGTCCTGCATCTGCTGCCGTAAGACCTCTGGTTCCAACATGGGGGCGCCAAACTTGCTTCTTGCCCGGGGCGCCATCTAATCTCGTTACGTCCGTGTGTAACTCTATGCAAACTTCGCAGCTTGCTACACGGAATCGCACAGTTTTAAAAATGAAGAACAGATGAAAAAATGTTGCAAATATTCATTTCATTTGGGGATCATGGCCCATATGGTTCCCCTTGGCTATGGCCTGCTTGAAAGGCTCCTGCAAAGCGTGAGTAATATGACAAGTCGTGAAAGAGTGAGACGTACTCTTCCGCACCAATAGTGCTTGCTAATTGCATGAATCTCGTCACAGACACTGCTTGAATGCTGTCGAAAATCGTGACCCGACAATTTACCGAACCGACAATTTATCGAGTTTTATTAAACGAAGTACGTGAGTTTTAAATGCACACATACAATGGAACGATTTTTATGAATGGAACGAGTTTCATCAGTGGAATGCGCAAAGCGTTTCAAATGCACATTTCATTCACATTCACATTCATTTATTTACAGTAGCCTACACGGTTACAAATTCTTTAAAGTTACGAGTTATGTGCAATTGCTCTAAGGTAACTGCTTATAACATGAATGTGTTCAGATAGCGCTCTCATGAGACTGTCATCCTCAGCTGTGGGTAAACGGCTTTTGAGATAGTCCTGCTATCTTCAATAAGTAATGCGATTTTGGGTTTTGTCATTGACATATATAAAACGTTTCAAAGCTAATTGCGCTTGCCTTTCCCACTTAAAATGTATTTCATTTCTATCTACTCACTTCACTGCGATTCTTTCCTCTGTTTCTGAGGGCTATGACTCCTGCTAGCTCCCAGTCGATGCTAAAGAAGGACAAAAACAGACTTTGCACTTGAAAAATTTAGTAATGTATACGATCCTCTCTAAACCTAATTTTGATTTGAAATTAACCAGCGCTGCTGATCAGTTTTAGTTTTTACCAAGTCGTTCGGAGCAAGAAACCCTATACTTGCTGAAAGAATTGGGAGACGTTGTGATGTTGGTAGCCTGTTGAAATTGTACAATTCTTTTGAAACTTTTATTGAAACATAGAATTCGTGCTGTGTATCACGATTTGCATTGATTGCTAGTTGCTAAAAAATTAACAGCCAAACTTGATTCACGTTATTACTCTGCTCAGGAAACCTTAAAATGCTATACGAGTCAGGAAAACTGGGTATAATGCTACCCATAATTTGATTGCGTCATCCTGGGGCATGTGACATCCGTTATTTCCGAACCAAACTATTTTTGATTTCCCGAGGTCCATTTTTAATCATCTTCACAACAAAATTGCATCTGCGCAGCGAAGCATACAAATTCTGTGCACTGTACCCCCAAAAAGGGTATTTTTAGACGGAATTTTGTTTGTGCGTAGAAAACGTCATGCATGATTTATCTCCGTTTTATCTTCATATTAAGTCATGGTGTAGGAAGACTCATCACATGTAGGAATCGGTGGTCATATTTGGTCAAACACGTTTTGCACTTAAAATAACATTGAAGCATTAAGGAAAGTACATACTTGAATAGAGATATGAGCAAGTTTGAATCATCGCAAAAAGAAGAAAGCAAATAACAGTCGACTGATTCCTCGAAAGCATACAGAAACACTAGTGCTTTTAAGTGTCGTCGACAGGGAGAGAGAATCTCGACGAGCCATGCTTTCCTGAAATGTTTGAAATATGTTGAAGCCAGAGAAAAGCATACTTTTCCATTGAGATGTAAGAGAGAAAAAATCCTGCTCCCATCTAACAGTAGAAAAAACGCAGACTTTGACTTGTTGATCGAGCAACAAAACAGAATTTTACGGGACGATTTAATTTATTTGAAAAGACTCGCTAAGGGAGACGCAGAAGCGTGGAAAATGCTGAACGACCACGAAAGGCGCGCCATTTATAAGGAACGCAACAAAATCAAACTGTGATTTGTAAAAAGGTTCAACTGGATACGCGATAAACAACGCTGCCACATTGTAGGCCTACACCAAGACCTAGCCAAGAACGCCAAGGAAAAGAAACACAGGAAAAATGCTAGAGATACCCAACACTTCAGAAAGAGGCGAAGAACTCGCAAAATGCAAGCTGTGCTGGCAGAAGCGCAAAAAATGCTTTTAAACAAATCATCGATAGAACTAGATGATCACGACAAAG
>JGI24159J19872_10005104_pt1 | contig 16917 bp, 9 predicted proteins | sample Ectturendosymbi4_FD_19872 | JGI IMG/M metagenome (IMG submission 19872) | reverse complement strand
GAGAGGCCTAAGTGCAAGTAACTCATCCTGGAGGCCAGGAGGTTCCGCGGCAATCACTACACCTGAANGGGAGAGGCTATGTATGTCGCAATCACACCTTCATATCCCCCCCTAATCGCGTACTACTGTGATGCAATCGCCCCATGTCTGGTTAATACCGTCAAAAGAGTTCATGTAAACACAGGTTTGCAGACTGCCAAGAATGGGTATGAGCATACTGATGCGACAGGAAAAAGCTTAAGATTGATTACCCGCACTGCAACATAAAATTTTGAAGGGGGCTAACATTTCGTTTCGGTTTTCTGTTTTCAAAAGTCTGCTTAGATTACACCAGCTGACAAAACGAGCACCTAGAACTTTACTCACCACATCTGCCCAGGTCCTCTACAAGCTGTTCTTCGTCAGGCATGAAGTAACGAACGATTCTGTTGATGTCGACGCTGGAAAACTCTTTTGCCAAGGCGAGCCGTATTTTGCGCACTAAGAATGCAAATTAAACACGAGCAAGAGATGGAAAACTGCAAGGCGCAAGCGCTTGCTGACAGTTAAAAGTTCTATTCAAACAAATATTTGTCTTGCAAACAGGTCTTTAGCGTTTTTGTAGCCAGGGCGTTTGTTGCCTGTATCACAAAGTACTGTGCAGTGAAATTCTGCTTTAGGTTTTCATTTTAGCTTGCACGCTTGAGGTGTACGTAATAGTGCATCGCGCCACCGATCACACTGACGTAATCCACCAATCCATCGTCAAATTATAAAATTGCAGGAAGAATACATTGACAATACTAATATCGTACATACACACGACAGCAGGTCAGGTTTTTTCGGCCTTGCTTCCACGATAATGTATTTATATGTAGGTGGTAAGTAGTCGATCCCTGAATCAATGCGCTTCTCAGTTGAAAATTATTACGCAAAAGTCTGGGCAGGAGACTTCGTTATGCACCGTGCTTTCTAAATCCCATGGATGCAGCAAAAACTTCGCTAACGCTAAACTTCTAATGCACACAGACGCAGCGCGCTTTGATTAATAATAAAAAAAAACGATGCTGACTCACTGTCATTATCATATTTGCCAAGTTTACTTCTAGCGTCGGGGACACTTGCCGAATTTTCCGGTTGCCTCGATGGTTCATCTGTCTGCTGTGCATTGTTACTATCGTTCTCTCTCTACGACCCAATAAACGCCACTTTATTTTAAATCCTGCACTGGGTTAAAATGTTTTGAGAAACAGAAGATTGGACTATGAACAAAGATAAGAGCTAGTTCCGAATGTGAGCTTTCGACACATAGTTTACTTACATCAAACTGTGCAGCGAAAGGTCTGCTCATAAGAAAAAATACATTCGAAGACGCTTAGCTCCGCACATATTTTGTTTAAGGCCCAGTTGCAGCAAATCACCAGAGCAGAAATAACAAAATGCGGGAAAACACTCCCAGCTGGACATAATCAAACATACGGACTGATAGCCGTTGTGAGTTAGTGTCACTAAATGATCTTAGAACTGAGAAGTTATAAGAAAATAACCTGATCAGTCATATATTCGTGATCATGTTGTACAGGTCCCCTTACCTCAGAATCAACACCTGAGTGAGCACGTGATTCAGATGACGAAGGCAGATTTTCGTGAACTGCTTGACTTCCGGACGAAGTGGTGTTCTGAGTCGGTGGTGAATCTGCCACACCAGAAGTACCAGAGGGATTCGATGAGGTTCGTGTGTCGCTAAGAGTCGACGTTGCTGAGCCCTCGTCAGTTGCACCACTGCCGCTTGCAGGAGCTCTGCATGAGAGACATTTCGCATGTTTAAGATAACATCTCGATGCTGCAACAACGTCACAATCCGCTTGAACTCACTCCTGGCCATCGCCCTGAGTAGCGTCGCCGATATTTTGTGGTGTTTGCCTCTCATGGTCCTCTGCTGCCTGAAAATTGAAATAGAAGAACCGATAGTAAGTGACCACCACATTTACGCAGCACAAGTCGTTATGGACAGAAGCAGAGCTTCACAGCGGAAGCATCAGCACAAGGTAACTGCCAATGGAGTTGATGCGAAGCAGCCTGTGTTTGTATCATGACGATCATCTCCGTAGTACATGCGATGATATAATTTAAGCCTAACCGCGCATTCGACTTATTAAATGCTTGTCAGTGAAATATTGCATAAGCACGCACATCATCGTGATAAGCAACAGGAGACTGAAGAACCAACCTCCTCCATATTTGTTCGATCAGAAGTCACAGACGCAGTTCGCGTGTTGCTGTTTGCTGCCGAACCGCTTTCCCCGGATCTTTGCCCCAGAAGATGGTCACATTCATTTTCTGACGGAGGAAGCTCTACTGCGCTTGGTTGACTTTCCACGCCTGTGCCCGCACTTGATGATGAGTTGGATGCATTAGCTGGGGCAGATGAACTTGATGGAGTCGATGGTCCATTTGGTGTCAACTGCTCGTGGTTGTTTCCTGATGTGTGGCCGTTAAGCGTTGTTCTATGAAAAACAAAAACTTCCTGAACTTGTATTCGCAAAACATAAGCATGTTCTGGAATACCCAACGAAAATATCTTTGAAAAAACTTACTCGTGGTGTCTGCCATCCCTTTGGGTAGCATCACCATTTGGTTGTGTAAGCGGTATTCTTGTCTATAAAAAAAAAACAGTATGTCATTGCGTTAAAGCTGCTACTCAAGAAAGCATTATTAGTGTAAAGATCAGGAAACTTCAGGTTGCAGTTTGCAGCTGCACCGAGCTTCCTTACAACCGATTTTAACAGGCAAATGTTCTTGAATTGTAGGACATTCGCACATATCTAGGATCAACTTGTTCCAACGGCAAAGATTGAAATGACGAAGTTGTTCATTTTTAGACCCTCTGGAATTTACCCGTAAAATCTACTGCTTTTTCACAACCGCTAAATACCAACACAAGAAAACGCTTACCTCAGAATCTTCGTCTGGTCCTCTGGGTCTTCTCTGATTCTTCTTCCTTAATCGGAAAAATAGTAAGTAACAGTTAACACTTAACTCTTGTTGCCAATGGGTCATGTGGTGCCACAGTTATTATGTGTTTCAAGTTGACGTGAAAACTTGCTCGCTCGCCATACCGTGTCACTGGTGAATAACTTCAGTTATATAACACTCACCAGATGATTACTCCCACAACCACGGCAACCACGGCAACCACGGCAATGACAAGTATTGCGATGAAGCTTTCGTCAGTCTTGGGAGACACAGCTAAACAAAATTAAGTTGATTGAGGATAATAAAGTTCATGCGGAAAAGAATACAAGGTAAAACTTTTAGGAATGACCCAACACCGCGTCTACAAGCTGAAAAAAGAAAAAAATGCAATACTTTTCGATTGACGACTATCGACGTTTGCCTTAAAAAACAAAAGAAAAAATCAGTAGCCAACGACAGTCCTAAAACTGGATTGTACAGATGAAACTACATGGAGGAACTTGCAGTAAAAAGTACACTCACAATAAAACCAATTTTGCACCATCATCANAGCCGCACATTTTTTAAAGCAACANTCTAGAGCTGCCACGGTACCAAATATCAATGTCAAAAACACAGAGGCCAAACCCAGCTATTAGTTTTCAAGATCAACAGCGACAATTCATACCGGAAATTGATGTACGAGACCTAAATCAATCGCTGCTGAGCACCCGAGCTATTCCGGCCATTACAAACCCGATGATATTTATGAACTGCTGTTCTCTTTTCATTTTTTGGTAAAATTTGCGATGATACAGAATTAGGAATTGAGTGACACCTCCACATAAACTGCTCTCTGCTCAAAGTTGGTTCGCCAATTTAGATGAAGTTGTGCCAACAAAAATCGCAACCAAAACTGGAAGATTTGAAAAGCGAAGTTTATGCATGATTTATTGGCGTTTATTGATGGGAACGCCTGTAGGAAATAGGAAACTAGAGTCTTCGGATCCAACGCATCGTGTTACGCTTGTCCACAAAAAATAGCCGAAGTTCTCACTTTCGTGGTGGTTTATATCAGTTTTACAAACGCTTTTGGCATTCGCATATCTATGAAAACTACTCCAAAATCAACTCACGACAGCACTGATTCCACGAAAGACACACTGCAACCTTATTCAACAGTCAACTGTTTCGAATTTATCTATTTGCAAAACTCAACACAGCAAAAAGGATTCAGGATATTTTTAATTGTTACAAAAAAACGATGAACTGACTCAGTACGAGGGATTCAGCTAAGCAACAGGCAGTGTTTGAGAAACGACCTGGCACAACACGACAGAAAAAAAACGGGATTTTGCAACTGTCATTAGCCGACCCTGAAAGACGAAACCGCGCTTTATTTCGCAGCACAACGCGCCGAACCACTTAAAACGGAAGATTAAATACATGAGAAACATGACCTTTACCATAAATGCGTTTGAAGCTGGTACACACGACAATACCAACTACGCACAACAACCAAAAGGAATATGGTTTTTGGTGAATTTTTTTCAGTTTTAAATAGCACTGCAGTGGAAAACTGGGTGGGAGCGTGATTTATATGTTTTTTTTTACTCATACAGCCAGGGCTGCAAAGTCGGAGCCGGAGTCGTAAGGAGTCGGAGGTTTTTGGGTGGAGTCGTAGTGGGATTCCTTACAACACCAGGAGTCGGAGTCGGATATTTTTGTCTGACTCCGGATGTCCAATTGGATAATTTTTTTGCATCACACTCCTAAGTTGGGAATTCCTGTTGAAACTGTGCAATTTATTTTGAAACTTTTGTTGAAACAGATTTCTTGCTCTGCACCACGATTTCCATTCATTTTAACCAAACTTCATTCCCTTTTATGTTAAGGAGTCGGAAATTTGGAAAGGTCGGAGTCGGAAATTTTGGAAAGGTCGGAGTCGGACGGATATTTTATCTCCAACTCCGCAACCCTGCATACAGCTCAAACTCCATTACTACACTGTTATACAGTTTCACTTCAAAGAAGAGCATCAGACCCATACGCCTGCACTTGAAGTGGCTGGTATTTTCAAGATTTCGCAATAGATTTATGCATTACCAAAGAAGGCACTAGAAACAAACGAAGTTGATAGCAAACTTCTTGGTTACAAGTAGAAATCCTGAAGAGACATGAGCAGGCTGGAATAACATATTAGTTGTAGACTTTACAGAGCTTGAAACTTCTTGCGAAATGCGTCTAGACGCCAAATTTGCTTTTTACTAACTGGAAGTGTATTCCGTAGCAGCAGAGGCAATAAAACAACATTTGCGGTGATCGGTTAACCTCAAGGCAATCTTCAGCGATATATCTTGTGGACATAGCACTTGTATAAAACTGTTTTTTCTTCGATGAGACATTTCGGTCATTTTTTGCTGAGGTATTTTGGTCACTGAGACCATAAGCGTACAGCATGGGATCGCATCCCCAAAGCTGAAAAATTGGCCATAATTTGGGCAAAAATTTTCAACATTTGGGCAAAGCATACAGCTACATTCGCGTGTGAGTGAGGTAGTGTCTATTTTCCCAAATAAGGCAAAATAATGGCCAAATCAACGGCAAAATAATCTGAGACTATTTTGCCATTCTTTTTGTCCCTGCTGGCAAAATAGGCACTGCGCTTGAGTGAACTGGAATCATGTGGTAATTCCAACAGCCTTCATCAAACTGGGCCAACCAAAAAATTCATTTAAATTTTGGGTAAAATTAGAAACATTTGAGTAAACTAGGAGCATTTGGGCACGGTCCAACAGCATCAATTAAATCTGGGCAAATGAGATAAGCTTCATTCAAAGCTGAGTGAAAATAAAAACATTTAGATAAATAGGAATCATTTGGGTGAAGTCAATTAGTCAAATCAAATATCAGCAATTTGCAACAGCTTAATTCAATTGTGGACAACTTCAAACAGTCATCATCACAGCTGGGTTATATAAAATAGCTCCACAGAAATTTTAGTGCATTTAGAATGTCTGGTTGAAGGTGACCTAGAAGAGCTTTATTCAAATTTGGATGAAATTAGAATCACTTGGGTAAATTTTAACAATCCCAATGAAATTTGACCAAAATCGGCCAACTTAATTCAAATTAGGGTGAAGTTAGAAACGTATAATATATTGAAGAAATTTGGGTAAATTCCAACAGACTAAACCAACTCTGGAAAAATGGCAATAACACAATTCAAATTTGGGCCATGTGGAACATCTTCATTCAATTTTGGGTAACTTCAAACAGCTTCATTTCAATTTGGGTAATATACAAGGATTCATTTAAATTTGCATACAATTAGAAGCATTTGGGCAGATTCCAACAGCTGCAATCATATTTGGGTAATTGAAACAGCTGGGTACAATTGGAACCATCTGTGCAAATTGGAAGAGTTTCATTCAGATTTGCATACGAGGCATATTATAAATATTTGGGAAAATTACAACAGCCCAAATCAAATTTTAGCCAGTTGAAGCAACCTCATTCAAATTTGCGTAGAGTTACAAACACTTTAAAATTAGGAACGTGTTGTGGTAAGCCACAATTCCAACTAGCCCTAATTTTTGTAATTGTTGATGCTGTAAAAAGTACAACTAAAATGTAGCTGCACAATATTTTGTGGGAGTAATGTGGTGTAGCTGTGATGTGATTCTGTGAAGTTATCGTGTTTCAAACTTGATTGATGTTGTGAGATTTGCAAGTGTGAATCTGTTACTGTAAATTATTCATGAACAGAATCAACTACGTCACTGCAGCGGCGGTAATATGTTGTGTGGTGGCCAGGCATGGATTTACCATTAGGCTAAAAAGGCTTGAGCCTAGGGCCCCCGATTTTGGGGTCCCTGAAATTTTGGGAGTAAGGACGATTTCCAGCATTTTTATAGACAATTATACTTGTATTTTTGTTTTGTTTCAACGCATGTTGTTTTACTACTAACAAAAGATCTGTATAGAACAAGGGTTTCCAAACTTTTTGATCCGAGGGCCACATAACTTATTACACAACAGTGCAAGGGTCGGACATCTTATGTAATATGATTGTTTCAGGTTATGTTACATTCTACCAAATCCAAAAGTTTTTCGTCAATAAATTTTTCGTTATTTACAAAATCTATTCGCGGGCCAGATTTGGCCTGTGGGAGGTACTTTAGAGACCCCTGATTTAGAAGAATGGGCACAAAAGATTGAAGATATGATGATGAGCATTCTTTTTAAGGCGTTGAGACTTGGTTATTGTTATGTATAATGTGTGGAACAAAATTCCTGAACGCTATCTGTCTCTTGTTGCTTTTCATGGGTAAGATACAGGGTAAAGGCAAGAGTAGCCTGCACTGTAGCTAAGGATACAGATATTCAATGGTGCAAAATGCAGTGGCGTCTCTGTGCGAAATGGCGTCAATGGCACAGTTGAAGTGTGCAACATTTCTAATAATTTATGTATTATATACAGGCATAGGTGGCGGAACCGGGGGGGCTGCATGGGCCTAGGCCCTCCCACTTTTATTTCTGGGGGCCTAGCCCCCCCACTTTTTTGTCTAAATATCATAAGTTTAAGTAACACAATTAGTAGGCTATTGGGTCCAGTGATAAAGTAAATCGTTTAATGAAAAAAACGTTGCAGAATTTTCGCAGTATTTTATCAATATTGTTTCTAATATATTATTTGTAATTTGGCAGGATTTTGTAATTGTTTGGCAGAATACACCGCGCACAGTTTGTCACTCTGCTATGGATTGGTTGTTGAACAGTGCTGCCAGATGGTGCAATACAACATAATTTTTCACAAAAATGGTGTCATTTTACATGCTTGTGTGCATGATGGATGTCGGAAAGAACTTTTCCAGGGGAGCATTAGCGGATTTTCCAAACGTTTTTCTACAGGGCCCAAAGGTGGTGAAAGTTGTTTTTTACCACTTGAAATTAAGAAAACAACGTTTTTTGCTTAACTTTTCAATTCCTGCCTCTCTTCCAACACCCATATGCTTGTGTGCAGGAAATGTTTGTGCCACACGATTAAAAAATTTGGGTAATTTCAAGCATTTTAACACCATTCCAAATAGTGAAATATTACCGAATCTTATACGCAAAATGAAGTATTTGACAAATCAATTTCAATTGTTTTTGTATTGGCAACGCTAAATAGCCATACTTTATTTCTGCATTGGAAACAAAATTGGCATCCTTACAGACAACTTGCTAGTTGCTACGTGTGTTTTGTCTTTGCATTCCGTTATCTAATGCAGTTGTAGAATGAGTATTCAGTCATGATACTTTTGTGTTCAAGATGAAGAAAAGTTGTGATTTTGAATGTGCTAAGACAGGTATCAATGCTTTGTTATCTTTGCCTGTTTTTTAAGCTGTGTTCTTGGGGTTTTTACAGCCCAGTGGCTACTCCAGCACACGGGCTCCTCGGGCTTTGCCCAAGTTTTCAATTACAATTTATGTCAGAGAACGCATGTTTCCTTGCTTTGTATGTTTGTTCCACCACCCATGGTCCAACTTCAAAAGTTGTTAACTCGGCTTCTTTTCTTTGTGCCTTGTCACTGTTCATATATTTTTGTTCTATGTCTGGCCTTTTGCGTTCATGTTGCAGGTGACCTGAATTAAACCATATCATTCATAGTAGGCGCTCTCACGACTTTGTTCGCTCACGTTTTACTCAGGCTCATTCATTAGAGTCCGAGCTGTCCTATGCAGCTAAGTATTTTTTGAAACACATTTCATTTTGGAGTTAATGCTTTTTAGAAGCAATGGATTTGTACAGAACATTGGATTTGAAGTTCAACCAAATGGACAGTTCCCATTTCAAGAGTAAGTTCAAACGAATGATAAATTGCCCAACAATTCGGACTAATATGAATGAGCCTAGTAAGCGGATGACTTACTGGCATTACAATGACGATTCTAGAATGAAAAAAGTGAGGGGCACTGCAGGTTCAAGGACAAAAGTAGGGGAGCCAACATAAATATCTCTCCTGTATGGTGATTTTCCACTGTAATGAAGATTGATTGGCTATGATTAAACCTATCAAACCCAACATAAGCTTGTGAATACCGTCAGAACCGTCGCCAGAAAGTGTTACAAATCGCTTAAAATTTAGCTGGCGGAGAGTTACCTGCTGCTGTAGCCTATATGTCAATCAAACGAACTTGAACGTAAAATTAAGCAAAAACTGTGGGGCCAAGCAGGGGGCCAGCAAAAAATCTGGGAGGGGCCATGGCCTACCAGGTCCCCCCTTAGAACCACCACTGTGGCGTTATCATTGCTCTGTGATGTATGTTACTCGACAATGGAGAAGTTATGAGAATTTCTCATTTATTGTTACATAACATAACGTCACAGGGCAACGATAATGCCAGACAGAATGAAAGCAAATGGAAATTTTGGTGACACAAGCATCGAACGGTTTATTCAGTCAGTTAGAATAAATCATATGATTAGCCTGAGTGACGCTGATGACCTGGGTCGCTCCTGTAACAGCCTATTTGAATTTCAGGTGGTTCACAGATACATTTTCATAGTGGTGTAGTTTTGTCTAAAATAGTGTTATTTAGACCTTATTATGGTGTATAGGTAATGACGTAGTATTTCAATGCTTGTGACGTCACAGTTGCTAAATCAAACCACAAAAATTTTCTATAGTTTTTAATGTGCATGTATGACCTCCCACTTTGAAAAAGGTTCGGCCACCCGTGTATATGGACACTATTTTCACCAAAGTTAAAACATTAAAGTAGATGTTTTGAAACGGAAAATATTTGTATTTATATTTGCTTCGAATTTTCAGCAAATAAAATATAAATTATCCGTAAGGACCATAACATACTTCTATACTCATTCATTTTTATTATGAAGAATATCAAAACCTTCAAATAACAATGTTCCCATAATTTATAGGCCTACATAGCGTTGCCTAACAAAATTGTACATCTTTGAAAAAAATTAAACAATATATTGCAACTGCAAACGACAATTTATTTAAAAAGAAACACATTTAATTTGAATTGTACAGTAAATTATCATGTATCATTTGTGTTCAAAAAACACAATGCAAGTGGTGTGTCACTTGTGTTCGAAAAATACAATTTCATCGAAGCAATAATATATCCAGCCTTTTCCAGTTAAATTACACAAAAATGCTCCTTTCCTAATCAAAGCTAGATCACACAACCTGCCCTGACTTACTATTAGTCATTAAGGCACAGAGGTATGAAAGGACCAGTCTCAGTTTACCTTTAGCACCTCCAAGAATTTTGTTTGGGAGGGGCCAGTCAATGACGTCGTCAGTCACTGACGTTGTTTTGAGTCCGATTGCTCCTTCCGTTTAGTTCTAACAGTTGATAATAAATAATATAAAACTCTTAGCAGGTTTGTTTCGAGGGGGGATATGCTACAAAGTCTTGCTCTTCATGCTTTAGCTAGAAAGATTAAGTATGACAAATGTTCAGCAATTTTGTAGACAAAAGTCCTCGTCGATCGTCGACTATCTACAGTAACAGGCAGTTAGGTGTCATAAGAAATATAGGTGCTTTACTCAGAGCCAGCTCTTAATTTAACACTTGCAAGAGAACTCAGTAAGTATGTAATGGGAGTGTTGTCACATAACTTCATTGCTGGCTTTTTCATTAGCTTCATTATGACTGTTTTTGTTCCTGATATCGAGGGAATTCAGAATAAAGTGATATGGTTATGAATTGGAACAACTTGTTCAGTGAATGTAGCGAGTACGTGTAGTACTCATTTGTATGAGATCAGTCGTCGCAAACCTTCCAGAAGGGGCCCCAATTTAAAATAGCCTTGGCCCCCGAAAATGAAAATTCGCCTCTGGTGGTGGCAATTAAAGTGTGATTTCATAGTGTTTAAGTTTTCATATTTTCCATTTGTTTCATGCAATGAATTTCATATGTTGTATCCTGCCTAATTTTAATGTTTCAATTTAATGCTGTGAAGTGAAGTTTTCATGAACAGTATAACAACTGTACTATCTATTGCACTGCACAATTCAGTAATGGTAATGCAGTCCAGTTAAGCACTGCTGTGTTTATAAAATATTCTTGCTGAGGTTATAAGTCATTTGTCATTGGACATGTGCATTTTCACACATTCTTTGGTAGTTGATTGTATAGGCTGCAGTATTTGCCTGTATCAGTCTGATATTGCTATTTTTACAGCATGCTGTGTTCAGTACACATTTACTGTAATTAGCTAACCTTTTTCAACCAATAAATATTACCATTGTTCACATGTGACTATGCAGAATATTGATTGCTAGTTGAAGGCGTACGGCTTTGAACCCCAGTAATTGGTAACTAGGCATGCAGACACCTTGATCTGTTTATAATGGTACGTTTTAGACTTGTTGTTGTTTATATGTTATTTGGGAAAAACAAGATCAAATTTGGGCAAAAATATTTTGCATCCCCAAAAATATGCACTCCCGTACACCTATGACTGAGACATTTCAGTCATTTCTCTTACAGCTGTATAAAAACTCGCCGTAACTGTGTTCATTGGCCTATATTTTCAGACATCTGACCAAAATGACTTAATTTTTTCGATCATTTCAAAAACATTTTGGTCTGTGACCAACAAAAACAGGTAAAAAAAGATGACAATATATTAATGAACAGCTGTTTATGTGTTTTTTCTATTTAATTTTCTAAACAACATTAATAAGATTAAGATGTCAAGCTTAAGTGGGCTACAATGTTTCTAACCTCTGTAAAACATCATCGACACCATCACGTCGGGCTTCAAAAGAAATATGTTAAAGGTCCTTTTTTGTCAGTTTGTGTCACTGGTTCTAACTCATTGAAAAACTTTTCAAACATACTTTAATGATAGCTAATAGGTGATTCGTTCCTGAAGCAGTGATAACTCAGCGTTTCACTCCTTTCCTACTGAGTGTTGACATATTTTGCAGCTTGGTCAGTCACGATGCTTTCATTTAAAAACCTTCGCGTTGTGCAGCACTACAAAATGCACTATTCCGAAAAATAAGTTCATCAAAAACAAAAACACTGATTAAAAGCGTATTCTGTATCTTGATTCATAAGCAACTTGAAACACTAACCTGTCGTGTGAATTTCTACTGATGTTGCAGTTTTTTCAGACGCAGGTGATGTTGCAGTTTGGGTCAACGTGGTCGTGGCAATGCCTTTTGAGGTTGAGGAAGCAACCACAGTCTGCTCTGCATAGCTACATCTGCAAACACAATAAACTAACGAAAATGGCGGGAAGTTCGCATATAATTATTGTGAAATGCAATACTTGCAGGCTACACGCTCAAAACCAAGATGTTGCTTCATATGGTATCTACTTCAGTGCCGGGGATAGTTTAACAAGGCGACTTGACGTAGATTTGAGCCCAAGTCTCATTTTGGGAAAAAACACACGACAGATGCTCTGACCAACCAAACTGGGTTTTTTGTGAACATATCAATTGCTTCGGCTCTTGTGTTTCAATTGTAAAGCTACGACCAGAAAATATACTGGAAACCTTTTCCTTATTTTTATTTCAGTAGTTTATACTGTCAAAACACGTCTAGAATTAAAATTTGCACAGCCCAGTTGATTTTATATGAAATCAGAACATCAGGTAAATTGTGAAAGCTACAAAACATAAGCTTTTCATTATTTCTACCCAGCAGTCGCATACTGTAGAACAGTTTATAAAAATAACACAAGCAAACAAAATGCTTACGTAGCAGGAAGAGCAGTACTGCCAGGAGTGCGAATCATTCCAGGTTCACAAGACACGATGGCTTTGTCACATTTAGTTTTGTTGTGAGGGCCTTCGACACGATAGAATTGAATGTTGGCATCATCAGGATAAAAAACGCAAGGTAAACAGATAGTGGTATTATATTGCTTCTTTGATCTGCAAAAACCATATGAAATAAAGTTCTTCAGAAGTGCAATAAAAAACCCCAAGACAGCATTCTGAGACTACTGCGCAATCTGGCTATCTGTACTGCTGGCATGTCAAACATCTTTGAGATGATAGGTCTAACAACTCCAAAACCATTGCTTCGCCTACTTAGACTTCAGCAGTCGACAACACTAACTAGTAGTTTCTTATTTTCTTAGCAATGTGAAACACAGTCTTGCGGGGCATGTGGCATTCTCTTTAAATAGATGAACGTTTTAGATGCCACTTCTCTATTTCCAAAAGTCACTCACTGTTCAATTAATTATGAACTTCAATGATACAACTGTAGTGCAGCATCACACAATGAACATCTCTGACTGTCTGTTTGTTGCAAACACCTAGGCACACATTCTGTTTATTTAATAAAAAGGCATAGATCAGCAATATTTGCTTCTCAAATTCTTCAGAATTTTCTTCAAGAAAGTCTGACAGTGAACGTGTGGTGTACAATGATATAGACACAATGAAAACTGCATCTGGAACGTATCATCACACATCAGGTGTTGCAGCCTCTCTGGTGGGGTTGCGTTGATTGTGTGATGCACCACGAACGGGATGTGCATGAAGAATAACACCACAATACATGTAGCGAGCAAGCAATAGTAAGAGAGATTGCGAGCATGATCTCTATTGTTGCTTGCTGCCACGGTGCAAAGCTTTGCGCACATGCCGCTCGGGATTTCCGATCGCAACAAAATGGTGCTGTGACCAGGATGTGGGGGTCGTGACAAGTTCAGGCCTTCACACAAAGAACGTGCGATCGGTGTGGTTCCTTGTAAAAAGGAGGGGATGTTGTTGCAACCTCTCCAGTGGTGTTGTGCTGATTGTGTGATTCACCATGAACGGGATGTGCGTGAAGAATAACACCATAATACATGTAGCGCGAGCAAGCAATAGTAAGAGAGATTGCAAGCATGATCTCTATTTTAGCTTGCTGCCACGGTGTGAAGCTTGCGCACATGCCGCCCGGGATTTCCGATCGCAACACAGGTAAGGTAACCCACGGTACTTTTTACAAGGTGTTTAGGTCACGCTTGATTGCTGTGAGTTGCAACAGCAAATAGCTCACCAGCTAGAAGTGAAATCGCTTTGAACTAAATGACACGTAGTTGATAAACTACTTCTACGAACGCTGTCTGTCAAAGGAATCTTTTCACCGGCAAGAATCAGAAACTACCACCTTGTCAGAGTATGTATCTTGCCTACTGCGCAGGCATCAGCTCGAGACCATTCTATTACTATTGTTCACATTACTTTTGCACAGGGGAGGTTTTAAACTTACATGCTGTTTGTGGTGATTTCTTAATGTTTTGATTAAGTTGCTTCTGATAATGGCAACAGCAAGTCAAAAAACAAAAGTTTGCGATATTAGTAGAGAATTTCAAGAAATGTGGGTGGTTCAATACTTTCTCATGCATGTTAAAATAAGCCAATTTGCTTCACATGCAACGCAGCACTTTCGGACTTCAAAAAATATAATATAGAAAGACAATATGACACCAGGTTTCATGGCCTAAAATAAGTATGAACTGGGCGGCAAAACTGCTGCACAGTTGTAAAAATTTGCCGTCCATTATTACTAATTTTTAGCCACCGGGTGGCACTAAACTTTTGCATTGCCCTTCAGAACTTTACTAAATATTGTGGTTATACCAAAAAAACCTGTGTAGTCTACTTGTGTTAGTCTAGAAGTCACATATTTCTTCAAATTGAGACTGACACTTTGACATTACATGTTTGATGATGCAAGAAAGAGCATTGACTGCCTTCTATTATTAGCTTCGATTATTATCGGACCATGTTAAATCAACAAAAAGGCCAGCGACGCTGACAGTTTGACTGTGCAGCGAGTAGTCGGTGGCAAGTTGCATTTGCTTCAGTCCTCAAGCATAAGCTTTCTCACAAGCAGCTAAAACAAAACGGCGATGATGATGTTTGGTGAAAGATACCACGATTAATTGCAGTAGCAGTCTGGAACCAATATTTGCACTTCCAGTCTGCCACTACAAATTGAACTAGGCATCACTCATTCCCAGTGATGCTACTGGGCTCAGTCATTTCAACAGAATATTTCAGGTATAAACACTGAAAAAAGACACAAGACTGTGTCTTGTTTTTTCAAAACTTTCTTTAAATAATTTCTACTTTCAGAAAAACATGATTTTGCTTGCTTTTAGTAGAAACTAAAACATATGTAACTGCAAGCATATGCGTAACCAGGGGGTCATGCCCCCCAATTTTTAGCATATATAGTCATTTTGTGCTTTGAGAGGCAGTATCCCAAACAAAATAGTGTTACTCACCTGAAATCAAACATTTTGCCTCCCCCAAAGTTTTGGGCTGGCTACGCTACTGAGTCTGCAAGCTCCTTTTCCAAACTGTTTGTCGTAAAAAAGAATTCTTACTTTTTCAAACTGTGGCCAACAGTTTGACATTACAAGTTTGGTGATGTAAACAGGAGCATTGTCTGTATTCAGTAATTAGCTACGATATCGAGCAGAACACAAAAAACTGGAGGCATAAGCATTGATGCCTTTTTTTGCCATTCATTTGAACTACGCGCATTTATTTGTTATGCCATTTGTTACGTGTCTCATGTCCGAATTACGTTTTCGGTTTGAAACTTGGTAGCTAAAATTCTGGAAAGGAGAGCTTTGAGAAGTGGCGTAAATAGAGGTTTGAGCCAGGGTGTGAAACTAGTTGAAATGAACCCACTGGCCACTGCACTGGTCAACACTAAGAAAAAATCTTGAGAAATGAAGGTGAATGTGGATGTTAAACCCGAAAATACTCTAAAAAACACAAAAACACAACCTACTGAAAACCAAAATAATACTAAAACCGAAATATAAGCTAAGTGGGACCCTGTTTTTACATTTAGCTTGCCAAGGGGCGATTCACCCCTCTGCTCCCTGTCAGTTACGCCACAAGTTTTGAGGAATACGCTGAAAACGTAGTAGGCTTATTCACTGCATAAGTAGCGAGAAAGTTTGGATTAAGCGACTCAGTCACTGCCAAGTTTTATATGAGTTGCTAAAGAAGTCAGTACTCAACAAGCTTGCTCAGTGCTGTTTGATTTTTTGTCATCACAGCATGAATGCAGAACGAGCTGTCAAGGTAAAAACTAACTGGAGTGTTCGCAAGGAGTCGGATTGTTTGTCCAATTCCAGAATTCCAATTGGATCACTTTTTACGTCATACTCCTAAGTTGGGAATACCTGTTGAAATTGTACATTTTCTTTCAAAACTTTTGTTGAAAGAAATAATTTTGCTGTGTACCAAGTTTTCCATCGATTGCCAATTGCTACAAAATTGTTGACAGCCACACTTCAGTCTATGCTAAGGAGTCAGAAATTTTTGAAAGGTTGCAGTCGGAAATTGGAAAGGTCAGACATTTTACCTCCGACTCCGCAACCCTGGTCCGCGGGACATGCTTCTATTTCCAAATGACAAAAACTGGTGAAATTTACAAATTACATTTTGTAGAAATCTGCCTTGCCATCAGACACGTTGTCAGTAGTTAGGAAATTGTCATGAAAATAGCCGATAAGAAAATCATGCCACTTTTGTTGATTTGTCTTATCCCAGTTGGACGAATATGTAACCTCGTTCGGTCATCACTGGAAGTACTGCAGTTTTCCCAACCAACTAGAATTCCTGATTACGCTCATGATTGCCGCCCAGTGAAAATTTCGTATTTCAGGCTGTGCCAATATGCATCTGGATTTAAGCCTTCACGGCAAATACATCACCATATCATGAAATGCAACCTTGGTCCATGTAGCAACCGGCTAAACAGGTGTGGCTATTTGCTCAAAATGGTTTGACAAGTCTGTTTACACTGACTGCATGGAAGCGCTAGGCATCAGCGTGGCACTGCCTTCTGAGGTGGAGGAAGAGACCAGAGCGTGGAGATCACTGTTCAGCAAATTTTGGGTCATGAAATCCACAATATTGATTTGATTATTGTTCATAACTTCAGGGCGCAGAACCCATTTGAATAAAGCTGATGATGCCT
>JGI24159J19872_10005103_pt1 | contig 16919 bp, 14 predicted proteins | sample Ectturendosymbi4_FD_19872 | JGI IMG/M metagenome (IMG submission 19872) | reverse complement strand
CAGCAGGGGGGGCCAAAAACCAGGAGGGGCAAAAAAATAGAAGGGGGGGCACATTTAAAATACTGTATTGGATGTATGCAGCAACCAGGGGGCCAAACGTCAAATGGGGGGCACAGATTTCAAATCGGGGGGCCGGGAACCACTGGCCCTCCCGCTGGCGACGGCCCTGCACCCAAACATTTGTTACCGAACACGAGGCTGGACATGTCGCATGCGCTGTTTTTGAAGTGTTCGGTGTGTGACCCGATCGGGAATCGAACCCAACCTACCCAGTACAAGGCGCGTGCTCGAGGCCACTTCAGCCGGTATGAAACTATGGGAGGTTTTACCTCAAATCTTCGTGTTTTCCCATCTCGTAAGTTCCAGTTGATCGTGGCCGGGCTTTGAGATCTCCAGAAGTTTTTTTGGACGATTTCACGCATGAGCAGTTCTGCACACAGTACGTCATTATCGACTCGCGCTCAAAAAATAAAAGAAACCTTGCTGCATTTATGCTGCCGCATCGAAAATTTCAACTTGCGTCTCAATCTTGCACAGAAACCTCTCAAATCCCCTGAAACTTCATCGACCACGCGATTGGATCGCTCGACTGCCGCTCGCGGTCACGTGACCCCCACGCGCAGTCACGTGACAAAAAACTCGGTTCCTGCTCCTGAACTTCTTCCTCGAAACGCTACGCAGGAATTGAGATACGGGCGTGCTTTCTACGACAAACCGACGATTTTGCGTCCTTACGAAGTTCCTTAGAAGCTAAGTTTGGAATTTTACTGTTGATTATCTTTCGGGCGATATACGAGGGTTTTCGTATTTTGCTACTGGTATTTGTTTCGCTGCTTCAGTTGACGTGAATGCAATGCCGTATAGAAGACATTTTTACCTCCTTCAGGCGAATCGATCTTCCTTCGGCAACGTAGTCACACCGGCCAGGAAACAGCTTTTTTTCAAATCAGTTGTTAACAGCGTTTCATCAGTTGTAACAAAACTCTTCGCAAATGAAACAACTCATTTTCTTATTGCGCTGGTTGGCTACTCGGCGATTCAATGGCGTTCCCGGAACACTGTGTCGTCCGCTTGCTGCCGGTCTTCGGTACTTTTGCACGCCCCCAGTGTTATCGACCGAACTGTTCACAACATTTTTTGCGTCTGGAAAACCCGAGATCAGTCGACTACCGTACCAAAGTCCGTTGTACGATCTTCAGTCGCCCAAATACCCATATACGCGCCAAAACCTTCTTCACACCGATTTGTATTCGTCGTTTGCACGCGAACGCTTGGTGTTGCTGATGATGTATTGCTGTTATGTCGTAACTCGTGTTTTTCGCATTTATGACGCAAAACCATGGTGCACTTGTACTTCTGCGACTTTTTTTTTGCTGGACGATGTAAACTCGTTACATCGCCATCGTGCTGGTGTGCTGAAACAACACATGATTAGCCATCGTGCTGGTGTGCTGAAACAACACACGGTTGGCCATCGTGCAGGCGTACTGAAACAACACACGGCTGGCCATCGTGCAGGCGTACTGAAACAACACACGGCTGGCCATCGTGCAGGCGTACTGAAACAACACATGGTTGGCCATCGTGCTGGTGTGCTAAAACAACATACGCTTCAGTGTTTTTCTATCGTTTTTTCTTCCGTATTTAGGAAAATAAACCATTTAAAATTCTGTCGTGATTGAAGCTGATTTGGATTTTTTTGGATCGTTGAGCTGTTTTTCAGCTGAAGCAAGGGGGCTGGTTACGAGCAGGGGGTGGATTTTAGAACTTGGGATCCCGAGGCAGACTCAGATATTGGCCCAAAAACTACACATTAAAGTTGTTGAGAGACCCCGTTTGGCATATTTGCGCATAATTTTTGCTTTATTTTGAAAAACATATGATTTGCTTCAGAGCTTAAAATGTCGCTCTAGAGTGCATGGTTTCAAAAGCTTTACAAAACAATGCAAAAAGTGCGAAACTGTCAAAGGGGGCCCCACGGCATCTCTGAAAAAGAGGGGGCGTTGTGAGACCGCCTCGTTCGCCTCCCCTAATGTCTATCCATGGTTACGAGTGTATGGTTTGAAAACGAGAGCTTTTGAAGCATCACTGAACGCGCGTCAACAGTTGATGTGTTGTTGAAATGGTTCGAATTTACAATTCTTGGCGTTTTTCTTTGCTTCACATTTGCTCTTATTACGAATTTGAGGAAACGCACCGTTGTGTCTTTCGGATTTTACAACGGGCGGTGCAGAACAACTCGATTTGTGAAGTCAGGTACTAAGTTCCCATTACTGAATCTTACGCTGCAGTAGTAATCTCAAAAACAAAACCCAAGAACAGGCAAGTTGTGCGTTACCGGAATCATGTCCTTACGCGCAGTCGGTGTGTGCGTTTGAAGGTATTATATGAGTATAAGCCGTCTGTCGTCATCGCACTAATCGAAAGACCAAGTTTCAAGCATCGGCGTCCGCAGGGGGGCAGAGCGGGCATTTCTCCCTCTAGAATGAGACTACAAAACAAAAATTTGCCGACAAGTCTTGTAGGTCAAATAATATCATCATTTGTGGTTTCGTTAAAGACCACGGCGATGCTTCTTTGAAAAGAAGTACCCTGGTTTGAAAATCTGCCGATAGCCTATTTTGTAAATATTGTAGTATACCTTGCTACGGCTGACAACGAAGCGCATTTTTTTGCGATTGTTGTCGTAACATGGGACATTTTTACGGTGTAGAGGGGTAAAACGTTTTGTGTACGCCCATTTGCATTACATCGTCGGCAACATGAAACAGATAAGCGAAATGTCGACATTTTCCCCCTCCTAGAAAAATGTGTGCGGGCGCCCATGGTCTCAAGATCGCAAGTTCAAGTTAAAACATGATTTCTGAAGTTTTTGTTTAAATTGTCAAAAAAGAAAGAAANTAAACAGAGCGAAGATTATTCAGTCTCNCGTCTGAGACGCAGCAGATGCGTCGTCGGAAAGTNTTATTGAAAATCTCAAACAAAGACGAATTTTCAACTAACGGTAAGAAACGTCTACACTACAGCTTCACCATCTGGAAAAGACACCAGCGCTTTACGGGGGCAACGTCACAGCGTCCTGTGCAACGAGTTGACATGTGGTGAATGCATAACAGAAGCACGTTGATGAAAACAAACGTGCTGCTTTCAAAACAGTACAAATCGCGCAAACTTGGCGAAAATTACGTTGATAGGGCAGCTGCAGAAACGTACTCGGATCCCAGGACTGTGCTTGCATTACCATTGAAGGCATGTCACAAGCAAATTTTCCCTCCCCCTTTCCACCCAAGAGGAAAATTTTGTCCATGCCAAAAAATTTTTGCTGCCCTAGGCCTCGAAAGCCAATATGGGAAATCCAGGCCTGCGCTCACCTAAACCCCATAAGAACAGGTCTGTGCGTGCAGTCTATCACCAATATCCTAAATTCACATCATGACTATTCAAGCAAAGTTGGCACATGTTAACTTTTGAAGTGTAAGACTGACATAGTCTGGGATGTAGTGCTATGCAACCGGGCGGCTCGCTGTCAGCCGCTTTTTCATTGGAGTTAGTTTGGATTTTTGTTCTGGTGATAGCAGTTTCTTGGGCTAGCGCAGAGTTATCAAACACGCGGCCCACATGTGGCCCGCGGGGGCATTTTTGGCGCCCCGCGATACTTTTTGCAAATTTTCAAATAATTAACATTTAAGTTTTTTAGTTTATTCACCGGTGTTTAAAAGTGCTCGGCCAGCGAGTGAACAAGAACCTTTTAAACGAACGTGGAGACGGTTAGAAATGATTATAAATCACGATACCTTTCGCAAGATACGAGATGTATAAGCTGTTTCTATTATGGTTCAGGTGCCATCATAGTTGCTTCAGCGTTATAGTGCGTCCCTCGGGTTACTTTATAATTCCTCATTTGGCCTTCGGATAAATTTGAGACCTTGGGGCCTATGCGAGCGTGTGCTGTAGTCTGCGGACTTTCTCTGATCTTGCTTTAGTATTGAAATAGCTTTTTTTAGGTATGTGTGTCTTTAATTGTTTCGACTTACCTAAATTTGCTGTATTTTAGGAATACTTGTACACAAATTTAATTAGGGTTCGCGCTAGCAATTACTCCAAGGCCGACTCCTTTGCTGGAGGTCCCAAGGGAAATACCCTTTTCACATCTCCGATCATCACCTTTTATACCGATCGTGTGACTTGAGTATCACCGATAGAACTTTCGCCAATCAGGCTTGTGTTCTATGCTGTGTACATGCGCTGCTTGTGTGTCGTTGCATGACTTTAGATGTCAACTAGATCATACTTTGTCCATGTGTTCTTCACATGTCTTTACACATACGTGTCCTGAAGGCATTCATCTGAACCGGAGTCTCTACGTGTCCATAAAGCATTCAACTAGAACGGAGTCTGTAACCAGTCCGGTTAAAATTCACTTGTTTGTCTTCAATCAATATCTAGTCTTTTCCTTTTAAGTGGAGGTGATGTTGGATGACTTGTCCACCATTCATAACTATTGAAATTTTCCTTTATGAAAAGGCTTCGAGTCCGCTTTCTCGAAGTCATTTGGTGGTTAACCTTTATTTCTTCATTTTTAAAACTTGGTGAATATTGGGATGCAAAATGGTTCCCAACAGTATTTTCCGTCATTTGACCTGTAAGTTTTTGCTTACGAGTTTTCTGGACTAAAGATGCGTTACTGATAAGAAATCGATTTCCTAGCAAAACTATTTTTGCGATTAGATTCGGCTGCGTCACCCTTCGGGTGTCTTGATGGTGAAATGTCGATACGTGCAGTCAGAATCATCACAAAGTTATGAAAGCAGTGTGTGGCAGGCTGGTTCCTCGCAGGCTTAACAGCCGAACCGGCGATGGGATCAGACGTATTGTTTTTGTAGAGAAAAACAAAACAAAAAAATCAATCTTACCGACTTTTTNGCACGACATCTGTAAGCCATCAGCCACAGATTAATGTCTTGGTACGGACCACGCGTCTGAGTCAANCACGTAAATAAATATTATTTTGGCGTTCCAAAATACATTTTAAAGATGTTTTCAAAATGTTTGAAAATGTTTTTTGTACGTTTCTCAGCTGTATACGTCAATTTGCTGCTCAAGAATTGAATAACAACTGGATCCATTTCTTCTTATGTGCACGCAAGTTTTGTAGCAGGCCTACGTCGGAAGTCTATGTTTTAAGAGCAACTATGACCAATCCGCGGCCTGCGGGCCGCATACGGCCTAGCCGAGGGTTTTGTGCGGTACAGTTTAGGTTTTCGTTGAAGTAAAAGTATTCTACGTACTGACAACCTGTCCTAATTTTGATAATCTTGAACGTGACATTTTTTGATGCAGGTGGTCCTTAGTGCCATTTTATCACGTCTATTACCATTGCAGTTAGGATCCGAACACTTTCAGTATATTAGTTTAAGCTACATTTAGTTTGCTAAGATCAAATTAAGCCATTCAATGCGCGGCCCTCAAGAATATGTCGCTCAATGTGCGGCCCTGGTCAAGATAGTGACACACGTTTTGGCTCAGTAAGCCATTTGGGTTGGACATAGCTGTTTTAGAGCAAAGTCGCTGCTCGCCTTCGATGGAACGTGTGTTGGTGTACATTAGAAGCGTGCAAATAAAAAAGCGCAATCGCGATGCCTTTTGCCAATTTGCACTATTGGCTGCTATTGTCGCGTAGGTTTTGAAGACCTTCCGTGATATAACAGTAAGGTGAACAGGAAGTAACCCAGGGGTCACCAACATGGTGCCCACGGGCACCAGGTCGCTCGTACGGGCCACGTGGGTCCAGAGGCGTAACAAGGGGGCGCAATTCCCCGGGCGGCGCATCATTATGGGAGCGCTGAATCACTCGGGGGACGCCGAAAAGTCCCAACAATGTCACAAGTACTTTCTTCAACAGCAGATTTGCTTCCGAAGGACCTCAGGTTCGAACATGGGGACGCCAAACTTGTTTCTTGCCCAGGGTGCCATCTAACTCCGTTACGCCCCTGCGTGGGTCGCCAACGGGCCTGTTCTGACAATAACATAAACATGATCGGTGTTTTCACGTTGATGAATATCTTCAATTTTTACTATTGATAACATAATTAAAGACGAATTGAGCAAATCTTTATTTCAGAATNGTGTGTATCAAACTGGTAGCCCTTCGCATGAATATGTACCAAGCAGTTCTTAGTTTCGAAAAGGTTGGTGAACCCTGAAGTAGCNTAATAGAGTGATCTCGACGGTTGAGCTCCATTGCTACTTGACACCGTTGGTGGATGAACGTGTTGTTTGCTTAGTTTCGAACTTGATGGCGACGGAGTCTGAAAGCAACACTGAGCAGCAAAGCCAGATACGCTTTCAAGCAAGCCAAGGGCTTGTGAATCATAAAAATGTGAATGGGGTATCAATGGCATGTAAAGCACTGTGTAAAGTTCTGCGCAGAAGAACGCGTTGACTATCTGAAGTGAATTGAAAACTCCTGTGTTCTTGGTTGCAGGTGACAAGGTAAGCTACGTTTTTGACGATTTGGACAAAATTTCAGAATCATAGCCCCGTACAGTAGCCTACATGACATCCCATAGCACAGTTCAAAGACAATCCAATAAATAGAAGTAATTTCGCGAAAAGGGCAGGATACGACGGCGTCATGAATCCGCCGCGTCAGTATGGCCGGTAGCTGGCTGTTGTGGCGGACAATAAAGTATAGATGAAAATAAGGTTACAAAATGCTTTAGCCCATCAACGCCTGCAAATAGTCTTAACTCGATTCACACTTGCTTGGTCATGACAACACATGATTCAGTTTTTTTCGAGGGGCTAATAATAACGCAAATCACTGACCAAGTCTTGGCAGCAGACAAACTAGGGCTCAAGCCTTTATAGGACACTCGCTTATCATATCACTTTTAAAGATATGCACAAAATAAGCTTGAACATTTGTTCAGTCGCTAACAGCAAAAGGTTTTGCAATTAACCTTGTACAACCACCGTACTGGATCCCAAGTGCTTTTTTCAAAAATGTGATAAATATGTTAATCTATCAGATTTATAAGACACTTTAAAAAATCTTCAAATTATGTTGCTTGACTTTTACCAACTTTTGCCCGATTTGTCGCAAACTTGCAAGGCGTGAGAGTAGACCGAAACACCTTCAGCCCCATCTCCTACGACTATACCTAGTCAGCCTCAGAACCGTCGCCAGAAAGTCTTCAACAGGGTTACGTTTGTGCAGGGGACTTGACATTCGGAAAATGATGACTCCACTGATCTATAGCGTTTCATATTTCAATTTGGGGGGCTTGGAGCTTTGTTTTGGGGGCTAAACCCAACAAATCCGCCCACGTGACGACGGGACTGGTCACCCCGGGAGCCCACAGTGCAAACCCACGCACAGTGTGGATGANCACTAAAGGGTCGCTTCCGTTTTTACCGTAAGCCTGCGTATTGGCGAAATCGGGTTGTGCTCAGCTGTTACATAAATTTCGCAGTGGCATTTTGAGAGGCGCTCTTATCTGTACTTATAAGCTTGCACACCAACCGAGAATTGGAGCAATCGATTTCGCTTAGCCTTAAAGACTGAAGGGAAACTGGCGGGATGTTGATTGATGTTCTGCCCTGGTGCGGCATTAAGGTGAGCAGAGACGCAAGTTTGCAATCTCAGCAAACTACGTTCCAAGCACACTTTTTTCCACACCTTAGGCATGCTACTGTAGTTAAATTTGTTTAGCAAAGCGACACACTGTTTCGCAAAAACAAGAGATTGATTAATAGCCTAATTTGAAACTACTATTGGGCACTACTTGCTTTAACGGCCACGCGTAGAAGGTAGCATATGCAGCTGTGAAAGCAGGAAGTGGGAAGCCTGCAATGCCGTGACGCACAGTTTATCATGTCGCATACTTTTTAATCCACTTCACTGCAAGGATTAGGGCTGGCACATCGGCAAACCGTACTACAGTGAAAAGAATGCGATGTATTAGGTAGTTTGGTCGCGCGTTTAACCGAACAGACGTGACTGACCAAAAACCTCGAAGCGCGTTTTTTTGCGTAAAACTTAGTGATTATTACCTGGTGAAAACGATACAAGCAGCGCAAATATGTCGGATAACGGTTTACAGACCGCTTTATCCATTCCATGACGTCCCTTTCGCGTTAGGCGATTCCACAGAGAAGTGGGACAAGAGCAGTATCGTTATGTATGCGTCAGCAAATGAAACAGGGCCTGACTGTTTCTTCAATTCTGTTAGTTGCAATCAGCTGCCTTTGCTTTCTCCATATGAGAGATTTCGATCGCGCATCTAGCTTTTCCGTCACGGCGGTCCAATTTATTCCCAGAGGAATAGTCTGTAGTGCAAGCGGTACAGATCAACTGCAGTGAAGTGAGCTTTTGCTGTTCTTATGTCGTTCTAGTTGAACAGGGAACGCAAAACCGTGCATGAAACGAGTTTTATGAAAATAAAAACAAAAGTTATGGGGATAGTTTTTGCGTGCAGGCATTCCATGCATTCCGTTTCCTTCTTCATTAGCAGACACCGCAATATCTGAGTGATGAGCATAGGCGACAAATTTTATAACTTCAAATGTCGAATTTTCAGGTTAATTTTTGCGTTTTCTTGCAGGTGTCAAGAGGTTGCTACCTTGAAATTAGCTCAAATTAACAAAAGATGCGCTGCTCTTAATGGGTATATCTTAAAAACGAGCAACAAAGTTGTCTAAAATGTCGTCTGAAGCTTCAAACAAGTGCTGCAGTTCCACCAGTATAAACGCAAGATATTACATCCTTGCTGTTGGGACCTTACTTAACATATCTGCGTATGTTGGTAAGTATGGTCTTGATTGCACGTAGTACGTACAACACGTTTCCTGTTCAGGAAAAGTTTCGCATGTAAAGATACAACCGTTACTGCCGTAAGTTGAGAAGTGAACAGGCCAAAAAATGTTTAACAAACAGATATCAAGAAATTGAACAAAACGCGATTGAGTCTTGAAAATTGAACTAATTCCTTTTTCACCGATGGTTGGTTTATCTGTTTGTTTTGTTTTTGTCATATAGGTATTATTTTCCTACAAAGTAGCTTGCACATCACCAATGCATTAGGCACGACGAGCGCCAGCATCATCTACATCTGCGCCGCATTCTTTTCCCTGTTCTGCGCTCCGTCGATTTTCGCAAAAGTCGGACCCAAGTGGTCACTAATAATTGGAGAGATTGGCTTTCTTTGTTTTTCTATTGGAAACTTTTATCCAAGTAAGTTTGTCTCGCATTCTATTGCCATGCAGGAGTTGCGTCAAATTGTGATTATCGCGGCGGAGTTTGGGAGTCAAAAAAATATTTTCAAAGGCCTGTCAGGTCTGTATATCGTATCACCATACACCGGAAAAAGCCAAAGGTTTGGGCTATATTTCTTGCACAGCTTTGCAACCTTTTTTGGGTTTTCCACTATTTGCTGTTGTCGTCACCTCATTTTGAAAACAGTTTCATTGGTGCTGTAATATGACTTTAATGCTGATACACAAAGGCAAACTGATAGTTTAGTTGCAAAGACACAGGCGCACGACATTTTTGACATGTTCNAGGAATTGTTCAAATAGTTTTGTTAGCGTGAAGTTTTTCTCAGAGCACTATCCTCCAAGCATTGTTCTAANTCACGAGTTATGTTTTNGGAACCACTGGGCAATGCTGTATGTCCCCACGGCAACCATCGTACGAAACACTGTCTTAAGAACGACGTTTTCAAACAAGTGGAATAATCGTTTACCTTGAGCCACATCGATTCAACTGCTGCGTAACCTATTAAAATTTAAAGGTTCCGCATGGCTTCCCCGCTAATGGGAAGCAGCGTCGAACATGTAAGATTTTGCAATCTTGAAGCCGTAATGCTACAGTTTTAATCAGCAAGGCCCGTTATCTTCTATTAAAAAAATTCCCAAATGATTTGCAAAGAGTTTTGCAAACATTTCACCGCTGAGATTACTGAGTACCAAACTGAACACTGGAACAACTGCGCTGCAATAAAATTGTTTGACTCAGTTTTTCGATAAGTGTTTTTAAAAGAACAACGACACGTGTATTTTTTTACACAGTTAAACGAGAATTTGTCGCGGGTGAAAAATCTGGTAATTGCGTATGCGGTGGACATGTTGGACATGAAACACCAAACCTTCTTTCAACCCTCTCTTTGTTAATGCTTGTTTCAATTTCACGTCGTCGCTAACAATTCCTGATTGTGGCTTGAAACCACGGACGTCGGAAAGATTTTTTCCAGGGGAGCCAATAGCGGATTTTTCCAGACGTAGCCCATAAGAATTTTCCAGGGATGGCCAAAAATGGTGAAATCTTATTTTTCCCTCTCGAAGATAGGAAAACAACCTTTTTTGCTAAAAATGTAATAGGAAAATGTCTAATTTTAAAATCTAGGGGGAGCCAAGGACCCCTGTCCACCCTTTGGACGACCATGCTTGAAAGGTGTTTTTGATGCCACCTTTCGGTGTCGTCCGTAAAGAATTAAAAAATTATACGTTTGGCTTTCTTATGCGTGTACCACCGCTGAATCGATCTCTTTCTCGAGTGACGAGCACTTCAACAAAAGATTACTACAGCCTCCCTCGCCAATCTCTAACAAAAATGCTCTGTACAGAATATTGTGGTTATTCTTTTTAGGCTTTTACACGATGATTCCAGCCGCGGTCATTGGCTCTCTGGGTGAGGGGTTACTGTGGTCGGCTTCACCACTTTATGTCATTTACCTGGTCAAGGAATACTATTCAACACGTTGCGACCAGTCGGTCGTGCTGGACAGCGTTCGAAACCGTTGGTTCGGACATTTCTACGGCATACTGAAAAGCTGTCAGGTAAATCCTAAAAGATTTTCGTTCTCTGAAGGGGAAAATTTTGGTGTGCGACTATTTTGATTTCATTTGATCATTATTACTTGCACTTTGAAATGTCTCATAATCAAACAAATCACNCACAGCAGCAACAGCGGGAAATTTCACCATTCATTTTTATTCACGTGTATGTTCACTTTTTTTATTCAACCACACCNTTTAACAAATAATTAGCAGGACTGAATTGCAATAATACTATTTTTTTTAATCAAATCTCCAAGAGCTGTTCCGCAANCATAACNAGGATCAAATGACATCGCAGTGCATCCAGTAGACGACTGNCTTTATCGGTGGGAATCGGTCACAGGTATAGCAGAGGTGGCCGGAGTCACATTTTCAGACCCCGACTCCGCTCCTTTTCCCACGTTTTTGAATCCGGGTCCGGCAATTTTTCGAATTTGAGAATCCGACTCCTGTTCACACTCCGGCAACCATCCATGCATCCGAAATTCAGCAATGTTTTCACTTGAGCTATGACGTTTATAAAGACCACGCGGACTTCTGCTACTGCTGGAAATAAACAGTGACTCCCGATCCGGGTCCGTTTTTCGAAAAATTTTGACTCCGGCCCGGATCCAAAAAAGCGCAGAATCCTGCCGGAGTCAACTTCGCCACTCCGAATCCGTAGCCACCTCTGACAGGTAGAAGCAGTCTCGTTGAAGCAAGAAGTGCTGACCGTTGTAATCTGACCTATCTTTTCCGAGTGATGGGTGAATCAAAAAATAAATCTCATCAAAGCAAGTGGCTTNAAGCAGCATCCAGNCTTTTATGAAATTGTTCGCTTCTTATCGTGAACCAAATCCAAGCACACGTTTGGGTAAAGTTTCGAAAATACCGTTTTTTTCTGATATCGTCGTTAGCGTTACCTAATGCATATATAACATTTATTAAATCATTCTTCCTGTTCCCGCGTAGCATTCTCACCAGCTCTAAATCACAAGTTCTTGGATGTATACGTACCTAACCACGGCGCACTCCACCCCTGCCCTTCTTATCTCTTTCAAGAAATAGCAAAATCCTCACTAGCGGTTTTCGTGAAACAATTTTAGTGTTCACAATGCAACTTCCGTGCTAAAAACTGACTGTTTATCTGGAATTCACTGCACGTACACAGAGCTCGAGCAAAGTGCACCTTGTTTCCTTGTTGCTCCGCTGTTTAAGATCTCACCGGGCGTCTGGGACTTTGCATTTTGATATTTTACTTTAAAATTTTTAGCAAAAATGGTTGTTTTCCTAATTTCGAGGAGGTAAAACGAAATTTCACCACTTTTGGCCGCCCCCTGGAAAAAACATTTTGGCTACCTCTGGAAAAAGCAACTACTGCCCCCTGGAAAAAGTCCTCCCGACACCCATGGATCATTGATCCGACCGTTTGTGGGTCTGGCTAAAAATCGTACTTTTTCAGATCTGGGGAAATTTGTTGTCCTATGCTGTGCTGTACGGAGGACGACACATCGGTGTCGAAGCTCGCAATTCCAGCCAATCAAATCGCAATATGGAAATGTGCGGCAGCAACTTTTGCCCGGTAGGTGCATGACACGCAAACCGAATCGTGCTCGTGAAATCAAGTGTCGACTGATACAAATACTTGCGCTGCATATGTATTCGTTACAACGAAAAAGGGAACTTCGTAAATGAATGACTAGGCTGCGTGAGGTAAAGTGTTAGACGCAGCTGTTGACCTCCAGTTAACGTTCCAAGCTAAAAGCACTGTACACAATAACTGGAAAGACGCATCAACTGTAAAGTAGTTCGACGTAAAGGAAAAGCACATTATAATGTCCTCAACATATACCAGTGTTTGTATGTTGCAAAATGTGCGAGAATGGCTAGATTTCTATGAAATAAAGGCTTTTGTTTCATAAAAAAATCAAAATTTTAAGCGTTTTTTTCTGCTCATTAAGTATTTGTCTTTTTGATGAGGAGTAGAGCAAACCCCCCAGACTGTTTTATGGTATATGGGAGCTTCGAGATTCTGAGCCTTTTTTGCGTTATTTCGTAACAGTTGACGTGATGAAATGATATCTGTCTGTTTTTACTTTTCGGAAGTTTTTTATCTTCATTTTGACAAAATAAGCGAACCTATGTTTATTATTTATTGGACTTCTAATCAAAAGACAAAAACTTTAGAAATGCTTGGAGCAGCTGTAGTTTCAAGCAAAAGCGTTGTCTGTTTCCAGCTAATTTTGGAGGTGTATGCACTTAACGCTTATATTTTGACGATTCCACACAAAGAAGGCAGCGATAACACGGTTAAGGTTGTTGTTTGCCGAGAGAATAAGGCCAACCAAGCCAACCAGGCAGTCGCGCATCACCCTCTGCTTTTCGGCTTAATTCAAAGGCCGAGGTAGTTTTTGCACAACTGGCCATCTGCATTTGTACAAGTGCAGTACCAGGATGTGACGGGTGCAGCAGTCCATCGCTACATTCCTCAAAGCCAAACTTCAGTCTATGTGTTGCTGGGCGTGTACGTCACCATGCAATTGGCTTCCATTTTTCTGCACGGCATCTTTCTTCCTCGAATAAAGGAAGTCGAAGGTGAGTTGCTACTAACCGCAAACTCATTGGCAAAAAACTTTGTTGCTTAGTGTTTGCTAAACATTATTTGCAAACGTTCTCTTCAACTGATGGCGCCAGAGTTGAATTTAATGCGCACCAAGAAAGCAGAGAAAAATAGCCACAAATAAAACCATAACCGCCTTTATCACAACACACGACTAAAACAACCTGTAGCAGAAGCAAACATAAAACATGCAGTTGTTTGGCTTGCTGGCGTCATGTGCGTGTTATATCTTCATTAATTTAATTCATGTGCTTTTCTATGAATTACTGTAAGGTCCATGTCACGGTATTTAGTAGTAAGAAATGCGACAAACACGGACACATTATAATGCACTGAGGAAAGGTGTGGGGGAGCAACTAGAACTATCAATAGGGGAAGAGAATAAGCCTTTGGATAAACGAGGCGACGACTCGTGCAATGTCTTGACACAATGCAGAAGTTCTCCAAAATGGGGAAAAACGAGATCTTCTGACTAGCATCAGACGTTTGAAGTGGGCGAGTGGAAACTCTAGATCAGGGGTTACCAACCTTTCTCTGACCACGTACCCCGTACCCCTCCAGCATTTCGATAGATGAACATGTACCCCTAAAAATCTCATATGGCAAAAAGGCTGAGTGACGTAGCGAAAATTAACTGAATTTAGAAGTTTTTGATTTTTAGAACTATAAAATTAGACTCCGTTTTTATGTCTCAAAGTTAATTTGTTGGGATGTACAATAAATTTACCCCTTCAGATAGGAAAATGTACCCCTGGAGGTAAATGCACGTTGGGAATTCCTGCTCTACATGAAGATGCGCACACACCTGTGAATAAGCATGAAATATCTTGAAAAAATGTGTATACTGATGCTGGCAACCAGTCACACTTTAGAGAAGGTGATGCAACATTATGTAAGCATTAAAGGTGTGCACACGCGTGTTTTGACCAAAACTCTGTGTGTGCTTGTTCTGAAATTGCCTTACATGCACATAGCATGCGTAACAGGCATGGAACAAAATAACTTTTTTTGCAATTGTCCGGAGTCCAAAGGCCGCTCATCGACCAATAATGATATTTACGCGGAGATGCAATAATTGTCTTTAGTCGTTTGTTCTGATGCTCGGCTTCAATAACTGCGCTATCTGTTGCTTGAAGTATTTCACGCACTTCTTACAGATGACCGTCGCACGGTGGCGCAGATTACCAGGAGCACTTTGAAAGCGACATTTTGTCACGTGCTATCTTTGGACCAACTGCTGCTCATGCCAACCGGTTTCTACTTCGGTCTTGTCGTCTCTTATGCGGCTTCTGATTTCACACGCGCGTTTATATCTTGTACAGTTGGCGTGCAGCAGGTAAGTTCTTCTTTTCTTCTGTTTGCCATGACAACTGGAAACCGAGATGATTGCAGTGTTTTCAATGATAGCAAAAAAACTTTAAAAAACGTCACCAGTAAGCCGTTGTGTTATATTTATTTTGTTTCACCACGACGTTTGAGAATTTTGCCTTTTTTATTATTTCTAAAAGAATATATGTGAAAGGATAAAACAGTTTACTTTCTGTGAAGTGAAAACCAAACGTGATAAAAAATAACAACCAATTAAGCAACCACTGGCGTCGGAAGAGGGCAGGTGGGCCAATCTCTCTCGATTGTGAAATTTAAGATTTTCCTATTACCGGTAACATTTTGGTATAAATATATTTTTCTCTTAGTTTCGAGTTGGTAAAATGAAATATTAGCACTATTGGCCCCTGGAAAAAATCCTTTTGAACACTCCCTGGTTAAATTCGCTATTGGACCCCCTTGGAAAAAATCCTTCCTACTTATGTAACCAACTGAATTTAATAGAAAATGTAGACGCTTCGCTAAACAACTAATCGTTTGATTATTATCGTTTGATATTTGATTATTATTATCCGATCCAGTGTTTTTTTAAGGTTTTCAAAAGGGTGTCGTGGTGGAGTTATAGGGTGTCAATATAATTTTCCCTTCTATGTGTGATACTTTTAAATGATTTTCACAAAAACGCACATTTCCGTCCAAATATGCTTAATAATTTGAATATGACATTCACTTTTGGCAAACAAACTAAGGATAATTTCATAAATAGGAAGTTTTAGTGTAGGCCTACATACTCATTCATTCACTAATTTTCGTACCCGCTTTTCCTTTCGGGGGGCAGCACCTCTCGGAGGACCCGAAATACCTCACGATCAACAGCAATCTCAGATAGTTCTGCTGGCTCCACACCAAAACGGGATCAAGCGAGGTCGGAGATGTAGTCACGTAACCTGCTACTTGGACGACCTCTTGGCCGCTTTCCTGTGGGTGTAGACTATTGCCCGAAGGATTATCTCGCCATTCTTTCCTGGGACATTCTGGACACATGCAGGCGCGGACACAAAGGGGGATGCAGGGGATGCATCCCCCCACCAGACCTAAAGGGGCATTAACATGACACTTGATTTCATTGAAAATCATCGCCGAAAATATTTTTTTACTGCACATTGCGCCAAAGATGCTAAAAATTAACTTATGCTAACAATTAGTAAAAATGTTTCTTCGTTTCATTAGATGAGCTGGCTTTAGTTTGTGGAACCTGATATAAAACCCTGGAAATTGGGATTAAGAACCAAATATTTCTGGAAAAAAACTGAAGTCGGCATCTTAATTCCGATTAATTGATTTGATTCTTGCAATGACAGTTGTTTTGCCGGTATGAAACTCACACTGCACAAGAGTCAGGTTCACAGTTATAGGTTATGCAGTGATATGAGCTTGCAGTTCAATCATGCCCCTCCTTTGCCTGCAGAGGCGGTTGCGAAAGACGCGAGCGGATTGTTCTACTGTTGGTCTTTATTGCGTAACAATACCATGGCAACAAATCTGCAAAAGTTCACTTTATATTACGGTAGCAGGCGTTTTGTTGCATGAGACTGTTGAACGCACACATCTTGGCAGTTAATGCAGCGAGACAGTGACGAGCTGATAGCGGTAAGTCACGTACATTTATACTTTCTGAAAAGAAGCATGAGTAAGTCTATTGTAATGCTTCCACAAGTTTCAAACATCCATTATTAGCGCGAGTGTGACCGATGTGCCTGAGTGTCAAACTACACTCTGCAGGCTTCTTTTCATGCAGTATAAAATTACGTGGCTTGTTAGAATGCATCTAAGCAGGCTTGTGGGAATACGTCTTTGTCGTAAAGGTTTAGTTCTGATATCTAAGTGAATACTGAATGCAAAGCTATATTTGCTGTGGCGAGTTTTCATAATTCATCTGGTCAAGTTTGCAAAAGCTGCATGGTGTTCTAATTCTAGTAAGTTTTGTCCGTAGCCGTGTAAACATACAGGTCTACTGAATAGTCCGGTTTGTGTATGATGAGCGTTCACTGTGGAAAAAATACCAAAGGCAAGCAAGGTTTTATTGATCGCTTTGGATGAGATCCCAGACGTTTGCAGCTCCTGTTTCTAAGTGATGCTGACAAGTCTTGTTAGC
>JGI24159J19872_10005102_pt1 | contig 16919 bp, 15 predicted proteins | sample Ectturendosymbi4_FD_19872 | JGI IMG/M metagenome (IMG submission 19872) | reverse complement strand
CACTAGTCAAACTTATCAAATTTCCTGCGGAACACCTGACGATCTTTCACGGAACACTAGTTTTCCGCGGAACACCGGTTGAAAATCACTGGGCTAAGCCATAACTTTAAACCTCAAGATGTTGTAACGTCTCTCGGTATTGTGCTAATCACGTGACCATTTCAATCATTTGTGTTCTATCAATGGCAAAATAGCCACGACATATATTTTGCCTCATGAAGCAAAATAGACAGTATCTTTTTAACATGAGTTACTTGGAAGTTTTAGGAGTGTTAACAAGAGTCGGAGTTGATATTTCAAAAATTTTGGGAGTCGGAGCAGGAGTCTTAAAGCATGGAGCAGGAGCGGAGTCGGAGTCTGAAAAATGTAACTCCGCTCATCTCTGCTTTGCACCAACATCACTCGCCAGCCGATTTAGCTAGAGAGATTTTCAAAGCTTTAAACCCTCTAAAGATGCGGCTAGTCTAGTTGTTTCGATTTTTTTAAAATTGAGAATTTTGAATTTGAGTTTATTTGCGGGTGGAGTCATAATTGAAGAGAGTTTTTGGCCATCTTGGCCCACGTTGCCGGCCCTGGGCTCCAACCACTAGATGGAAGCATTGCGCAAGTTTTTATTGGAATCTAAGCTGGAATCCGAGTCTTTGGAGCCCTTGATGACCTTCCTAACGTTTGTGGTTGGCAAGTTATGGCCAAAATATTCGTCCCCCGGGAATTCCCTGGGGAATTAAATTTCTTTGTTTGTTCCATTTAGGCTTACATTTCTTTGTTTGTTTAGCGTTAGGCAAATCTATGTGTCAAGTTTTAATGTCGAGTCGATTCCGAAATGCAGGAAGAGGAGTTGAAATTTGGTGTTTTTTCTTGTGGTTTCTACATAATTGTCTGACTCCGAGTACAAAAAATCGAAAAAAGTCACAAATAGAGAAATAGTTGTTCTACTTTCTTATTTCCAAATTTCAGTCGATGTTCCAAAGTACTTTAGATCGGCTCGAAGCAATGAATGTGACAGAATTATTTGCTTCGGTCTTGGACTCTTTGTCCTCGGATTTGTAGCAGACAAGCTGCGATTGTAAAAATTAAAATCTTGTTAGACTTTAAAAAGTAATCTAACAAAAAATCTAACTGTGAGAATGAGAAATATTTTTTCAAAAAAAAAAGTTTTTTATTTGATCAAAATTCTGTTAATGAGAACTTTTACAACACTCCAGTTTTGGAATTACGAATTGTCAAAATGATGCAACAATTAGAGTTCTGACTAGTAAATCTGGCTCTAAAAGCAACTTGAAATTTACAATTTTTTGGGATACCTGTCAAAACTCATGGTGTATAATCGGAGAGCTTACTGAAAACGCTTACACAAAAAATATGGTTTTCTGAGTAAAAAAATGAATCGAACGTGTCGGTTTTAGCCGAGGCGTGAGAGTTAAATTGATTTATTTTTGCCGCGTGCCACAAAATGTTATAAAAAATCGTGCGTGCGCTTGCCACGGAATCCAAACTGGTGCGAAGCAGGGTTGCCAGGTTGGCCCTTTTTGGGGCCAAGTTTCAGAAATTTGGTCCCAAATAACACTTTCTGGCCCCAAAATTTTCGTTTGGCACATTGGCTCTTTTTTGGTCCTTTTCCAGGATAGACTGGCCCCTTGCAAGAATTAGACCACCCTGGGTCCTAAGAAACCATATTTTTTCACTTTTTTGACTAAGTATTAAGTAATTCATTGCAGATTTTCACCAAATTCATATATTTTGAAGGTTTTTGATCACAAAATTTTGTTAGGATCCTTAGAGTTTCTGAGTTAATGTTTTTGTAATCTATCCTCGTTTTCTGATAGTGCCCTGGCGTGAGGTGGATTAAAAATACCTATTCTTACTTTTAACGTTTATGTCTATCCAGTTGTTGGTTCTAACAAACTTGTTTAGGAAAGTGAGCGCACACTGATGAGCAACATGAAACATCTTAGTATTTAACCAGATGCTGGTGTCCCTCACTTAAGTAAATCACAACTCATTTTATTGGTAATCCAATGGCAATTTGCATAAAAACAGTACTTACAATGCACTTTTCCTGATATCTTAGAATATCCTGTTAAGTTTCTTCTACACACTGCTACACTGAACACTGTGTCAAAATATTTATCTGCAATGTTTGCATCTTGTTTTTGTACAGCTCGGACTTTCTTGAAGGAATCCTCACTCCACTGTCTGTGAATCATCAGGTGACTTTATTTAGTACTGCTCTGTTTTTCAGCTCATTTGCATTCAATTGCAACCAAATTTGGGGATGTCAGAAACTTGCACCTTGCAAATGACGTGCATTGCAATTCAGATGTGAACAGGCTGGCCCTTCTTTGTTCTTACAACCTGCTTCCGGAGCATCCCCTAAAAAAAGTCATGCAATTCATGACGTCAAAATGTGCATGGGGACATTTGTAAATGCACGAAAACAGCTTTTGTTCAGAGTGATCGGAACTCCACTGAGTTTTGGCCTTGCGGTCCATGTGTTACTGTATTGGCTCCCCGCAATATAATTTAGAGGACCGAGCAGCTCCAACCAAGTAATCACTACTTTCGAAGTTGTAGCACCCCCAAGGCACAACAGCATACCTGGCCTTCCGGCCGTCTGAGATATCAGTGCGATCTTCACTGTTTATATTGCACGATCATACAATACATACAATCGTCATTTCTAAATATTGCACTTTATACACATGCAAAACAACATATACTTGCGGCTGATCCAGGTTTTTTTAAGGTGTTTGAAGGACGCGGTTCGGGACCCTAGAATTGAAAATCGGGTCCCTAGAAACAGAAAATTATTACCGGGTCCTTAGAATCAAAGAAAATCATGTCCCTACTTGCTGCAGTGGTAGAGGTAGCAGTGAGAAATGTTACATTACCTAACTTACTTACTGTTATTCAGGTGGTGCACGTGTTTGTTGATTTTGTTCAGATTGTTGTTGATCGCGTAAGCACTTGTCAAAGATGGTAAAGTTATCTCAGTATATGGCTACACATGGAAATTAAGTTGTTTTCTTGTGATCATTCCTCACGTACTTGTTTTGCTGTTATGCTACAGTTGTAATTGAGAAACATTGCCATTTAATAAATTGCTAAGTATGGTTCACTAACTTTGTAACTGCTGATAAATTTGTAAAAAATGGTTGGCTCTTTTTTTGGCCCTTGTCTTGGAATTTGGCTCTTTCTTAAACTAGATTTGGCCCCTTGGCAAAAAGTAGATCTGGCAACCCTGGTGCAAACCGTCTAGATCAGCTATGTCCAACCCGCATGCGACCCAGTTTAGGTGTTCGTTGTAGTAAAACTAAAAGTATCCTACTTACTGACAACCTTTCCTTATTTTGATAACCTTGAATTTGACATTTTTGATGCAGGTGGTCTCCTCAGTGCCACTTTGTCATGTCTGTTAACGTTGCAATTAGGATTTGAACGCTTTCAGTATATTAGCTTCAGATAAACTCAGTTTGCTCAGATCTAATTAAGTCATTCAATGTGCGCCCTCATTAACATGCCATCAAATGTGCGGCCCTGGTTAAGATATCAACATGATTTTTGGCCCAATAAGCCATTTGGGTTGGACATTGCTGGTCTAGATAAAACGCGCACTGTAGCAGCCAGTGGTGCCACTCCTAGTGTTTTTCCACGAGATCTAGTATCTTTTCATTTTAGTGTTCTGCTGTTTTTTATGGCTATCTAGTGTTTTCTATGAGTGAACTAAATGTAATTAATTGTACAATTTTGTGTGATTCTAACTGTAATTGAGACCTTTTGATTTAGTGCAATGGCAATTTGCTAAAAATTCTATTCTACCTAATTAAATCTTAAATTACACAAAGCAATATAATGTTTTGCATTAAACTTCTGCGAAGTCACTGTGGTCATCTTAAAAGTTTCAGTGACCTGTACAAACAAACACAAGCATTGCTGCTATCTCCTATTTTCTTTGTCTCTGGTTTACAATGAGTTGCACAATGTCTATGGTTGGCATTGCAAGCATTTTCTGGGCATTTTCACCTTGTTTAAGTTTGCTTTTGTAATCTAGTGTTTTTTAACAAGAAATTTAGTTCTTTTCCATAACAAGAGAGAGGCAACACTGATATTAGTGTACATGTGCATGTTGCACCTTGTGTATAAGTCGTATCTGACTTTTTGGGTGAATTTTTAATACAAAAAATTGCAACTTATACTTGAATAAATATGGCATTTATTACATTCCATTGAACATTCAAGAATCAATATTAAATAATGTAATTGAACAGAAACAACATAATAACATGAAGGATGAAGATTTGTTTCACCTTAATCGTTTGTGCAGCAAAAAATAAACTATTCAAGAACAGTTGTGTCACCACTATATGTGCTATACATTTTTTCAAAAAAGTAATCAAAATAAGCATGAAGAAAAATTTCAATAATCTCAACACAACAAAATGTCCTTGAAAAAATTTCAAGTAATCTGGCAACCCTAAACTACAAACCACAGCGTTATGACATATCTCGCATCACTTGAAACTCCTGAGAACCTTCCCTGAATGCAGTAATTTTGAAGTAAAATTGTTTGCAATGGATTTCATTATACACAGTGCTTTCATCAACTCATATAGTTTTGTTCCAAAGTGATGTTCACAGTAGTCTGTGGTTTTTATGCTTGTGTTTCTTGAAACATTTTCTGCAGATCTTTGTAGCTCTTTGTTTTTCAAAAGTTAGATGTTTTTTCAGGTTTTAGGCAGCTTCCTTTGTCTGCTTACGTGGCCTGTCAATAATCCTACCATTTTCAAGCATTGTCTCAATGACCGTATCTGGTTTTCCTTTTGGAAGAACTAAAAAACTGAATCAATTGAAATTGCTAACATCTGCGAAAGATCTGACCAATTCTTGCATGTTAATTGCTTTTCAGAATAACGGATTAAAGTGGTGATTTTTTTTTCTAACTGTAAACACTAACCCAGTGGTTCTTAACACCTTCGGTTCTGGGTTATTTTTACCTTTAAGACCCACATGAGCCACTTCAACACCATTACTTGTCTTCCACTTGCACTAGAGAGCTGTTCAAACCAGACATAGGGCGATTACATCAAAAATGTAATCAATTATGCTTATGACTACTTGCCACATGCTCGATTACGAATAAACAAGATCACAATGTAGTCGATTACGATTACATTCAAAGTAATCATGATTAGAATCGCGACTACATAACATCCTCAGAAAGAAAACAAAGTCCATTTTCATGGTTTGATGAAAGTATATTTTCAGACATATAATACGAACAAATGCAATACATGAAATTACTAATATGAAAGGGTTAAACACCAGAAAAAGGAAAATTCACATTGTTTACGAAGATGTTTGTGCAGTCAACAAACCAGTAGCGTAACTACAGGTCTGAGCCAAGGGGAAAACTTGAAAGAGGCCCAGTAACCAACACTCAGAAAAAAACGAGAAATGATGGTGAATCCGGATGTGGATGGCTAAAACCCACTGGAAAAAAACTCCGAAAAATGCAAAAAGCCCTTGACAACCTACTAAAATCCAAAAGAATAGGCTACTAAAACTGAAATATAATAAGCTAAGTGCCCCAGTTTTTACATTGAGCTTACCAGGGGTAGCAATTCGCGCCTCTGCCCTGTCAGTTATGCCACTGCAACAAACAGTTTAAATATTGATTAAACAAACATAATCAATGTTTAAAATTTTTCTTACTGTCAATAACATCAACACTTGAAATCTTTTGTCAATCAATTGACATCTATCAGGCATGGCATCAATTGGCATTTATCAACATTCGTCCAGCAACATTAAAAGGTTGTTTGTTAGTAATTTCAAAATTGCTGACTATTCCTTAAAACTGCGGGTTATGATGTTTTCAGCTGTGTGATGACTTTTGGATTTTCTGCAAGAAAGCATAGCATTGTGTAGCTTTTCATCTGAAATGAAATGAACAGTGATGCCAACATAGCTGCGTATCTGTCTATTGGACCAAAAGTCAATGGTCAACAAAACCTCACTGGCTTCATTTGAGTTTCTTTTTCACCAGTATTCGTTGATGATCTCTGTTGATGTGCTAGTTATCAGCGTTGTGTAAAGGTGCTTTCAACATGGGTTAAATTACCTTAATCCTCTGAAAAAAAGTTAATTTATACAAACTACTGTGCTAATTATATACATAGCCTACTCCAGCACTTGCATTCATAGGTTCACTCTGAATATATCTATATATATATTTTAATGAAACCAACACTTCTCATAATGTACCACTGTCACTTCTGTTGCCAAACTGCAACCTTCTTTTAAGAAAAGCTCTTATTTTTGTTGGTGTTTCACAAGACTCATTACGTTAACGTAACTTCTGGAAGCCAACAGGAAGGCTAGCTGGAACAAAGCGAGAATTCACTACAAACCCTGTGCTTGCCACTGAACTAGCTGGATTTAATGCACACAGATCGGCAAATGGCCTCTCTTGAAGCATAACCATACCAAATGATGATAAAGGAGGAAACCCAGCCACCAAAGCTGTGGTTCATCACACAGTGACATAGAGTGGAGATTTCCAAATTCAATTGCCAAAGTAATCATTGATTATGATTAAATTGGCAATGTAATCAATTACGATTACATGTCATTTTTAGTCGATTCGATTGATTGTTTTATGATTAGTCAAAAAATTGTTATCATGATTATCCATCTGATTGCCACATGGCAAAAATTTGTGTCATGTACATGAATTTGTCTAAAACAGTTTTCAATTCAAGTAAAGTTATCAGTGTGGTTCTAGGCTAATTTTAAATATATCGTTTTTATGAGTTTTGTGTTATCCCACCAATTTACCATACCTTGATAATAATGATTTTATTGAAATGAAGTTAATTTGCTGAAACTGCTTAGTTTCTCTGTTTCATAAAATGTCAAGTTGAAACTCATTGTTGTCTATACATTGCAAAAACATTGTAACCTAAAACTAACTTGATAAAAATTGAGATTTTGAAAATTAATATTAATTTTTCTATTCTTTAGCATTTGAGATATATTTTTATCCAGTAAGTTATTTTTAGTCAAGGATGTACAAACAATTATAAGCTGTAGCTTATAACATGTTAGAGCAGTTTATTGAATATTTTCGTGTAGTATCAACTGATGTTAAGTTGTTTGTACATTTTGTAGCGAGTGAGTTTCAATTTTTAATTGAAGAGATAACCAATTTTGTCAAAATGTCTGAAATACATGGACTTAGCTCATTGATGCAAAAGCTTGCTGTGCATGATAAAAGGCCATCAACACTCTTGGAAATAAAGTCATTTATTGCAGCTCTACCTTTATCTGCATTAAAAAATGTCATTCAAGCATCTGATCTTCTTCCCTTGTTTGACTGCATGAACACAGAAAATAAGTATGTTGAATCATAAAAATTTCTGCTAATTGAGTGGCACCTGGGTTATTGTTTGTTTTGCTTGCTAAACAGTTATATGTTAACCAGCTTTTCATTGCTGATGTCAGCTGGCGAATTCAGTGTCAAAGCAGGTTTGGCTGACTCAACATTTATGCACATTTTTAATGTTGAAATGATTTTCACACTACATTTAAACCAAACGCCACAACCCCACATTGCATTATTTTAACAATATTGGAGATTTTTTTTTNAATGTCATTTCAAGTGGTTTATTAAGAATAAAAATAGAAAATGAAATTGATTGAAACTTGTACCACTTACGTTTCTAATGCAAAATAAGAATATTCATATTTTGCATTTAAAATGTAATAATTACTAACATTTCTAATTGAACAAGATTTTAGGACTAAGGATGCATAGTGTCACATGATATCGATTTCTTTAAGAAAGTGCTCAATTGATTCGCTTGTGTCACCTTTGTGGAGACTGGTTAGTGGTTACTACCATTTTCATGAAAGTTGAATGTTTTTGACAACTATTTCTGGTCAATTTTGTACGTATGGTGTCTGGCAATTTATCGCAATATGTTTCAGTTTAATTGTTTGTCTAGTTATAGATTTTACCAAGGCTAAGTAAGTTCTTTATTGCAGAAGTGTCGATACGAAAAAAAACGATCTAGAAAAAAATCTTTCGAGAAAAATTTTGTTTCATGTGCGCTTGAGCATCATGGCTTTTTTCCTTTTTTAGAGAACAAATCGAAATAACGTGCTTCATCCTCTCCACGCTGCTACCGATTGTGGATCCTCATGAAGTTGTCATTCACCTTACTACGCCTCTACAAGATGGTTTAATCCACCCTAACCACCATGTTCAGCTGCTTACCCTCAAGGAAGTATGCTTTTGGTTTTTGTATCTTGTTGCCCACACGTTGTATAACTTGTCATGCAGTTATGCTATATAAAAGAGCTCGTTGCAGAAATCCGCTATGCAATTGATGGTGAGTGAACAGACTTAACAAGCTATGTTTACGGTTTGTTTCGCAACTTTTTTCAAAAACTTCTTAACAAAAGATAAGATTTAGCCTAGCCTATTTGAGTAACACTTGTTTAAATAATGGTCACTTTTGCGAGATAGAATTCGCAATACTTCTTGAACAGAAAGTACCAGAATAATTGCAGTGCACGGCACTATATTTTGTGATTTGCAAGCGTTCGCCAAAAGCCCGCATGTCCATGACTGGCCAACTTTCTTTCCAGCTGGATCTCGTCATCACCACGGCAGAGGGCACGAGAGCGCTTTGCGAACTGTCCGGCATCGTCAGGACGGTTATTAAACTCGTAGCGAAAGACGACGAAGCGATAGCGCTTACTGCAGTCAAGTTTCTGTCCGATTTCGGCCGAGTGTCCCCCGTCGCGGCAAGGCAGATGCTCGCTGTGGAGTCCAACCTGTCAGTTTTGAAGCGCGTCATGGAGAAGAACTCGGTTGTGCGATACAGAGTGTACGAGGTAATTTTATTATGCGTGGCATTGCGCTCCGTCATTTTATTGGGGCCAAGACAGGTGAATAGTTATCTGTTGGTTCGATGCATATTTTTTGCTGATTGTATTTCCAGTCGTCTTCCCCACCATTGTCATAAAGCGTTTTACTGGAACTTTTTTGTTGAGTCAGTGACTTGTTTTTGAANCTATAGTCCACCTCTATTTTGTTGTGGAAAATATTGAACTATCCTATGAAGCCATTTAAGTCAGTGGTTCTTTTCACAAGGTTCTTGCCGAAAAACCGATTAGCGCCTACAAGTAATCAGCCATTTGCAAACCTTCACTGTTGATGATTACAAGTTTTTAGAATTGCTTTGGCTATTGTTACTAGTTTCTCAAGGCAGTGGAAATACCCATTTTGTCCACCTCACCACTACCGACGTTGTAGATACTATCAGCTTCTCGCAAATGCCACGTTGCACATTCTCAGTTCCTGCTTCAGCTTCTATTTCTTTCTTATTATTCAGCTCTGTTGTGTTGATAAAGAGCGCTGTTGCAGAAAGCTAACTTTGAATGTGTAAGCCACAAAGCGTCTCTTGCGCCTAAATTGGCTTTCCCAGTTTGGCTTGTTTCACTTTTTACTTTGTTTTATTTTTTTACTTGACCGGTAGCTTTGACTGCACCTTTCCGCAAGTGGTCTAATCATATGTTTGAGGTAGCTTTTTCTCTCGGCAGCTTGTACACTTCGGATCGTGTCTTGTGTAGCGGAACGTAGTTTGATACCTGGAAGTCCCTCAAAATCGTTTGAGAGACAACTTTCGTTAAAATAGTTGTGTTTCTTTAACCCTAGATATTTCTAAAAATGTTGGCCTTCAAACCTAGATGTAAGCTGACGTACACATGATTGTTTCTTTAGACAACGCTGTAGACTGAATATAACCTTGAGCGTACAACTTAGGAATTGTCGAACATTAAGAATGCAGGCTCATTCAAGGGCGCGCATAGTTCTTCGCACTAGACGTTCCTCCTTTTAAAAGAATTTCCTGGTGCTTAAAGACGCGTTACTTTTCAGGTAGTGATTTTTCCTTCTGAATACGTGTAAATTCATCAGAATTCTCAGTCGGATCGGGCCAGGTTTTGGGTCGGCTTCGGACTTAAGTTAGTCAAAATGTTTCGGGCTGATTTCGAGCCTGCATTTAAAAGTTTTTCGCAACGACAGATACTTTTGTCGCCAGTTACTGTTGAAGCAATCGAGTTAATTACATCTTCAATAAAATTAATTGATTGTGAATTATTTGGTCATTATTACTTTGCTATACCACCAATTTCCCGCTTTTGCGCATATCTTGACTCATTCGGTAAATCTGGCATGCGGACCTAAATCGGGCTTCAAAAATATATGTCGGTTCGGGTTTGTGATTTTATGCTCGGGCCAGGTTCCGGCTTCAAAATAAGGCCCGTTTACAACTCTAAATTCCATGCAAAGCTGTTCCACAAAAACGCTTGTCGTGGATTCGCGCGGCTTTTTAATTTAGGATCCTTCATCGAAACGTCATGTCGGCGATAGTAATATTCTTGAAAGCATGTAGTGCTGTCGCTGCGGCTCTTGTCGAAAGCGTAGGATAGTGGTCGTCATTCAGTTTTGGCTTCCAGTGTTTCTCAACCCTTTTTGGATCATGGAACATCTTTTACAGAAAAAACATTCCATGGGCCACTTTAGTACATGCTAACACCTTACCTAATTTATTGTATAGTAAAGGTTACAATTTTTAGGAACCTTTTGTAAAGGATTTACGAACTCTCAGTGGACCACTAGAAATTTCAGGTGGTCCACGTTGAGAATCACTGATTTAGGCCTACGCATGTTTTAGGAAAGGATTCCCGAGCACTCCTTAGGGAATCCCCGGTTCGAAAAATTTGTATGTTGCATGGGGAAAAAAACTTTTTTTCTGCTTGTATTCTTCACTCGTCGCTTTTTTTACAGATTTTCTAAAAATTACATTGTTCGTTTACTGTTTTTCACTGTCGGCGAGCCGTCGCGCAGAAACGCCAGTTTTAAATAATTGCAGCGATCAATACGTGTTTGTCAGTGTCATATTACCCGAAGGCGAAAATTACATAAGGACGAATTTTAAGAAAAACATCAGGAGGTCATCTCACCAAGCTGCTTTTCACTGGCGTTGCATGTGTTGTTTCAGATAGTGTGCAATGTGCAAGCCGAATCGCAAGAAATGCTCGATCTCTGCATTGCATCGGGCATCCTGGGCCAACTTACCGACGAACTGGCAAGTAAGCAGAGGTGTGCTTATATTCGCACGCATCTGTTGTACGCTAACAGCATCAGAGTTTCGTAAATTGTTAAAAGCTCACGCGTTCAATGGAACGTTGGAGTTCGGAGAAGCTGCCGCGACTGCACTGTCGTGAATTGCACTGGAAAGAAGCCGCAATGTGTGTGTCCGCTTTTATTGTATCTTTTGCACGGCGACCATTCGTGGACTCTGCCTCAGCATGGTAAATTCATCTAAAGCTGTTAGCAGTTGCACGTAACATCGCAAGCTCAGAGGCCCGTGTGCGGGGGCCAAGCCACCCTGGTTCAAAAGTGCGGACACTAACTAGAAATGAACGGCGTCAGTACATCTAAATTAGTGGTTCTCAACCTTTTATAAACCCACCTTTCAAAAAAATATCCCATAGACCACTTTGCTACGCTGACACCTCATGAACAACTACCGTATTTTTCGATTGTAAGACGCACGAAATGGTGTTGAAAAATTAATGTAAGCCGCCCTTGATTGTAAGCCGCTCTTAAACATAGGTTACCTAAGCCCCTGACACACATTCGCGTACTAGCGCGTTTCGCGTTTAATTGGCAACCCTGGTATTAATGATACACCATTACAGCTGCCTTCTGTTCATCATAATCCCTCCTGTGACGGATGTGCACGCGATGCTGAAGAGAATAGAATGTGAAACTAGAGTTTGGTTCGACAAAACGTAACCAAGGAAAGACTGAGCGTCATCTATACTTTTCGATAAGGTGAAAGAAAACAATATAAGCAGCACGAAACGATGAAAACAACCTTTATAAGCCGCGGCTTACAATCGAATAAATACGTTAGTCGAAACTGTATTGCACACAGATTAGTGAGGTCAAAGGCATATTCAACCTTAGTCCTGGAGCGCTCTGCGGGTGATCTAGAAATTCCAGGTAGACCACCTGTGCTACCCACGTTGAGAATCACTGATCTAAAGTAAAAGAAATTCCGCACATCTTCATGAATACCTTGTGCAGCCCTCAGTTGATATTGCGCTTGTGCTTCAAATATGGACGTGGTCGTTCTCATCTTCGTTGCAGGCGATGACGTGCTGGCGAAGGTGACGTGTTGCGCGACGTTGGCGGACATGGCGTCATCTCAACACAGCCTCGATCATTTGATCAGCTGCGGCGTCGTGTCAAGAATGGCAGAGTTGCTGTCTAACGCAAAGAACGACCCGCTCGCCGATCTGTACATTCCAGGTGCGAATGAACAGCAGGTCCGCAACATGACCTGTTGTTAGTTTGATACATTCTTAGAGTTGGAAAGATTGCGTTCATAGATCACTGCTTGGTGAGATGCGTGTGGAGGGTTCTTCTGTTTCTATGCTAACCGTTTTTTACCGCTTTCCCATGTCAGCCTTTTGTAATTTTGTTGATTTTAATTGTCTGAGATGTTTTCCTTTTGTTTCCACTTGCACTTCTATAAAATTTGCTTTTTGTCCGCTTTTGCTCAAATGTAAAATCGCTGTTTTTCTTCGTGAACTTGTGCTGTACTAGTTTATCAGTCAGATTATAGCGGCAGGCTGAGTTTTTTTTTCATCAAAACATTTCGGTCATTTGTCCGAAATAGCTTTAAACGCGTCCCTGGTTTTTTAGTTTTCGGATATTTTTTATGACTCAAACCGAATTGACTTACATTTTTTTCAGTCATGAAAAAAAAAATTCGATAAACGACCAAAGAAAAACAGGCGGTAGGTCTTCATTTTTCATTGCCAGCCAAATTGTTGCGTTACTTGCATTTTCAGGAGTGATAAAGTTCTTCGGCAACATGAGCGTGTACGGTAGTCCGAAAACCGTGCTGCAAGTCTATCCTGTTTTCTGCGACGTCCTGTTCGACTTGTTGAACGGTCCCGAGCCGGCCAAGAAACAGGTGGCCGTCGAAACGATCGCACTCATCGGTTCGTCGGCAGAAGGCAAGCTGCTGCTACACGAACAAGGTTCGTAGCTACAGTGCTAGCTTTTGTTGTCCACAACTATGTTGTTCGTATCCAGGGCTGTGAAGCAAGTACTTGAATTTCAAGTTCTGGTTCTGGCTCCTACTCCAGGCATCAAAAGTTTTAAGCTCCGGCTCCAGAATGATTTTATCGAGTAAAAACTGAAAAACATTGTTTTATTTGTGCAACTGGCTTGCCGCACAAACTAGGGAACCAGAAGTGTGGAAACAAAACCCAAATTTCTGACTCCGGCTTCGGCTCCACCATCTGAAAGTTTTAGACTCCGACTTCAGCTATCCAAAATTGCTTTGCTTTGGCTCCACAGCCCTGCTTTTGTCGATTTGTTTGCATGTGATCAACGTGTCGCAAAATGTGATCAACGTGTCGCAAAATGTGATCAACGTGTCGCAAAATGTGATCAACGTGTCGCAAAATCTGGTCAACGTGTCGCGAAATGTGGTCAACGTGTCGCGAAATGTGATCAACGTGTCGCGAAATGTGATCAACGTGTCGCAAAATGTGATCAACGTGTCGCAAAATGTGGTCAACGTGTCGCAAAATGTGGTCAACGTGTCGCAAAATGTGATCAACNTGTCGCAAAATGTGATCAACGTGTCGCAAAATGTGGTCAACGTGTCGCAAAAAGCGCGTGTGATCAACGTGTCGCAAAAAGCGCATGTGAACCACCTGTCGCAATATCCTGAGCTAGCACGTGTTAAACCGTTTTGGTTTTCAAAGAAGACTGGAGCCCCTTTTTGCCTTTACTGCTTTTTCCTTCTTACCTGGACATCAGTGGCGAAATTTATTCAAAGACAACGAAAAGTAAGTCATGATAATTTTTAACATATGCTAAAAAGACTCTTGTAAGTGCCACTGGCCAGCTCATGCACTACTTTCGCACGATTCAGCCACGAATTTGTTGCAAGTAGTATTTGCGTCAGTGTCTTGTGATTTGTGATAAGCATTGATGAAGAATTTTCACTGCTCCAGATTCTCTCTTTTCGCGTGTTCACTAGCGCGTGTATGAAACAGTGCAGCATGCACAACCAGTCAGGGCCAAAGCTGTATGCCACCAACAGTGAAACTGTAACTTCCGCAACGAAGTCTTCTTCCGCAAATTGTACAGGTTATGACAGGTGGTATTAGTATATGCAGGTACGCGTCCTTGAACGGCTTGAAAACGAGAGCAAAGACGCTTTTCGCAACGATGTTCTGCAATTCCGGGACATTCTGCGCTGCCGGGTCAATACCCAGAACACCAGCTTTTTCGAAATTGCCAGTTTTGTCGCTGCCGCTTCCAGCCCGCTGTTAAAACGCGAATGCGCTGTTGTTTAAATCCCGCGTTTGCAGACTTCGCCCAAACAGACCCTGTCATGCTTTGCAACGCAGGCGACCGATGCACGGAAGCGGTGAAGGAGATCTGCCGCGTGATGCTATACGGCGCGCAGGACTTGCGCGTGCGCGCCGCGCGTGCAATGTTCCAGCTGCTGAGCCAGAAGCAGGTGGGTTTAATCGACTGTTGCGCGCGTCCATCCAGTGGGCGCGTTTTCGGAGAGTCAGCGTTTGTCAGTCGGTTGCCTGGTCCATCTTGTCCACTGGAACCTTTGCCCGAGTTCAGAACCTGTATGGTAATGGGCGCCGGTAGGGTGGGTATTGGCCCCCCAGAAATTTAAAATTTGACATTTTCTTATTAAAATTTTAGCAGAAAAGGTTGTTTTTTTCTAGTTTCGAGTGAGTAAATGAAGTTTCACCGTATTTGGTTCCCACCTGGAAAAATCTACTATTGCCCAATCCTCTGGAAAAAATCCTTTCGGCGCCCATATGCACGGTGCTGGCAGCAGTCTATCTCAAACTGCCCTACCCCCCTTTAGACAATTAATTGCCCCAGTGTGGGGGCGTACACCCCCCCGACAATGGGAAGCTCTGGAATATACAGACAGCAGAACGTTGCATGTTCCGTTTACCTTTATACTTCTGCACCAGGCGACCACCCCCCAACCTTGATATTTAAACCCAGCCGAGCAGCGTCTCTTACGTCGTTGCACCGCAAGCTTGTGTCCACAATCGCACGCATTTTAGTTCGTCATTTTCGACGGCGGACAAAGCAGTTCTCGACTTGGAGTTTTTCGATGAAACGCAACAGCGCGTGTGACGTCCATGCATTCTAGGCCAGATCCGCCTCGGCCTTTCTTCCGTCACAGGCCGAAATGACCGAAAAAAATTAAGTCAATTCGGTCAGAAATATAGACCAATGAATAGTGTTACTGAAAGTTCCACCACTGCTACGGTGCAAATGACCGCAATGTCTCGATGACCAAAATGTCTCAGAAAAAAATGACCGAAATGTCTCAGCGAAAAAAAACAGAGTTCCGCATAGCGCCGCTGAAGGTCCGGCAAGAATTTGCTTAACCAGAAATCAAATAATAAAAGTTTTGCCGCGCTCTGCTCAGTATTCAGTGTTACGCAAATTGCATCTTTCAGGTGTTGCAGTCGGGACTGCAGCTTCGATTGTTGTTGTGATACCATTGACTGATCGCATTAAGCTTTTGTGCCGTCACAATACTAAATCCAAACGTTTTCTTTAATCGCGCACCCGGTAGCGCTGTCACTGCACGGACTTCCGATCAATAGCAACCTTCTAAACCGCAAGTCTTGGCCCGCGTGCGTGTGCGGCTGAGTTTAACGGCGAGAAAACTTTTAAACCTGAAGCCACATAACTCTCCGCAGTGAACTTTTTTGAACCTATTGTATGTAAACTTTTCAGCTTTATTCGTTGACAGCAGAGCGCGCGCCATTGCGTCTGTGCAACGATCTGGATTATTTAACAAATATTTAGGGTGACGATCAAAATTCCGATCAGGCACTGTTTATGTACTTCCAGTGTTAATATGCTTAGGAAATGCATGTAAAATGATTATTATCAAACACGTGTTAAAAATTACATTTTTTCGTGATTCCGAAAATATTCGACAGGTCCATAATTTCGTATCCAGTCTTGGTGCGATTTCTTTCTTTAATTCCATTCTCCAGACCAGCGTTTCTCAAACTGTGTTCCGCGCCTTTCTTCAAAGTGTTGCGCCGAACAATGAACGTGACGCATTGAAAGTCCATTGGATTCCACTCGTCACATGTTGGTGTTTATTGCCTCACAATGAGCGCGAATCATCTGCATAAAACATTTCTCGGCGATGCAAAACATATCAGGGGATTGAACCACTCATCCCAGTTCCCCCCCTTAAATGCGCCCGTATTTCTTGGTGTTCCGAGGCTGGAAACGTTCGAGAAACCCTGACCTAGACCCTGTCGCAAGTTGGTGACGGCTGCCATGTGCAGTGAACCTCGGTTAATCCGGTTTCGATTTGACCGACGATTTTATCCGGTTTAGGCGAAGATCCGGATTAACCGAAGATGGCTGTTTCTAGCCTGACTTCATTTAAGTACTGAGATATCGGTGAAAATCACTTGAATCAAACACATTTACGACTCAGCAGCAGACTTTCGCAAAAGCAAAACATATATATTGATGTATTTACAATGGTAGGCGTACATCAGACTAGCAACCGCCATATCCAGGCAGTACAGGCTCTAGCTTTGCAGCCGGCTGTTTGAGGAATCTCATGCCTGGTTCTGCTCCCATCTTATTGCAATGACTCAAGCTTGCACTCATCATTCAGCAATGATTGTAAAGCCACAGCAGTGACCACATCAAGCGAATCAATCGCAATTTATTGCGTAAGGAACCTAGTTTCGTGTGTTACACATCTTCAGTCCTTACTCAAATTCTATTTGAATAA
>JGI24159J19872_10005100_pt1 | contig 16921 bp, 16 predicted proteins | sample Ectturendosymbi4_FD_19872 | JGI IMG/M metagenome (IMG submission 19872) | reverse complement strand
GTTATATGAAACTTATTGGTAAGTTTCAGTGATTCGTGTGTATTTCATTTATCAAATAAAAACAACCAAAAAATATTGGAAGTGTATGCTTTAATCTTGTCTCGATTATTCAGGGAAATCAGGAATCTTAGGGAGACCAAGCGAACTTAGCTTTCGTGAGTGTCGTCCTTGTTACGTCTAAGACTGAACCCATGTTGTACTTTCGGACGAAGCTAAATGCGACAATCTAAGTCTTAATTGATTTAGAAACTCGACTACAATTTCAACCTGTGCAATTTTTTGCCATTACAATGCTGTTTTTGGAAAACTATTTCAAAACTATGATAATTTTCGCTCCCATCTATGTGATGTAGTTTGGAAAAGCAGAAGTAGCAGGAAGACGTTTCTGGCTTTTTGTTATTCCACCCATGAGGTTGACGTAAGCCTTTATGATTTTCAGAGAATGTTTCATGCATTGTTTGATCAGTATTATCATCGTGACGCTTTAGTTTTCACCCAAACTCTTTTTGTCTTTCCGAAACTGTTTCTCCTTTCGTTGTGTTGAAATATAGCCAGATTAAAAAGCATAAACTGGCAACTAATATCTAAGCAAAAGGTTTAAGATAAGTGATTGGACGTTTTTGAGATGTTCTTTTAAACGAAAACACATTGGCAATGTCTTCTAGTGAAAGGTTTTCTTGCAACAGTTGAACGAGTTGCCGTGAATTGCGATTAAAAGCTTGTCGGAACTTTTGCCCTGAGAAACAAGCGAACTTCACCGCGTTACCTAAAGGTTATCACTTGTCTTTCACCAGCTGTTCTTACTCCCAAGCTACCTCGCTGTTCGCATCTTCATCCAAATCTTCGTCCACACCGCTGTCGTTTCCGTTTTGACTCGCACCACTGCTCGCGCTTGGGCTTATTCCGGGTGGCTGGTAACAACTGGATCTTCCGGCAAGTACTCGGCATAAGTTTTCACCTTCCAGCGTAAAAAAAACAGGAACTAAAAATCATGTCCTTCATGCATAAGGTCATTATGATTTTGTCTCATCAACTTTTTCCTGGTGAAACGATCACAAACAATTGCTTCACGTGGGCCCGGGCCAGCAGTCACGGGGGCAGTAACACCCCAATTTTTTGTGCCCCCAAAATTTTGTTGTGNCCAGAAAAATTTGTTTTAAACATATAATAAAAATAAAATTCTTGCCCACCTCAAAATGTGTTTTCCCCNAAAAAAACTTACAACCTGGCTACGGAGCAGCGTGGGGCTCAAACGCTCGTGCTCCNAATCCATGACGTTGTTCTTCTGAGATCGATTTCAACCACAATAAAACAGAAAATGTGATTGTCGGCTACAGNGATAACGGTTTAGCCGCAAGGCAGCTCGTTGCACAGTGGAAGTTGAATGTTTCGTTACCCTCTGCTATAACGTGCGTTCAAGTACTACCGTATAAAAAATACAAGATCATTACCATCGGGATGATTTTTTGTAGACTTCGGAGCTGATCCTCCGAAGTCAAACCCTAGAAGACAATGCTATCAGAGTCAACCCTAGAACACAATGCTACGAGGAACCGAATGTGGAGGTGTAAATGTGATTTCCTATCGACGCAGTCCAGTAGGGATGTTATCAATTTACATAACAGTGCGAAACAGCGTACAACGTTTAGGTTTGCCTTTTCATACCGATAAACGCCGGAATTCCCTACAAAGGTTGACTGCACCCACGGTGCCACACATTCTATCGACTCCCAGCGAAACATCTTGCCTGTTCATTTGGGTGATTTTAATCAAGTATATTGGTTCAGCGAAACGCATCTCATTAAGCAGTACACCAAAGGTCACCCTTTGCCATTATGAACAGAAACTGAAAATTTTTAGCCAAAATTCTTCAGGGATTTCAAGTGTTACTACAGTTTTGAGATCACAACTACCTTTGATACGATTCATTGTTGTCAAGCGAATGACAGTATAAAACACAATTTTTTTGCGAGCGGAATGACTTTTTTGTATAGGCTTCAGCGCTACAATAACTCGGACGGAGAGCTAAATATAGTACAGAAAAGATACCAAGCAGCATCATAGTTGATGACTGTCAAATAACTTGTTTGGTGGAAAGAGGTGAACTCAGCTTTCACAAATGCATTCCTTGCAGAAATAGACTGCTCTGGTGCGACGTGCAGGCTTAACTTAATTTATTTTCAAATGCGTAAAGCGGGCAACTGGCATTTATTTCAAAACAATGTTGGCCATATCCGGAGCTGCGAGACGCAATCTGAAAAATGCATCAAAAATTCATGAGATTTTCTGATGGCAGGAAAGCTTCGCCAGCCAGTGAGCAAAAAAAGCCTCAAACCTAATGCCATCCGTTCGTTGCTTTGTTTACCGATGCACTGTCATTAGAAGACAGAAGCTTGCTAATAGTTCATGTTGCTTAAAGCACAGGGGTGCATGCACAACCTTTCCGCTATTGTCGGCCGCATTAAGTTTATTTTTATTGATTACGGCCGCCAGTGACTTCAAAATATTTTTATTTTTTTGCATTGTTTCTGTTCTGGCTCCAGACACTGAGCCTAGCCTGCTTCCACACATCGGTTTGACTGTCTTTCTACTAAGTATCCTAATACAGCAGACAAAGAGTTTTTATTAATGCACGGCCGCCACAACTTATATTTTAAATTATATGTGCAAGGTCACATAGATTTTTACCTAAGGCTGCAGGTTGTGCACACCTGTTCTAACATTACAAGCGGCAAACCAGAAACTTGTAACATGTAATATCGACGCTGTGCGCTGGCAAACAAAACGCAACAAGGTATGACGTTAATTGCTGAATGGCGTAGCATCGCGAAAGAGCGTCCCAGATTGCTGGTTACTGCTTTCTACTGCAGAAAATTGAAGATGTGGAAAACAGCTTTGACATTTCAATCCACGACAATCGAAATGTTCAGTGTACGTGACACAAGAAACGTCTTCGCGCCTTCCTTTATAAAAATAACCTGTTGCGATTCGTCACACCAGGATCTGTTAATGTTTTTTATTACATCAATGCATGACGTATGCAGTGTCGCCAAAAATGCTGTCAGTGAGTCTTCCTGTATTTGTGACATAGTACACATTTAAGCGTGCTATTTTCAAAAACAGGGGAAAACAAAGGGTAATGTCAAAATCTGCGTTCTTTGCCGGATAAAAGCAGAAAAACCATTAACAACACGTTTGGGAGGTTCAGGATTTGAACGTGCACGTGCATATAAAGGCATGCATGCCAATGAAAATTAATGCAATTATTATGTTTACTCAGTACGTTTAATCTTAACTATTCCTGGGTAAAGTTAGCCACGTTTTGAATATAATTGCAGTGAAATTTGAACCTTTGACTGAGGTGTAGTCTGAATTCAACAGGAAGTATTGGCCTATGCATCATACTTACTATTGGTTTTCTGCAAAATATTTCGCCTTATACGNAATCGGTTCTAACTTAACAAAATGTTTTCAACTTCTGTAAAACNCTATGCACTGTGAACAATGATCTTCATTTAAGGAAACAACAGNCTACAGGTCAAGAATCNGCAAAAACAAAATACAGTGAACTTCGTAAAATTGCGGATAGACCTCAAACGATTTTGATAGAAACAGGTTGAATGTCGGCATAGGCCAGCGAGTGTACATGTGTACGCTGGAAAAATAAAGTGTTTCAGCAGATCATGAGCATATTCGTAGGAGATTGGGGTGCCGTCTCACCCTCACACCTTACAAGATTGCAAAAAACGGGAAAAACGTTTTGAAGAATTTCAAAAATTTTTGTAGAAATATGACAAATTAACAAATTTGTCACATTTTTGAAAAAAACATAAGATATATAACTTAGCAGTATTGCTTACTGTTTCAGATGTACTAAGCACGACATCTATTTTATCTGTTTGAAACCTCATGACTGAGCGCAATTACTTTGAAATAGTTTGAACAATGCCAAATAGCTCATCGGAAGTGTTTGCGTTAAAAGCGGAATTGGCATGCATCGATTCGCCGAACGAACTGTGACTAGCGTCGTAAGCTCGTAAGATTCTGCAACATTGTTTGATGTACGCAGCAGTTGTTGCAACGCATCGTTCACACTCAAAACAAAGTCCGATAATTAAAATCGAAAGCGGCTGATTGCGGTTGCTTCGATCACAATCATGACAACAGAAACTACGAATTCTGGAATTGCTGTCGATCGATCGTTTCACCTGTTAATCGCCTCTTGGCTGCTGTGAACGTGCACCAAGGCTACGCTTTTCAAAACCGTTTGCAAGAAGAAAGCAATTACAATGCTTCAACGTCACCAGAAAGTTACCTAGATGCAGTCAAACAAAATGTCTAACAAACGAACACAAGGCTTCTCGCTGAGTTCAGCGATGCAACCTGCAAACGCTTTGCGATCAGGTGAGTATTAAAAGTTGACGCGTTTCGTGCCTTTGCAATACAATATTTAGTGCCAACTTCCTTTTTGAAGCTCAAACGTGCCTAATTTTTCTAGACGTGTCATGTACGTGCAAAACTGAAACTTTTCACAGACGTAAACTTTTTGCGTCTCATCTGCGGGTGTTTCTTATGGGTTGGTTCGTAACATTTGTAATCACCGTTCTGCACACCGCTGTGAGATCGCATCAGTGGCGTACAGAGGTCTGGTGATGCCCGGGGCGACTGCTTGATTGGATGCCCCTCTACCAAATTCTAGTATTAAACAGTGGCGTATGGTGGTCATTGTTACTGGATATGCGGTGTTTGTGACGTCACAATATGACGTCATATTCACGTTTGCAAACTAACGTTTTGGCGAAGTTAGTCGACACAACATGCATATTCAGGAACGCCGGAGCAGCGGTAGCGATGCAGCCCCGTCGCCACGGGGGTCTTTTGAGGGCTTAGTCCCTCCGAACAAAGCTCCAAGACCAATCAAAGTTAATTATGAAGCACCATAAATCGGTGGAGTTTTTACCAAATGTCAGAATGTCAAGCCCCCAGAACAGACGAAAACCCCTTTATTGAAAACTTTTTGGCGACGGTTCTGTTGGAAAGGGTGAGCAATGAAACAGTTGAGGGCAATGGAAACTTATAAAAAAATCGTTACCAACATGGGCGTCCGCAGAAATTTTTCCAGAGGGGAGCAAAGTCGACATTTTGCTTATTTTTTCTGGTTATTGACGATGCAACGCAAATTGACGTATACAAAAAAGAAAATGTCTAATGTTACGGCAACAGTTGCATACAGTGCTTTCCTTATCAGAAAACTTTACAGTGAGCAAATGTTTGTTTTAGTGAGCATGGCCGCATGGGTATTTTAAGACTGAGTTTGAAGAGTTCTAAATGAATTACCAACTTTGTGAATTTTTAGAATTGTGCAAAATCTTATGAATATACGAACAAACTACAAATTTAATTCAAATAGCTTCTGTTTTCGTGCTTTTCCAATGTTTTGGAATGCTACAAGTGCGCGAGATGAGATTTCACTGCGCAAATGGTGTAGTACTGGTTCTGCGCATTTGCGTACCTTTAGAGGAGCATTGGTTGCAGAAAACGCGCTTTGTTGGCAGCAATGCTTCTTTTTCACTCATGTTTCTTTACACATAGTATAAACCAGGGATGGGCAAACTTGTTCAATGGAAGTCATTTGCAGAAAATCAAAAACACCAGCGAGCCGTGAAACCAGTTTGTAGTGTCCACGCAAATAGGTAAAGAATGCAAGTTTTACATTAAATGATGTACAGTAATTGTCGGTATGAAGTCTTCGTTTGATTTTCTAGTCCCCGAAAACATGGACAGTATGTTGCTAAAGCTGTGCGAATTAATTCTCTCAAGTGTTCATTTTTCAGGGTTGCGCGGTGGGTCTGCAAATGCCTCTTCGGGAAACACACGAAAGAATGCTTTCAACGATATGTGTCTTCAAAAATTTTAATTTTCTTCTGGGAACGTAGTAGCCTAACTTGCGATTTAGGCTCACTGTCGTTGCTATCAAATCGCGCCGACTCCCTGATGACCAGTGTTCCCTCTAAGATGCGCAAATGCGCAGAACTACCAGAGCATTTGCGAAGTGAAATCTCATTTTTGCGCACTTGCAACATTCCAAATTTGTTATCGTGTATACATCGCATAGCCCTTTCGAAACGTTCACTGGTTGCGTGTCTCCATCAGGGTGTCAAACACAAATTGCTCCGAGGGCCAATTAGGACCTATGAAGCAACCAGAGGGCCGCATTATGACGCTGGCGCAACAATGGCGGTACCTGAACCTTACAAGAAACAGCTTTTACATTTTATTTCTTGCGAAATGTATCGTGAGTTATACGCAAACCATTACTAGCCGTCTCTTCGTTCGTTTAAAAAAAACTTGTTGACTTGCTGGCGGAACACTTTTAAACATCGGAGAACAAACTAAAAAACTTAAATCTTGATTATATGAAAATTCCCAAAACGCATCTCGGGCCGCACACAATGCCCTCGGGGACCACGTGCGGGCGGGCCGCGTGTTTGAGACCCCTGGTCTACATGGTTGTGAAATTGCGTGCGCACTGAAACAAACATTTGCCCGATGTAAAATGTTCTTACAGGGAACACTGCTGGTGAATAACGTCACAAACTTGTGTAAACACATTGATGAATGAAACAAGCGTTAAATTTGAGGTAAAAACTCTCTATCAATTTGAGGTATTGCTATTCATCTAGAAGAGCCACACAAAATATGTCGGCGACACGCAATTTGCCCACCACTGGTTTGACCCTACGTGCCTTACCGCTATCAGCAGTCACTGTGTTGCTGCATTACCCGCCCAGACGTTTGCATTCAATAGTTACATGCGGCAAAACGCCTATACCACCGTATCTTCAAGTGCATCTTCGAAGATTTGCTGCCATGTTATTGTTACGAAACAAAGGCCAATAGTAGAACAATTCGCTCCCAAGTTTCGCAACCTGCCTCTGCAGGCAAGGAGGGGACATGAGTAAACTGCAAACTCATAACTGCATGTTATCAAAACAGTGAACCTGACTCTTGTGCCGTATGAGCGTCATATCGGCAAACAAACTGTCATTGCAAAAATTAACCCAAATATAATCAGAATTAATTTCCTGATTTCACGTTTTCCAAAAATTTTTGCTTCTTAGTCCCAATTTCTAGTGGGGGCAAATGCCCGTTTTTTCCCCCTCTGCGGACGCCCATTGTTACCAATTATGTTTGTGTCTATTCAGCAACAATGTTGACCTCAAAAATATAAACAGAAATGTTAAAAAATCATTCTGAATTTTCTGAGTGTCGGAGTAGCTGCAATAAATTTGTTTCAAGTCGATCTTGATAAACCAAGAATTAACCTATGATACTGTAATGAAAAGCAGTGGTGTTGGAGGTGGGGGTGCAGGGGTTGCAAGCTCAACCCCAAAAGTTTTGATTAGCTGAAAATCTGGGCAAAAACCCTGAAATCCGGGTAAAAATATCCCCCAACGTTGTTTGACTTCAAGAAATGGCGCCCAAGGTTTGCATAAAAACACAAGAAGACCTTTTTTTGGAGGTTACACCAAAAAGAGGTCTTCATGATCTTTGTGGGAGAAAATTTAGAGGCAAAAGTTGCACAAAAAAACTTTTCGGCAAGTTTGGGGAAATCCGAGCAAAATCCTTCACACCCCGAAAATTTGCCTGCTCCTACACCAATGATGAAAAGGCAATTCCGTCCCCGTTGCCCCTCTTTTGAACGGGCAGAGGGGGAAACAGGCCCATAACCAGCTTGGGACACCAGAGGTGGCGAAGAGTTTTCTGAGAGGGGCCCACATTTTTTTAAACTATGTCTACTAGTTTTGACCTACAACACATTTTTCCAGGGGGGGCGATAAGTTTTGTAGGAGGGCTTCGCCCTCCCTAGTTCCGGGCCTGGGGGAAATGCCCTCGCCATGCCTCCATTCTCCGGCGTCCATGTGTATATTATTCGACACACATTCTTTTTACCCGTTGCTGTAAGCTACAATGTGTCACTGCAATGAACTTATCAGCGGTCTCGTAAGACAAACCAGTTCATAACTGCAAAAATATCCGATAACGCGTTAAAACAAGGAGTGGAACACACTCAGTGCTACGTCAGCGCAGTTCTCAACTGCAAAAATACAAGGCTGCGCGAATGTCTGGTCGAATAGCAGTCGATCAGAAGGTTTGTGGTTGGGATGGTGGACACCCCGGGTTGGCAGTTTGAAACTTGCTAAACTACACAAGAATTGAGAATGCGCATGAAGTACGCAAGAAAATTTACGTTTTTATTATGTGGCTGTTATGCATACAATTACCAAGGGGAGAAAAGACTGCACCGGATCACTGCTACGGGCTTGTGTACGCCATTGCACCGGATCACTGCTACGGGCTTGTGTGAGCCGTTAAGACTATTCCAGCTGAAATGCCAATCAATGACGAAACTCGAAACGAAGCACGTATCGCAAGCACAGGTGTGCGACTGTGTTAGCACAAAAAACGAAATGGGAAACTTGCGATGCATCACAAAATCAAATAGGGCAGGTGTTAGGACAGTTTTGAAGTTTGGCTCAGATATTCAAGTAAACGTCCATAATTATCTTCGGTGTTGATGTAATTGGACCAAACCAAAAAAACGCCATTTTTTTAAAAAGTCCACTTGATAAACAACAATAAAACCCACCTAAAAGCTCACTCTACTTTTCCTTTGAAGAATGTACTATGAAGTGAAAAATAAGATAAGCAGCATACTTGTGCAGTTAATTGTACATTTTTAATGAAACAAAACGAACAGCAACGAAATTTGAAAGACTTGAAAGAAAGAGAAGAATAATTCGAAGAATTTGAGTAAATTCTACTGTTTATCTTCTTCAGCTCTGTAAAATCGGTATATTTTAATCAAATTTTCTGCCTTCTCTACATTAAAGCTGTTCCTGATGTTGGACCATAATACACCATATGTTAAAAAATGCACTATATAGATGCTGAACCAGCAGGGCATTTACGAAAACTTGACGTGAAACTGCAGAGTTTGTGTGGGAGTGGCTTTTCTTTCTTTGCTCTGCGCGTTCTTGTCAAGCCTTACCACTTTGCAGCTAATTAACCAACACTTTACGAAAACAGAGATGGGATACATTTCTTTACCCTCAAATTTGAATGCCATAATACGTATAACAAGTTATTATTGTGTAATTCTGAAATTTATGATATTGCATGATGCAACAAAAACAATTCAGAATGGGGTTTTTGTGTATTTTTTAAAAAAAAGAACAAAAACCTGTTTTTTAAAAAAAACAACAAAAAATCGGATTTAAAAAACTGGTGGGTTGTTTGTTTTTTTAAATGGGTTTTTCTCAACCCTGATTGTCTTTCAATCCTTTTTGTGACTTTCCCTTAATCGCACGATCTGGAGCAAGTCACGTCACTATCAGTTTGATTGGGACTGCGCCGCAAACTTAGAGTGTAAGTCCCTGGTAATGAAGAAGCTGAGAATTACTGGCATTTGTATACGTAAAAATTAGTGTTGACAACAAAACAAGTTTCGAAAAATTAAATCCATGCAGCATGTATTAGTAGCCTTACAATAGGAAAAATCATCTAGCTACAGCATTTAATTTTTTGTAATTTCACTCTTTGGATGCCCCCCTGCCTTGGATGCCCGGGGCCGTCGCCCCGTTCGCCCCCCCTCTGCACGCCACTGGATCGCATAGCTGTTGATCGTATCTAGCATATTTTGATTCAAGCACTTTTATAAACCTAAAGTCCGACTAAATGTCTGGTGATGTGAAACTTTATCCTTTCCAGTTTTCATCCCAGATGGCATTTACACAAGGCTAATGCAGCGCTTCTGAACACGTGAGCAAGGAAGTAATGTCACGTGCAGGGGCATAACGAGGGAGGCAAGGGAGCACAATTTCCCGGGCGCCGAATCACTATGGGGGCGTTGAATCACTGCGGGGGCTCCGAAAAGTTCCAACAATGTCACAAGTACTTTCTTCAATACAGTACATTTGCTTCCAAACAACCTCGAATGCGAACATGGGGGTGCCAAACTTGCTTCTTGCCCCGGACGCCATCTAACCTCGTTACGCCTCTGGTCACGTGGGCCGTGACGCAGACCACAATGTAACAGTGCAAACAGTGCGTACTGCTGTCAACGCGTATTAAGTACTATAGAAGTTTGTGTAGTAGGCTATACCCTTCTTTGTCAGCGTCTGCCACCGTATTTCTTTTTCCATTCACCACTGCTTACCTCTGTGAGAAGGGCTACGCAAACGCAAATGTAACAAAGCCGAAGGTCGGGAACACTTTTAAACCTGACTGTCTTAAAGTTACGTTGTGTATGCGCTTGTCTCCTATCACTGCTCAAGTTGATATCCCTTATCAAACAAGCCAGCTCGAGTTTGGTATTAACATTACGTTGAATGCGCAGTTAATATTTATTCCTTTCTCACAAATAAATTTTAATTTTTTATATCATTCTGCCGCAATATTTTATAGTGGATCCCCAAAAAATAATCAACAAATTTGGATGGGAGTTGAAAAAAGTTGAGAAATTTTGGTTTAAGACTAAATCGAGTTGAGCACTTGTTAAATGATCTTTGATATTTTCACCGCGATTTTCATCAACAAAGTAAGCAGCCATAATGTCAAAGCATTTTTGCCAAAAAAATCTCCAGTGTTTTTTTAATTGCTGCGGGCTAAAAGAATTGATTACCAAAAGGTGAATATATTTTTAGCAAAAATATGTCCGAATGCTGTTCAAAAGAACTAGTTTCGACATCGCTGAAACAAAATAAGTGTTGAAAAGTTGAAGTATTAAAAAGATGTGATTTTAATATGAATTGACAGAAATGCCGGTAAATATTGCCAGGATATTGTAGATATATGATTTCGTAAGTACAAAGGGACCAAAATACTCACCAGTACACACTGCTTCGTCGCAGGCAGTTTCTATATGTCTGCTAAGTTCTTGGTTTTCCACTGCAACGGCTTTCCCAGCCCGCACAAAGTTTGTGACAGCTTTAGACACAACCTGTTATTGAGGCAAAAATCAAGATAAAGTATGATCGTTTTAACACACCGCTTACTATCTGAAGCAGTGGCGCGGTGCTATAGCAAACCATTTTTGGGCCGTTAGGTATGATCACAAATTTGAAGTTGGAATTTGCGTAATTGTTCCCTGAAGGGAAGTTAAAAACAAAAAGAGTCATCGACTTCAGTCAGGCGTACTGGGAAGTCAAACTTACCAGAAAACGTCAGTCCCCTTCAACTCTTCGTCTTGTATGCCCGTGATTTTGAATAACGAGAAATCGAAAACAAAATTTTATTTCGACAAATTTCAGTAAAGCGGGTCCCGGGATCCTTTTGGCATGACAGCACTGATTCAGAATAGCGGAGACACATTTTAACAAAAGCATGTTTAGACTATTAGACTCATAACAAAATTTTGATAAAAATACTGTATCGTGGGATGTCAGCCAAATATCTATAATTTCGTTGCATCTGTTTGCGACAACCGTGAACAAACTCTGCTTTGGCCCTTCCAGCCGTGAAGAAACGCTCTGTGGAAACATGACTCTGGTGAGCCCCTCATTGCTCCTGGACCTGTGCACCCTGTTGCTCGTTCAATCCCTTGACATCCGTAACCATACATGCATAGAACCTCGTCCTTCTTTTGGTTAGGTGACTGAACACAGTACTAAACAAAAATGCACTCAAAGTCACCAAGTTAAGAAGCTAACACCATTCTGAGAGCAACACTGTTTGAGATTCGTATGTTGAGCGCCTAGTTAGGGAGCTTGCCGGTTTTCATTAACCGGCGAAGCATAGCAAACTTTGAAAAAACTCTTGGAATTGCTATGGCTGAGTCTCCATTTGATCGAAGGATTCAGTTTGAAACCAAAGCAGATAAAAGGCGTTTTTTGCCCACCAACTACATGAAAACCAAAAACATGATGTGGGATCGCAGAAGCTTAAACGACAAATCTTTGTTGTTTTTTAACAACCGAGTTTTACGCCATTCTCATAGATCCAGTTACTCACATGTATTGCTTGATCCGTGGTCAGTGTATTGCTAGAAGTCGGAGACGTAGCGGCTTGCGATGTTGNTCTTTGACGGATCAGCGACGACAGCTGAAAACACGCANAGTAGTAATCAGCATTTAAAGCTACCAGAAGGTTTTAAAGGCCTGCTGCNCATTGTTTGCAAAATCATCATGCCTTTGCAGACCGTTACGTTGGTCTACGCCTACGCAGTATTCCGACGTTCTGCACTGTTGAAACTTGAAAATAATGAGGAAAATGAATTTTAATCTTTAGTAACATGACCAAAAGAGGGGCAAATAGCCACCTGACGCAGCCCATGCTAATTTTCAACAACGCAAAGCAGGAGTCACAGCATGGCAGTCATACGTGTTTGACGAATCACGTGAATCATGTTTGAATAAAATCATCGTAAATCGTAGAGAACACGTCATTCCCCGCCAAGTGAGGACAGCTGCAGCATGAAAAGCTAATCAAAGCCNATCCGCTATGGACAGNGGCTTCGATCTCTAATCAGTGGAGCGAGGCTTGTCGGAAATGAGATCCTTGTGTCATGGCTTGTAAGAATCCCGCGGCAATCGACAGGAATTGATCCGGTGTCGTGAACTTTGATGGGACTCCTACGTGCAGCCGTAAGAAGCGCGCTGATGTCTTCTTAATGTTACTCTAACAATAGATTATATCGCAATCTTTTTGCAAATTTTTGTGCAGTATGTGTAACAACCAAACAAAGAAAAGCATCACTTTATTTGCTAAAACCTGTGTGAAGCCATTTTGTCTTACATTAGAAGAAAACCTTTAACATGCCTTTATTTCAGTTTGCAAACTGTACATCTAGCATTCTAGATGAAATTTGTCTTAAGAATGAACCCTCTCATCCGAAAGGCTGTTTAGACACACAGCCATGATTTGCTAGGCTTATACAAAGCACAAAACGTAAGCAGTTGCTAAGTTCCCCTTTCTTCCATCATTTATTTTTGGTCTGTTAAGAGGATTAAAATTTTTGGTCGCAAAGTAAACTGTCAGTTTCATTCCGTTACAGTAGTAAAACGCGTTACCACCGAGTTTGGTTTGTACGTCAGTCTGCCTAGTACGTTTATGTGTTCTTTTAGCTGACTGGTACATGGTATAGCGTGCAACCAGAATAGATGTAAGAGGCAGAGGGAACAGCGAGGGATGTAACCCCCAACTATGTTTTGTCCGGAAAATCATTTCACACATGAAAAAAAAGTTTGTATCGAAATTGTAATATTTTTAATTCTGTATATCAATTCAATTGTTTTCTAGTATTAATGGGGCGAAAATTGAATTAGATGTGTTTCTTATTGATTAGAGAAGTCAAACTGTAAAATAAAAAAATCCCCTGTTGGGGCATGGGCATACTTTTTCGGCCAAAATGCTGTATCAACCAGAATTTTTGGACCACTACACTTATGGCAACAAGTACACCTAAACCATTTAGTAGCAGGACACTTTTTGCCTAAAACGTTTTTGTAGAGACCTGCTCATGAGCATGATGAATGGATGTGGAGTCCACATTTCTATGTCTCGTGTGACCAAGGGTAACAACCGAACTATCAACGACCTGCACAGGGCGTACGCTTTATTTGTGGAAACGTATGAGGATTGCAGCTTCTTATTGCCTGTGATCTACAAGAAACTTGATGCCTACTGGCAGCAATCCGTCACATTTTTGATCGTCGCAGCTCGATCAATCGTCGTCCGAGCAAAGGAGAGGTTACAACATCCGCTCATAGGTTCAGTCGTCAACGTCCTTTGGCTAAATTAACTGCACTTGCCCGTGACTGATTGAAACCGTTTTTTTAATGATTCAACGCTCGATGTTTTAAAAGCTCCCTTTTTTGTGATCAAATACATGGACATTCTGCTGTTAGCGGTTGCGTCGAATGTGAAATAATGCGCTGACTCTAATGCAAAGCAATGGCGGACTTTTGTTATTATGTTTATCCCACACGACCCTAAGCGTTTAGTCCTTCCCGGCCAAGTAGAAGCTTAGACAAACCGCAGGCAGAAGTGGAACATCTGCGCAAGAGAATAAAATAGCATCAACCGCTTCGCTCTAATTTGCTGGGATAATGTAGTTTTAAACTCCTTTGAAACTCGTGAACAAGAAAAGCAAATCGTACGATTTTCAGACTGCAATAGGTGGATTCATCTCTATATTAAAATTTTCTTCGAAATTCGATAACCATTTAAAACCGAAAACTTACATTTGGTGTCCTTGGCACCATAAAAATGGATCCGTTAAAATTTAGAATTGGCACCTGATCAGTGGCGTAACTGACGGGGGCAGAGGGTGAAACGCCCCCCCTGGCAAGTTAAATGTAAAAACCGGGACCCCACGTAGCTTTCGGTTTTTGGATTCTTTTTGTTTTCAGTAGGTTGCTGCTTTTTTGCGTTTTTCGAAGTAGTTTCCGGTGATTTAGGGTTTTAGTATAGCCACCCACATCCAGATTCACCATCGTTTCTCAAGTTATTTTTCTGAGTGCTGGCTAGTGGACCCTTTCAGCTAACCCCCCTGGCCCAAACCCCTAGTTACGCCACTGCACCGGATCACTGCTAAACTTAAAGCTGAATGAGGCTGAATAATTTTTATGGCAGCAGCACAAAGCGTATTTCTTGACGGAAACTTCATGAGCAAAATGACGTATCCTCGCTCCTATGCACTACAACTAGGACTATTTCTCACTCTCAGTGAAGAGGTGTTTGCATCCGTTTATGCAAGCATGCAATTGTGCAGACATTTGAAGCGTAGGGCAGTACAAATTACTACTGTGTATAGCTGTGCATGAGAAGATTACACCATCATACATCCAACCACTTTTGCTGAGTGAAGTCCCTAACTAAAACATTTCTCCACATTGTGTAAAATATGGCACTTCGTAGTTTGAAGGTTTTAGATAAAATGACAAAAAAGCAACATACACTTTTTACAACTACCAAACGAAGTTTTAAGCAAGTACAATGATTCAACTGAAATTCAATAGACATTTCGTAAAAAAGTGTTCTTATTATCAACAAATGAGTATTTGCTGACGATGAAAACAGTTGTAACTAGAGACGTCAAGAACAATTTCATTTAAATTGTTGTATGATGGCTGTTACGTTGTTGTCTATAGATTTGTCTAAAGAAAACTCATTGTGCTTTCGTAAACGAAATAGTCACAAATATTGAAAACATATTATTTTATTCGACATCTTAACACCTTTAGGAAAAATGATTGTGGCTATGCTTTTCACAGTAAATACAAACTGACTGGGTTTATCAAAATATGCAGCTATTGGCTAAAATTCGTAAATGTTCTGGTTTTGATGATTCGGGCGAGGGTGTCATTTCTTCGAAGGCTACTGCCAGTCATTGCAATAACACAGCTTAGCACTCGGTGCACTGAAGATGGCTAGAGTGAAAGTTCAGATTGTAACATGTCAATTCCATAAAATGCCTAAGCGAAGCTTCGGTTTAGAATTGAAAAGCAACTGCGTAACCTTGCGTTTCAACCTGAGAAAGAATTTCTCACTCACCTGATCCATTAACGGAGCAACGCTGTTTTCTATAGAAAAAGTAGGAACCTGATCCATACATCTTGTCAGGGCCGCTGTGATCGCGTCCCCAGCAGATGTGTACCCTTCCGCTGAAGATGACGCTAACATGCTGCTTGCAGAAGTTGCCTTCCACAGAAGAACCCTAGAATCTTGCAACCTGAACTAGGTAAAATCCTGAACTAGGTACTAGATGGAAAGCGTTCTAATTTTGCAGAGCTAAACAAACACTGCAAAACAAAGATTCGATCAATGCCTGCCATGCACTATGCGTAACTTTAAAATCAAAGAAGAGAAACCTATATCACGAATTGCAATCCAAGTCCTGCTGACCAGCTTATCTAGTGTTTTTATTTTATCTACAAGTCTACCAAACTCGAAACAGGTCTTATTTTAAAACCGATTGCAATTATNATATTTTTGAAAAACTATACGCCCAGTCTTTCTAGGCTAGAATAATGTACATATTTCCATTCTGTATTTTGCGAATTCCACCACAAGGGNTTCTTAGGCATATTTGCACGCGAAATTCAGCCATAAATCAATGACTATCCAATAGTTGCGTCACATTTCTTCGAAAGTGCAATGTCTANGAAAGTCATGTAGCAACTGAAATGAGAATACACCAGCTTTGCCTATGTTCAAGAAATGCAAACGCTGTTCTTTTCAATTCCAAAGCTCATTTTCATTTTGATATATACCTTTACCCCAGCGGTGGGGAACCTGCGGCCCGCGAGAACATTTAATACGGCCCGCATCAGAATTTTTGTTACCCAAGTTAGAACACAACACCGCGACAAAACAAAACTCCATGATAAGCAGACACGTAGAAAGTAAGTCGAGAGCAGTCTTTCCCGCTCCTTGACATGGCATTCTCTCCTTATTTTCCTTTGAAAGATGAAGATAGAATTTTAAAATAAAATTAATTAATTTTTGCGGCCCGCCAGCGATATTCCACAATCCATGCGGCCCGTGATAGTAAATAAGCTACTCATCACTGCTTTACCCCTCAACTTTCGCAAATTGAACATATAACCTCCTAAAAACTGTGGGCTACCAACATAGACCCGCCCCATCTCACAGCGTCCCTTCCCACCCGGACCGGCACTAAACCCAGACATTTGTCTTCAACTTTTTCTTGCATTGAAGCTAGGGAGACATAATATTTAAGGCGGTTATTCATCACGAATATCGATTTCTACACGTGATCAAACTCAGGCAACGATTTCAACACAAGATACAGTGCATCCTCGATTTTCCGGCCCCCGATTAACCTGCCGGGTTCAACAGGGAGGTACATTCAATTATTTAGTCTAAAATCTACACGTTTTACAGTGGAAAAAAACTA
>JGI24159J19872_10005099_pt1 | contig 16922 bp, 9 predicted proteins | sample Ectturendosymbi4_FD_19872 | JGI IMG/M metagenome (IMG submission 19872) | reverse complement strand
TTTGGGAACGTAACTATTAGTGGTCTTATCCAGATATTTGGAATCTTGAGATTGCGCATGCAGGAAGTGAGAAACTCCCAAAACTAAGATTTGAGAGCCGACCCGGCGTGAAATATAAACGGCGGGAAGACGGAATCGAATCCCGGAGACTTTCCTGGCTTCAGGCGCCTGAGGGCAGAAGTAAGGTACTCCGGCCTAAAGGGATCAGAGATACTGTGACATTTAGGTGCTTAGATTTTCCGTAGGTCGGACAGCTGCTTGTTGACGTGCCTCGTGGACTCGCGGCCCCTGTCCCGTGTGTCCCTTTCTTGACGAGTTGCGAGGCGATGGAGTTTGCCGAGACGGGTCACAGGTGAGATGAGCGTCCAGACCTGACAGTGAGTTTGTTGATGGTTCTCCACGCCGTGCAGCTAGAGTGTGAGATGTGTATAGAATTAACAGCTTCCTCCCATAGCTCCTGCTTCTTCTGTTGTAGCCGAGATAGTACGGACGAAGCGGCTCTATCAGAGTCAGTCCCCACTGGGGCTCGGATGAAGGAGCGATAGAGGTCTCGCACTCTTTGTCTCAGCATGGCACATAGTTCTTACGACGGCAACGTGGGATGCATTTTTGGCCGCGGATAGTAGGTTCTCGCAAAAAATCCTGGTATGCACCCTCAATATTTAATGTGTTCGGAGGTGGCAATCTCTCAGCGGTTTCACTTATGAGAAAGGAATGCGCTTCCAATCAGCCTTGCAAAAGTTCCAACGCTTCACCGGATCGCTGTGGGCAGGAACCTTGAAACTTGGTGGCGTTATGAGTAAGGCCGATGTTGTGACCGCGGGAGCTTTCCTAGAACACGCCTGTCAGGCAGTCGGCTGTCCTGGCCGAACCTCGCGAAGGCCAGGTCCGGGTTGGTGCCGACGTTCCATCGGGTTGGTTCCGACACTCTCAATGCTTTTGCATTACTGGGTATATAATGGGGTAGTATTTTTTCTATTTATATGCTTCAAATTTAATACTATTCAGTGTAAGGCGTGCAGCGACTTTGCCTTTGGGCTTGTTTAACCGCTCCAAGCTGTTCATCCGGTGACTAATATTTTGATAGCACCGCCATGTCTAAAGTAGCTACCGCTATTGGTAATTCCCATGTGTGGGTCGTGACCGTGCCCCGACCGCCCTTTATTGGCGATTTGCTTCATCTCACGCTGCATTGAGTAACAATCCAATTTCCTACGTTGCGGTGTTGTGTCTGCAAACCGGATGGCAACACAACGTGCCTTTGTTTTCGTAGTCTCGAACAGCTGTGACAACGAAGTTCTTTTTCGGTTTTGCCTCTTCTTGCGACGAGCGTTCGGTGAAGGTACAGCTCGGGTCAACTAGAAATTTAGTGGCATTTCGCCGTCATATGTAAAGACCAAGTTCTGCCAACCGTAACAGCAATTTTTATGAATACAAAATACCAGATATCTGAGCAGTGGTAATCACATCAGTTGGTACGTAAACTCATTACTTTTGTCGTTAGATGTTAGCTCACAGTACAGCGTGGTGCAAGTTTGCTGTTGTGCATTTGAGTTCGTTCTTGTCTATTGATAATAGTCGCAGGCAAGTTGCAGTTATGCCCGTGAGATGCGGGTATGATTTACTTACAGTATATAACCGCGATCATGTGCTTGTCTATCGTTAATTGTTTGTGGCACCCTCAGCTAATCGGAAGTGAAATTTGTTGGCAATTTAGCTGCAGGTTTAGTTATTTCTGCTGTATTTTCACAAACCGTGTTTGACGATCAATCGCCACTAAAGTATGCTGCTTGTTGGATTTGTGACAACAAGACTTTGCGCGGATTTCTTTCCGTTTGAAATTGCTGTAGGGAACAAAATACTACAACCCGGTTGGTGTGCAGATTCATAAGCATCAGCTAGGCGAAAGTTTGTCGGAAGCGTTTTTCTCAAATTTCTGCGGACTAGCTTCCCCACAGCTCGCAACTAAGTACAGCTGCCGCAATATTAAAAGCTGTTTTTGTTGTTTTTAAGAGTTGCAAGCTTCAATATCTACAAATAATGTCAGTGATAAAAATTCGCTGCATATCAAAAATGTGGACTGTCTAATCTACACCGTTGATACATATATTGATTTCATCAGAAATGCACGGAACTTGTGAAAAGATTACCGAATGCAGCAGATCATCTACGTGTGCGACCGACTGAATTTTCCCTCAGAAGTTGTGATGGAAGCATTTGACGAAATATTTTTCAAGAAGCAACGCGCCAAAGGCTAGTGAGTAATTTGCTGTTGCGTTAGGAGGAAAACATTTTCTCGTTGAAATAGTTTTTGTTGTTGTAGATTTGCTCAAATTGAAGCCGAATTTCTATGCAAATTACGGTCATTACACGCATGCATTGGTTTTGACGATTTTCAGAAAAACCCTCGCAAACAATTGCTGCATCAAATGAAAGCAACGCCAGGATGGAAGTGTTGGGGTTTTCTGTATTTGCTGACAATTCCTTGCAACGAATCACAGGTGGCGTTGCATAAACGTGATGTTTATCTGCTTTTTCAGGCGGCTGCAAGTAGTCGCTCGACGAGAATTCACTCGAGCCAGCAAAATATTCAATATACTTCTTGCTCGTAATGCGACTCAAGTAACTGCAAACTGCTCCAGGGAATTTTCTCTGCTTTCGCGTTTTGATATCATTTCCGTCGCTCTCGGTTACAGCTTCGGTCAGAAAAATCGTGAAATTTCATCACAAGCACGTGGCGCGTACAAACGTACCTACCGTGACTGAAGAGCATTTAATGCAGCTGAAGGAAAATTACGAAAATAATCGTTGTGAATACAAGCGAAAACTGAACACGCTAAAGTTTTAAAACAATGTGAGCTGAAAACGTCCGCGATAATATACTTTAACTTTAAGGATGCAAAAAGTTCACTGTAATCCTACTGCAGTGACTTTGAACCAGGGAAATTGGGAAATGCTACCGCTCATGTAAGGATATTTTATACGGATGTCATAAAGAAAACAATGAACTTGATGACAAGCATTGTATTGAGGACGTGAACTTTGAGACCAGACAACGTTGTGGAACCTGTCCACCATCAAAACAGAACAAAACGAGGTTCACGTGCCAACTGCCAGTGCCAACGATGGGGAGCACTTGTCTGCATTGATCACTTTCAAGTTTTCTGCAACGATTATTCACACCCCTGGAACACTTACCTCGGGTGATTTCCACCCAGACAGAAGTGATGGCTACGTGGTCCCTAGGTGAAAATCACCCGCCGTTTTGGTTGATTGTGAGTTCGGGTGAAAATTACCCGACATAATTGTTAGTGTGAGTTCAGCTGAAAATCACCCGACGTTATGGTTAGAGCAGGGGTTCCCAAACTTTCACTTACCATGTACCATTTCAGCATTCAGACAGATGAGTATGTACCCGTTCAGCATTTCGACAGATGAATGTACCCCTAAAATTTCTTATGAGAAAATATTTACCATGATTAGTCATGGATACATTTAACAACAAGCATATGATTTTTTAATATAACATTCACTGATGTGCGTATGAATTTTTGGAATGAAACTTAAATATGTTTTTTGTAAATATATTTTTCTCTTCTGTTGCTAACCGTAAATGTACCTCTTCAGATAGGCAAACGTACCCCTGGGGGTGCACGTACCCCAGGTTGGGAACCTCTGGGTTAGAGTGAGTTTTTTGTTTCCCTGTTGATGCCTTGACATTGTACAAATTGACAAAACACCACTAATTTATAGTTTTCTTATTTCAATTTTGGGGGCTTGGTGCATTGTTTGGGGGTCTTAGCCCACCAAATCCCTGCTGTGGCGACGGAAATGGCCGTATTGACACATGAATGTAAGTAGCAGTGCTGCGATCAGTCTGATTGCGCAACAATTGTCGTAGTGCATTTGCCCATTTTGGCAGGGTTGATTAATGTGGCTGAAAATTCCAATGAAAATAGGAAAATTTCATGTCTCAACCTTATTTATTTTTGTCTCCACAAGCTTCAAATTAAGTTCTGTTTAAACCCTAAACCGATCAACAATGGCGCCTACTGACGGAATTTTTGGATTTTTTTTACTTTTTCGTTCTTTTGTTAAGAGCATTTCCCACATTTTTGTTTGGAAAATTGCTTTTGTTCTTCATGATATAAAAATTTTTCCAAAATCAACACGTTGTTTACTTCTGATCGGATGAGCTTGAGAAGACTTGCTGCGTTGTACAAAAACCCGTGCGCGCGTCTGAACCTGTCAGTTTTAGTCCAGTATAAGCGAATAAACAAAATCTGCCCATTTTGGGCAAGGACAATAACGGTGATTGTATTTAGAGATTACCTGGGCAGGGATAAACCTGCTGCACAAAAACGCAACACAACAGAACTATTTTTGATGGTGAAAAATGTGCTTGCAGCTCAGAGAATTTGACACCAAAGAACTGGCGTTAATTTTGCAAAAGTTTTATTTCTGCAAAATAGAGACACGGTTCAAAACTTTCAGTTTTCCAATGCAAAGTCTGGTATTTCCGAAACTTAATTTCAAAATTTTGTATTGTGCAGACGTTAACCATTTCAAAACATAGACCTGACACTAGTCGTATGGATATTGTTAAAAGATCGCAAGCATACATTACAGTTTTGACTATCAGCACAGGAACAGAAAATTCAACTGAGAACACAACTGTCATCACAAACACAAGTTTGACGTTCGATGTGAAGAAGTCGCAACAACACCCAGCACTATGGACTTTCTTTGTTGTCCTGGAAACCATCATGCTTGTTGGAACTTTTTATATTTTTACATCCCTCCTGTACCATATGTTGACAAAGTAAGTTCAAATTGAAATATTGTAAAACATCTATCTAGAAAAACGTCAGTGGTCCCGAAATGTTTAGTAAAACCAGTCACAGAGACTGTTTTGCAAAATGTTCTAACCCAGGTCATTTAAAAGTGCACGGGTGTAACTCTGTGATAAAGTGATGAATTGCAAAACGCCGTGTTTCAGCAGCATTTCGGATAAAATCGTCCTGATAAACATGAACTTTAGCTTTTCTCAAACCGCCGCTACTGATGGAGATGTACCTATAAATCTGTTTTGCGATTTCCCAAGGTCTTGTGCATTTTCTGATTAAAGCTATAATAGACCCTGTTCTGATCACAACACGTTTGGGCATAAGCTTCATTAAGATCAACGTTTTTAGCTCATCTCTTTACACTGGCAAGTTTGCTGTTCGACAAGCATTTTTTCAAGTTACAAACTTGTCTTGGCAGTTGATTTATTTAGTTTACAACTCTTGGTTTTAATTTGGTTGAAGGTGGTGAGCCCATCAATTTTCACCAGCATTCACAGATACCATTGTAACTGGAAAAATGAAACACAATATTTTCAAAACATAGATAAAAACATTATTAGCGTAAAAAATGAACCATGAAACAGATCTCTGACATGCTCGGGAGAAAACTCATTTTAAACCCAGGTTAAGAACCACTGATTGACACAATTGTTGATGTCGTCAAATGTATAGCAATGCGTAATATAATACTACGCAACAAGCTTTTCAAATTTTGTGAAGTAAATTTTAAAATTTCAATGATGTCATAGCATCACGTTTTAGGTTTTTTTTTCAGATAAAAAACGCACTATTGATACGTCTTCTAAAATGAAAAATACACGTTTATGATTTGAAAATGTTAGCCCATCAATTTTTTTTGTGAAACTTGGATTAGATGTCGGAAAAATTACTGCTCTGGTTTCAGTTTGAAAATCAAAACACTTTTTATGCTTTTTAATGCGATGCGTCAAATCAATTTAAAAGTAAGAAACTTTGAGCAAGTAGTAAAAATGTAACACAAAGCTTATATTTTTTTTCAGGCAGAAGAAGAACACACGCGCTGCCGGTTCTTTGCGCAAGAAACGATTTTTAAAAGCTGTGTTGTTGATTTGTTTGACGGCATACGCGGCTATCGGTCTGGCAAAGGTTTCTGTGGCTCAAGCGATTGCTTATTCATCGCCATCAGCAACACTTTGCGCCGCTTTTGCTAAAGCGAATCGCGTACTTCATATATCAAGTGATCTTTCAAGCATTTACGTTACTTTTAGTAAAAACTTTAGTTACGATCTTTGAAGCCGTCAATAAAAAACTGAAGCGTGGAATAAGTACTGCAGGATCTTCACAAAAGGCGCACTGCAGCATGTTTCACGTTGCTTTGAATAACCTATGCAATGTTTTGAATATGAATTGGTGACTTTATTTGATAGAATACGAACGTAGTTGCACAAAATTGCTTATTAAGTTCTTATACACTTCATCATTCTTTTCAAAATGAAAATAACTTTGCTAGTATAAAATTTTCAAAGACGTAATCAACAGTTTGCAACTTTAGATTTCTTACATTTGTTTTCTTTTTTAATTTACTATTTCGTGTGTGTTTCCAAAATTGTACTAATATATGCATAAAAATAGCAAATAAAAAATTTGCAAAATGTGACAAATTATTTTTAAAATTTGGAATGCTTTGCAAAAGATCTCATCTGTAACATAAAATATTACCATTATGTCGCGTTTTCAAACATTGTACCGATTGAGTTGAGTTTATTAATAAGCAGAAAACTAAAATCCTAAAAAACTTTACCTGTTTTTATGTAACGACATTTCACTCTGTTTCCCGCAGCATGAAGCAGTTGGGATTGTTACAAACTGCTTGAAAACAAAACACGAGACCTATCCTGCGCTGATGATTTCTCAATCGTAACTTTGTTCTCTGCAGGTTTTGTTGTCTTGTCTCTTTTTCTATGGTTTCGACAGTACATCCTCTACAACATGCCTCAATTCCGTCATCTGACACTGCCGCTAGTTGCTTGGTGAGTGAATGTCCCAAAAAGGTGCCAGACTCATTTTGCCGCCAAAAGTTGATTGCTGCTTATACAAACTTTTAGAAGAGAAACGTAAATTGATCGCAAACAAGTAGATTAATCCCAAACAACAATTCACAGGTGGAGGATAAGCATCAAGATTAACAATTGCTACTTCCTTCACTCTCAGCAGCACTTAACGCTTGCTTCGCTTTCACACGTTTGCCCAAACATACAAGTATATGTGCATCAGTGAAAACTAAACTGGAAAAATGTTGTTTTTCTCTGAGAACAGCAAGTTACGCACAATGGTTGGAATAGGTTTTTTCAATTTTGCATTTATGTAATCGTGGCTTGTTCAAACCCCGCCCATATTTTTGTTAACCTACTTTAAACAACCTAAACTTGTTGACATGCGGCAAATGCTTACATCAGTGGTTTTTAACTGGGGGGGAGGGACGCGCCTCCCAGGGGGGCGTTAATAAATTTCCAGGAGGGGCGCGAACTCTTATGCGACCTACAATATACTGTAGAAAGCTTAATCATTGAATTTACTAATAAATGCATTTCTTTTTCCAACTTATTTAAGTCAAAGTGGGCTTGAAACGAAAGACAACAATTTAAAGAGAAGCGTGGCAGGAAAAGGTTAACAGCCACTGGCTTGGCCACTATGCTGTATCCACTACTGGAATTGAAGCTACCTGTTGATAACAGTTTTGTGTTCAGCGGTTTTTGTGTACGCATGTTCAGTTTTGTGTTTTTTGTGCACAGTTTTGTGTACGCGTGTTCAGCGGCTACTAGCGCGTTGCAACATCGCAAGGTTACTTCCGACACAAATGCAATCGATCTTGCACTGAGATGAAACACTGGCTTGAGGTTTGATGCAAAAAATCAGCCAATCTGATTTTTTAGGACAAATGTACGTTTCAAACATCCTGGATTTCATTTGCTACAATGAAAAATCATCCCTTGTGTTAAAATAAACAACTCAGAAATGTTGCTGACGTGAATAAATACATGCCGTCTTGTATTAACAGTACATCTATCGTCTCAAAAGAATATGATGCTTTTATTTCCTTGGTTGTTCTGTCAGTCGCACGTTTTGCATAGCATACAGTATTTTACGTATCAACTCTTGCCATGTGCTTACGGTATGCATGTTAATACTGTAATTGATTAAAGCATCTTTTATCCCATCTCGGCCAGACAACGTTAGAGTTTTTTCGGTGTCCTAGCTACGTATTTGTCCTAGCAGTCTTTACTACCACATTGCTATTCTCTATCGCAACAAATTAATTACTCTCTCAAAGCAGGTTTGTGATGGCTAACTGTGGTGAGTAATTTGAAGTAAAAACCTGTTGCAGGTGGAGCCGAGTGACACTTTTCTTCATAGCAGTGGCGGCTGTTGCAGGCATTACAATCACTCTTAAAAAACAATGGCAACATAACAATGCATGCGTGACAGGGGACACTGGAGTGTCCAAATCAGCAACGGCAGGAGTGGTAGCCAGTATCATTGTACAAGGTGAGCACGAGTGTTTTGTAAGTACATCAAGATTTTTTCAACGATACTAAAAACTGGATTGTGTTTCACCAACTGAAAAGCCTTTTAGGAATTATTTACGAATTTGCGACAATTTATTTTTTATTATGAAACTTACAAATCGGTCTTAACATAAAGACAATTTGATTTGTTTCCACTTAAAAAAAGGTTATATTTTCTTTAAAGTTGCACTATTTGCGCAATTGTTTAGGATCACTACTGGCGCTCTTCTCTTTGTTGATTGTGAAGCGCTGGTACTGGAAGAGCGATCTCCCAAGTGTGGCCAACGCTGCAAGCCACAAAAGAAACCAGCGTTTAGTGAGGAAGTGCTGCGTCCTCGCTGCTGTGTGCACATTCATTGATATTTCCTGCCTGATAGTTGTGACCCTGATCAAAAGCAAAGTCCCAGAACAGGTAAAGCGAACTTCGTTATATTGTGTTTTTACTTTTGAAATTCGGCATTGCAAGATGAAGGGAAATAGAGGATTTCATGGAAAATATTTGTAATTTGTTCTTTAGGGCCTGTTTAAAGAATTTTTATAATACTTTGCGCTTTTAAATAATTTGATATTTTCTAAGAATTATTTTTAATGCACAAAATATATATCTCTATTTTTTAAGTGACACACCAAAACTATGTTTTTGTTTACAAAACATCAAAAATGAGTGGACGCACCGAAACACAGCATTTGTACTTCTTGCATAATTGAGTTCGTTTGCATCATTTTCTGTTGCTTTTTTGTTTAACAGATCACTATTCTCATCCTCGACTTTGAGGAATTCATTGACATGTTCTGCTTGGGGTTGTGCCTTGCCAACTGGCAGGAAATGCTGCTGCCTTGGCCCTGCTGCAAAGTTTGCTTGTCACCGGATCGGGTTTTAACAATTTCATGCTCTGCGGACAGTACAAGCCGATCGCGAGTTGCAACGGTAACTCAGAGTATTGGAAGCACCCAATCTCAATCATCACGAAAAACCAAGAAAACTACCACACAGACGAGCAAGGACTGGATGCCCAGATCTTAAAATTGAAAAAAAAGTTTTGATGGAATGTCCTGTGAAGCAAGTCGTTGTTTAAATAACAGCGCCAAGTTCACGATTCTCAAAATGTTTGTGTTCTTGAAATTTTAACTGCATTACAAACAATCTCAGCAGTGCGCACGTTCCACTTGAATAAGTTATGGGTTTGTATATTTTAAACTCAGTAGTGGTCTTAGTTAGTGTGCAGAGTGTGCAAGCACATTTGGTGCCCCCAGTTTATATTTATGCGCTTTGATGGGGCTCCTAAAATTTTTAGTGTACGCGCTTTCAAAAATGTGATTTTATTATTTTCTGTTTGTATTTTATTATAATAACATGTTTAGTAGAAATCGTGGTTTGGCTTGATATGCAATAGTGAGATTGTTGATATGTTTTAACTCATTTTGGTTTTCATTCTGAAAATGAAAAGCCACACTAAAATAATAAAACTTAAATAGACCACTATGAGATTAGAGGACAAGGGGCCCAGTCAAAGGGCATGAGGCCCCCAATCAAGATAGTAAAGACCTCTAATTAAAGAATAAGCAAGACCTTTGTTCTTTGGTCATGGAGATCATGGATATGGAGGTCCAATTTTTGTTATTCAATAAACAAATAGGTTGCCCCAATCAAAATTTGAAAGTTTCAAATTAAGAAACTTCAATCCTTACTTTCTTGAATGTTTTTGTAAACAGTTGCAAGATTTATCTGGTAGCATACCATTCCTGCTTATAAATCTACTAATTACACAGTTTACATTCCTCGAGAAAAACACCATGCACAGAAAGCCTTTACAATGTTCTGTTAGTTCAGCACATACCAAAGATGTGTAGTTTTGTGATTATAACCTGTTTGTTTTTGCTAGCATTAGTGAGGTGTTTGTAGCCTATTAAGATAAAACCAACGTTGAAATCTGATTAAAAAAATATGCGTCAATACTTCAAATTCTAGTAATTCCAGTCTCATCGTAAAAAATATCTTTGGTTTGTTCTTTCCCAACTAATTTACTCCAGATAAAAGACTTGCTTATCTGTAGTTTTGGAAGGTGAAAGTCCAAGGACAATAAGTTCTTTCAATGCTTAACTTGGCACTAGGGTAACTACATTGTTAAAACAGTTGTCTGAGAAACAGGTTTTGTTGGACAGAATTCTGATGTAAACACCAATGTACTTGTGTATTTTTGCATGGTCTGCTGCAACGCTGCGCACCTCATTAGCTGCTAAAGCAATGCTGCATCAGTTGCTCTCACTTTCATTCTGAGTCAGAACTGAATGTTTAAATGTTTCCGGAGAAGCTTTTCTTACTTTCTTTAATCATTTATGTTTTCTTTTACGCTATAACTACTGGCATTTCACTGCAGAGATTCAGAATTAAATGTTGATAGTATTAGTACATTTTCTTCATGCATTGTTCAAATACACCTATAACAGGATGCATGTGTAAAGCTTTTGCACAAAGTAATTGTTGCCACCCTACCGTCTACCGCATTGATGTAGTAGTAGTTCGAAGTATTTTGTGATTTTTGGTACTGCAGTAATTTTTAGACGTATGGTTAGTTCCCTGTTTTTTGTGCAAGACGAAGAAATCAAGGTGGATATGCTGAAGCAGGGTTGGTAAATACTTCATCAACGTGTTGAGCAGGCGAATTCTCACAAATAGCCGAGCTTATGCGTTTAAACGCCAAACGTAATTTTTATTTCTTTTGATACACAAATATTTTTCTTAAAACAATTCCATAATACAATCGCCAATACCGGGTGTGAACGTACTAAAGGCCAAGCAGTCGACTGATTTCACCGTGCCCAACAACCGACCATCAATTTATTACAGTATACTGGTCAGCGAGTCAGCGCGAGCTTCAGTTTGCGCGTTCAGCACTGTTGCCAGCGCTTCTTACAACGGTTATACCAAAACTTGTCTAAAAATGCACCAAATATATACCAAATTCATCTGTAACAAGAAACTTCAAATTGAATGCTACTTTTTTCATGCTTTTCACTACTTCGCTTTCAGTTGCTGTTGTGCTGTGGCATCATGAACGAAGCTGCAACCCCGGTTTCCACTTTCGTAACTTTTGCACAGTTTGAAGAAGGACTACACAGCATCAGCAGAATCTTGCTTTGCAATCCATGCAAATTCTATCAGTCACTCTTCGGTGAATCTTCTGCCACTCTCACTCGCAGCTTTCCAAGCTTTGGGTGCGTTGGTTGACTAAAAGCGCATACCAAGAGCTACGTTCAGTTTTTCAGAACGTTCCAGCTGTTTTTCGGGGTCTCATTACTTGTAACGTTCGCGGAATTGCTGCGTATATTTGCTTGCGCACTGTCCTTTCACGGCGTTTCTCAAGGACGCCGGAAGAGCGGTAGGGCAGGGCGGACAGAAAAATGCTTAGGGCAATGCAAACTTATAAAAAACAAAAAAATCGTTAACAAGTATGCTTGTTTGTGTTCAGCAACGATATTGACCTAAAAAATAATAGAAAAAATCATAGAAAACCATTCTGAAGTTTCTGAATGCCCGAATAGCTGCAAAAATTTGTTTCAATTCGAACTTGATAAACCATGAAGTTTCCTATGATACTTTTATAAAAGGCACCTCTGCCCCAATTTCTCCCTTTACGAACTGTCAGGGGGCACTTCCCCAGTCATGCACCCCCTTTTCAACGTCCCTGGCGTTTGGCCTTAATTGCAGACGCAGGCCTCGAGTAATATTGGGGCTCTTGTTGATTGGGGCTGCGATTCCGAATTGAATTCTTCCCAAACCTTCTTGCATGTGTTTAATCGAGTCCTTACACATTTGCAGAGGGAACTCAGTGGTAAGGTTGACATCGCTTCAATTCGTTTCGCAACTACGTTTTCTAAGCTACTGCTTTTCTTTGAAGACGCTGCAAATCGTACTCATTATCTATTCGGTGTGATTTGAACTTTGCCTTTTAGAAGTAATTGATTAATGCGGCTCAGAGTATATTTTTGTTTTTGCTGTTTGCATTTGTTGCCGTCACTTACCTGTTACGTTTCATTCATCGATCGACTAATGCTGCAGAGTGACATTCTATGTTTACTGTTTGTTCTTGCAGCTGTGATTTATTGGTTGTATTTCATGTGATTTATTTAGTCGTGTCTTGCGTTGCACGCGATAGTTTTTTGTCACATGCAGTCGTCATATAGCGCACTGCTTCCCTCTTCTGAGGTTTGTGTACAAGGGATCTAGTACTTTCGTGCAGTGTGTGCACGTGTGTATTTGTGAAGTTCATCGAGTTTTTTTGCAAGTGGTTAGCAAAGCGCATTCTGTCCTCACGTTGTTATGTTTTGCTGTGTCGAAATAATGTCGCTTTCGCCGCTTTAATCATTTTGAGGCAGGCATGCAACGTTCGCAGAATTGCTGCGTGTCATTACTTGCGCATTGCCCTTAAGAGACTTTTGCCCTTGACTTGCAGATGAGGTCTTGGGTAATGGTCGGGTCGCGTTTTTGCCTTGTTCTGCCTTGCTTGGCTGCAGTTGTGCTGTTCATTTCAGTTGCAGAGAACACGAGCGCATCTCTCTGTTTTAGAACATAGCGAAAACCGAGAAGGTTGGTCCGTTAGTTGTTAAGACAACTGTGTCCAACCCGCGGCCCAGTCAAAGGTTTTGTGGGGCCCAGTTTAGGGTTTAGTGAAAATATCCCAAATACTGACAACCTGTCTTTATTTTGATAATCATGAATTTAGCAATTTTGATGCAGGTAGTCCTCAGTGCCACTTTATTACGTCTGTGACCGTATTGCAGTAAGGATTCGAACGCTGTGAGTACATTAGGTTAAGCTAAATTTACTTTGCTCAGATGAGAGTAAGCCATTAAAATGCTGCACTCAATGTGTCCTTCAATGTGTGGCCCTGGTTAAGGTAGTGACATAATTTTTGGTTTATTATGCCATTTGGGTTGGATATAGCTGTGTCAAGATATAAAGTGTTCGCGCCTTCGCGGCATAGGGCTGTTTCTCAAAACGACATAAGATCTTCACACCACAAAGCTGCTTCCCATAATTTTTGTTGATCACATTTTGTTGGCTTGTTCGAATAAAATTGGTAAGGTTCCTTGAAGGTCTCTTATGGTTTGTTTGATGTGGACCTGAATTAACCGTCAAGAAGATACATTCTTCACGAAAGTACACCCCTACTCCGATGCAAAATAATTTAACTTTTTTATGTACAGTTGTTTAAAACTCTTTCAGGCCCGCGTAAGCCACAATCGTGGCTGTTAAAGCTACGAACGACCATAACTCGCGAACGGATTGAGCTAGAGAGTCATTGAAAACATCCGCGGATCCGCAAGGCAGCAACGCAACTTTTACGATAGGTCATGCCCACCTGCGACGTCATTGTGTCGTCGTTTTGGTGCAAAACAGCAAAACACGTTTTTCACGTAGGCAAAGATAACCATTTGCTTCCATTCAAAAGTCCATAGAGCTCAAACCAAACACGTTGGAAATAAACTTTCTACACAAACAATATCGATAAGGACCTTACCTTTGCAATGATGAGGATCAAAAAAAGTTGAAAATGCTTTTGGTGGGGGGGGGGCAAACGCGGAAATATCCAAAGATTTTGAGGTGTTTTTGCCGTTCAAACCACTTTTCTGCCAGTCGGGTCCCACGAGCCCCATCAAAGTTGAAGAACAGGTGTTTTTGGGTGACTTAGAACAGGCCACCAAATTTAAAGCCAAAATATTGACAGGAAAATCTTAATCAAAAAATCCACTAGGTGGCCAGTTATTTTCTCGATCTATGTTTGGCCATAACTCACCAAACCCTTAGGTTAGTAGGCTATTCAAAGTCTCTGAAGCTTCAGAATGGCTCCTGGACCACTTTAGACACAAACCAAGTCACTAACCCCTGTATTTGTTTCTCTGGAATTTCCCAAAAAATTCATCCAGAAGTCAATCTACCCAACCTACACTTCTTTCCCCCCTAATTTCCACCCCAAAACGACCCGATCCGACTTTATTGACAGGATTCTGTTTTTGGGTATTCCGGCGGTTGGCGAAGCGCAAAAACTGGATTGGAAAGGCTAAACCGTATGCGAGGAACGAGTTTTTTATTTTCTCTGAAAATTTCCAAAAAATCACCACGTCAAATATACAAATATAGATTTTTCTCAAAAATTTCAAATATAAAGGTATATTTATGTTAATTTTATTGGATTTCGTGCTACAGTATTTTCCGCATCCAGGGATGTTTTCAATGGCTCTCTAGCCCAATCCGTTCAGATGCTATGGCTGATCATACTCCAAATCCTAGACTGCAGCCGCAGCGGGCCTGAGAGGGCAGAACCCTTCTCTATTTACGCTTTGCAACAGAAACAGATAGTTTTGTTTAAGTCTCCACTAAGCCTTCCAACAAAAGTGTATTAAATATAAACCAAATTTTTCATATATACCAAATCAAATATTTCTATACCAAGCACTTTGATTCACCAACGAGCAACACTGGTGTTCAGGAAATAAACTGCAAATTACACGTTTTATGGATTGATTACAAACAATGATCATTAAGCGTCAATAACTATCTTTTGACTAAGTACATAACTTCATTCTGAACGGTTAGTGCAAACTTCGTTACTAGGTGCGTACTCGGCTAATCGCAAGAATTACCCACCCAAAGTGTCAGATCCCATACCTGAGGTAAGCATCCGGCGTGCAATCGGCGACTAACACTTGTCATGGATCTAATACAGTTGTTCCCAAAACGTGGGTAAATTACCCTCGAGGATAATATGCGATTCTTCTTAGGGTAATGAAAACTATTTCGGTACAAGTATACTGATTGCATTATTTGTACCACCCAGAATATTTAGGGTAATAAGACATAATCGCTACCTTGATTCAGGTAACGGCTCGAACAAGTCTGGGAACTAATGATCTGATATAAACTTGCCGGAGTGACGCAGGCAAATATACTCTATGTTGAGTGACCCAAGAGTGAAATGAAGCACTGCCATCGTTATTTTAGGGCCTTAACTCCCCCTTTTGTAGATTAGCCCCATTCCTGCTAACCCATTTGTGTGTACTTTGTAGTGCGTAGTCTTTGTAGTTCACAAAAACATAAAGGGCGGAAATGCATCAAGTTGCATTTTTGTACAAACATTACTTACTGTCAGAATACGAAGGTTGGACGAACGCGACGAAGACTATCAGTCAGCTCTCGCACGACTGCAGGAAAAATCTTCGCTCTCTGGCTTCTCTCCGAACATGGTGCAAAACATGATAAGACTAGTATCTACCTGGAAAATCAAGCTTCACCCACCTAGAGTAAAAAACAATGGCAATAAAATGGTTTGGGCAACATCATCGCCTTCGTTATTGCAACGTAGCCAAAAGGACAAGAACCTGAAATCAGAATCAATGATTGCTCACAAACTACCAGCATCAATTGGTTCCCACATCACAAATTGACAAACCCTGGCGCACAGAAATATTGTGACTGCAGAGACTGGTTCAACTGCACCATGTGGTCACTGTGCACAGTGTGGTGATTGTGGTTGCCACAGAACATCGATGGTGAACAATAAGTTTTAAAAACACCGAGTAACACTTTTCAACTTAAACAGAAACTTAATTGCACCAATGCAGCATTTATGTAGCCACTTCCACTGTTTGTAATTAGCAATTTGTCGGTTAGACCTTAACTAAATTCTACACTACGTTGAAATGCCTCGTGCTACTTGGAATTCTTTTGACGCTACTGCTGATGTAGCTGTCGTGATTGGTTGTGGTGTTGGTTTGTCAGTGGATAGCGACTCCACAGAGATCCCTACCACAACAGTTGAGGGGCCAACCTAGTTGTTGCAGGAGCACAGGCCAGTCTCCTGACTAAGTAATCCTATGTCTTGAAGCTGCCAAGCCAAAGGAGGGCGAACTAAANGCTCTCACCACTTCGTCCGGTATTAACTCTNCAGTAGTACTCTAAGTNGNTCTTTTGATTTTATTCAGATATACAAAAAAACTTCAACACACTTGAGCGTGAAGTCAGAACCATGTGCTTCGGAAGGATTTTTTCCAAGGTGGGCCACTANAGGATTTTTCCAAAATTTTTCTAGGCGGGCCAAAAGTGGTGAAATTTGTTTTTTCCCACTCGACACTAAGAAAACAATCTTTTTTTGATAAAATTTTCAAAAACCAGGGTGGGGCCCTGCCCTCTCTTCCGACGCCCATGGTCAGAAGAACGTAACATTGAAACGGTTCGATGTAGACCGACGACGAACAAAAACGGTGGGCGTTTGCATGCGCCACAGGAAACAGCGACGAACTGTGGTTAGGTAGAATTGCAAGTTATGGTGTCAACTATTGGATCAACTACTGTTCGCAAAAAAGTGAGTTGCGTTGAATCACAAATCGAATACTACCGGGAATTACGCAGTAAGAATACACGAAACAATAAAGCATACCCATTCCAAAAATTATTTTGCGATAAACACATGCAGGGACGGATTTAGGGAGCGCGGGTCCTAGGCTATCTTAGTTTTTAGGACCCACGCAA
>JGI24159J19872_10005098_pt1 | contig 16924 bp, 9 predicted proteins | sample Ectturendosymbi4_FD_19872 | JGI IMG/M metagenome (IMG submission 19872) | reverse complement strand
GTACTTTTTCGTTCCTTTGTACGCCCATGTATGCATCACAATTATGGTGTGATTTCAGGAAGTCGTGCATGCAGACTGAGATTGCGGGTGGCATATCATTTTGGTTGCAGAGCTCTATACAACTTGCCTTGGCGAGCGAGTGTTAGTAGCCACCAGGTTCAATGTAACATTCCTACCTTTGAGGCCCTGTTACGAAAAAATACGTACCTGTTTCTCGAAACATGCATAAAGTCTAATAACATATGGTTACGTGCTTTGATGCAGTCAGATTGTTTGTATTCGTCCCTATTCTTTGAACATTACAATCGCATTTTACTCTGTGAATGAGTGACCGAACATTGCAGTGTCTGTTTGATTGATGGCATGTCATGTCACAATGCATTCGCATTTTACCTAGACTCGACCAGTTTAGGGATTGGCGCTCTACTCCGTAGTAGTGCTGTAACAAGCGTTGCGTGTCAGCCAGCAACAGTGCTAACTATGTGTCTGTAACCCTATCGTTCTGCCTTCAACGCAGTTGCAAAACGTGTCTGTCACCTTGTGATTCCGCCGGCTCCAATGCCTTGTACTACGTTCTGTTTTGTCTGTTTTTATCGACCTGCGTTACGCAGAATGTGTGTGTTTATACTATGGACTTCGTGTCTGCTCACAAACTAATAAATTAAATTAAATTTAAATTTGAAAATGGTTGACAATATACTGAAACAACAACCAAAGTTATTTTACCTACGCTCTTCGTCAAACTAGATTTTCTACAGTAATTGCAGTTCGGCGACATTGTTCACTGATGTGTGGCAATGCTGGTGGTATGTGGGCACATACATGTGTTGGTGATGAGTTTGTGTATTTCCAAGGACAATGCTAATGCATGTGTAGAAATGTGTTGGTGCAAAGACGGTTTTCGTGCTGCAGCATATTAGGCCGGCCAAGCATCGGACATAACTTGACAACGAGAAAATTCTGTTCCTCGAAACCCCGAAAGTTTGAGATGTTTTTTTCCTGTGGAGAAAATTCGCCACAGGAAGTAACTTAACATCTTGACGCATATATTTGCTCCATTTCATTGCGTTGCTCAAAAATCGATGAAAACTGTTGAGAAGATGCTCATTGGCCAAATCATTGACTCGCTTCAATCGTGCTTTTCGTGCTGGAAATCTAAAATTAATATATTTTTGTATACTTTATTCATCTGTTACTTCACAGTATTTATCAAAATATTTTATTCCGATATAAATATTTTTAGATCGGATGGAAGTCCAGATTGTATTGGACCATCAAAAAAGTACAGCTCTTGCAACATTCAGGTAGTGTAGTTATCCAAACAGTTGTTTTTTATTAAGTTTAATTGTTGAATATGCCTACACTATACAGTAATATTATTACCACGACATTAGGGGCATAATTAGCTAAGATTTTAACTGCGCATCGGTTTTTCAGAAAATTTGGATATTTTGCATTTCGGAAAAAAATGTGCCGCTGTGTTGCTTAGGAGTCTTCGCTAGTATTTTAAATGGAGGAAAGTGGCGCTGATTACTTTTTGAGTCAAAGACATTTCTAAAAGTCAGGTGTGCATAAGCAACCTAAACGCTTTGCGTGAAGGCGGTCGCCAACTTCCCGTCTGCACTTAAGCGCAGCACTGGAGCATATCCGCGTGAAAGAAAACATCGCATTTACTTTGTTATTCGCCGCGGTATCTTAGAAACCGAAATCCGGCGAAAGCATTGTTTTTTCCCCTCTTATCGATAACTGTTTTGTAAACATCTCTTACTGAGCGACTAACTTATCCATCCGTACAAAAGCACTGTTTGGATGGTATTCTATGCAGTTTACCCGCTCGTCATTTCAAAGGCATGTTTAACTTTAATGGCGACTGCACGGCAGGCAATAATCGCGAGTGAACGTCTGGATATTAATCACCAGGCTTGGGTTCGTTTTAGCCTGAAGCGCTTAAGCCAAACAGTGGGTGGTATGCATGTGGACCTCCTTGCAGACGTGGTCTCACGCAAAACGCTGTGGCATCCGCTGTTGTATGAACCAACCTGCCACTGATATATGGAAATCGGAAATGACCGGCAAAAATAAATTCCTGCATTTTCCTGTTGAACGAAGATATCATCATTTACCGCAAATCATCTCTTCTTGACTTGTGAAAAACCCAAAGTTTTACAATGCGCAAAGATTGAATGTCGGCCACGATCTTTAAAAAATGAACCACAACCAGAAGTGCCTGTAATAAAATATTTTAAGTAATTAATTTATGCGGTGTTTTCGTGTAGGCATGCGAAAATTTTCTCTGCAGCAAATCGTTTTTACCCCCTTTCAACCAGAATTCTGGCAGCCTTGCTTCCAGGCAACCATGCAGCTTTTACCTTGCTCCATGCCAAGTGTTCCCAGACGAGCGCGCAAGAAAAAGAAAAAATCAACGAAATTCATAGTAGAAAAATCGAAATTCTGTATCCAGGAAATTTTCTTTAATTTGCACTTTGCCAAACATCTTTGTACAGGAAACATTTGGATGGAAAAGCAGCTTCGGATTTTTCCCCTGCCTTTTCTGTTTATTTGGTTATGACGTGGCAGACTGGTTTTCAGTTGTATTTGCAGCTGTCCATGAATCAGGATGTTTTAAGTTTTTTTGTGGTTTTGAGACCCTATATGCTCGGCAGGTCATCAATAACTTACTGAAGTTCTATTTGATTATAGGCTCCCAGCAAATGTTCTCGTGGTTGGTTGTGCGTTAAATTATTTTCTCAATATCATAAGATATTCAGAATAATCGTTGTCCATCATTACCACGTGTCATTTTCAAGAAACAAACCAAAGTGCATTTTCGGGATCTTCATGAACCACAAATGTCATATAAACCCCACCATATTTCAAAACAACTGCAATTTCCGATACTCTGATGAAACACTTCTCAAATTTTGAATAACGAGGTTTTGTTCAATTGACCTTCCTTAACGTTTTATCCTTCCATTAAATATCACGTTTCGAGTGAATCGAAGCCCTCTGCATGCGCGTCATATGTTGTTCCGAGGAAAGGGCAACCTGACCACAGGAAGATGCAAAATTAAAACTTTGCCAGCTGAAAGCAGCTTCGAAACACTACCTGACTTGCAAGCGAAACACTTCGCACGCATCCAATTGAATCAAGTTACTTTCGGGCGTCGTTCTTCTGTTGCCTGTTGCTGAATCATCTGCAGCAACCAATGCGTACAGGTGTCGTCGAAAACATGACATTATTTGTTCTCTGTGAGTTTCATCACCGCCTTCACGATCAAACTGTTCTGTTATAAAGTTCCAGGGCAGCAACCTAAGAAGCGGCCAACTTCACGTCTCTTTTTCTGGAGGTGTTGATGGTCAGCAAGCGAGAACATTTTTGTGACGTTCATGCCATTAATTGTTTTGTTTGCTTATTTTCAAAGTTTTCTTGGTAAACCTCAAAAAGCATTGTCTAGAATATGCAACGCCCTCTTTTTTAGAAGCATGTGGTGGTCGACATGACCCGCGTCAGATAAGAATTGCACTGTTTTGTTTTTCAAATATGGTCGCCAACCGTTGTCCACGGGCCGCTTATCGATGCCACGCCCACCGTTTGTCGATGCCACGCCCATCTGTATTAATTGTGAATGAAAGCAGCGGATCCAGCTTTGAAAGAGAAAGATTTAGAAGTGTGAAGTAATTTTTTTAAACAGGAGTTAATATAGTTTGAACTTAGTCCATGCATGTGTTCCTGCTTCTTTCACTTTCTACAGTTTAGAAAATGTTTTGAACTTATTTGATTGCGGGACAGTTCTAAGAAATAATTTTGTGCTTTTGCAGGACTGTCCCGATGACTCCGTTGCCTTTAGATCCGAGCAGTGTTCGAAGTTTAACAACGTTTCTTTTGGAGGTCGCACTTACAACTGGGAGCCTTACATTGGTCGTAAGTCAAATATTTTTATGGGGGAATGCCTGGTTTTCATGAAAAAAGCCTAAATATTCTGCTACTTAAAAATTTTTGTTTCGTGGGAAAATTTGAAACTGTTTCCATCTGAACACTTTATACACATATCGTTTTGGTCTGATGTACTTGATTTCGATCTACAAGCTCTTTATTCTCTTCTGAATCTTTTCCTTAAAGAGCTTGTCAGCTTTACGCGGAGCTGATGCAGTGTGAAGTGGTACCACCCTGGGCTCCTGTACCGCAGGTTTTCCCCACAGTTCTAGATATCGGATGCCACGGCTATCACCTTTTCACGAAAAATCAAACTTAAAAACGAAGTCAAGTGTTTTGAAGCGCTGTGCTTCGTTAGTTCATGCTTCGGCGATGTAACTGAACACAGGCTTTGTCTGATGGATTGTTACGTCATAATCGTGTGCGCAGAGCATCGCCTCACACACGCGCGAATGGAATTGTCGCCAAAAGCAATGGATCGTGATGAAAACTACATCTTACTTTTCTCACACTTTCTGCTTGGTTAATGATGCGGAACAGTCGATCTCACACGCGCGGGTTAAAGTGGAAACTACTCGAAATTGCGAGTTTGTTTCATTTTACTTAAGAAAATCTTAAACTCGTTACAGTCCTTGCTCATAGAATCTTGCGTTCTAAAATGCTGATTACTCAGACAGTGTTTGAACCTGAGTATGGCGCGTCAGATAAATTCATTGAGTTGAGTCACACAATGACCACTGCGCTGATGAGGTTACACGGGCCTGGCAGGGTCCAGCGGCTAACCGTTAGAAATTTCAGAGGCCGAAATCATTATTACTTGTTCAAGAAACTTAAATTAAAGTTGGAATAGTTTGTGATGAAGATTTACAACGAGCGTTCCATACCACTATACGCATAAGATTATGTGTCATTTTCTGAGTGATTTTTTGCATTCCTTGCCCGATGTTCATTGTTATATCGCGGTGCGTGGTTGCTCGCATCTGACATCACAGTGCATCTGCTTCTCGGGAGGGTCTACAGCCCTTTGTTTAATTTTATGCCTCCACAATAAAACCAGTAAACAGGGCTGCACCCTCAAATTATCACCTGTAGCGTAAATTTAGGTTGGTTGGTTATCGTAGACTGCTTCTCTGGCACACACGCTTCGCGAGCTGCGAAAAATATTGTCTCGTTCTGGCCACGACCCCGATGCGTACCATTCTTTGACTAACCCCTTCTTAAGCTTTTCTGGATCAACTGCTTTTGAGAGCTGTTTGTGATTTTAAGAACCTTCTCACGGAATTCTGGGACTTCAATGAAATGAACAGATCCCAGCTACCGTAAAATCTTAAGGTCGAATTTGTGACGAAACACTGTAGTCTGTGACGTAACACTAACGTGCATCATTCAAACGACAGATTCAGCCCTACTACATTCGAAGACCGCCGTTACATCAGCAGTGCTAGCTTGAGAAAGATTTGATATGCATAGTTGTTTGTACAGGATCAATTTCGAATCCATGTTCATTGTACTGCCAGCCCACGAGCGAAAGATTCTACGTGAAACTTGCCGATAAAGTGATTGATGGCACCAGGTGTAACGAAAATGGGCTCGACGTGTGCGTTGATGGAACGTGCCAGGTGAGTCTGGACCTTCTGCTGATAAAATTTTATGACAAGCAGAAAGCAACTGCGATTAACGCCATGCGATTACAATTTGACCGTGACGTCTGTTGATCAGTGAACTGTGAAAAACCTGTAGCTGCTCTTATATTTCTTGTGGCCCCGCTAAGCTGATGTCGCAACGCTTTTCTGAAATTTTCCTTAACAATTAAAGGATTGTGACGTTGCAGTGACGAACTCTTAAATGGCAGAAGTGAAGTGCTGCCTCATTCTTCTAAGACGCTAATCCATTTTCAGATAAATTCACTTTTGAAAAGCTTCCTCGCTTTTTTTTAAATGCAAACATTTCTAGTAGTAGGTGGACAATCTCGTGACTTCTCGGAACTATTCTTCTGAGCATGTCGTTTATCGAAGTTAATTTTTCATTTCCTTAAAGGTCATACTTGCAGCAGCACACGTACCTTGTGCATACCTGTTTCCATCAATAAAAGCTCTCTGTTTGGTTTGTGTATTGTGTTACCTATTTTACCACACTTAAACCATACTTTGTGTTGCTCACGCTATGTTATCTCTGTCATGATTTAAATTTTACTTGGTTCGTCTGCGTTTTTGTGGAGATCAGGAACGGATCCATCCAGTGAGTTTAGGGGGAGGGGCGATTTCAGTAACATTTGGCAGTCAAGTCTCATTACTGGTTCACTACTGTAAGAGAGATGAAGTATACTTCACAACACTGCTGTGACAAAACAATGGACGGCAAAATGGTCTTATATCGCGAATGTTGCTTTCCGAATGTTCAAAATCATGGTGAATAAAGTTACTTTTGTAGGTTTTACGGGGGGCCATCGCCCCAATCGCCCCCCCCTGGATCCGCCCCTGGTGGAGATAGCAGCTATACCTCGATAGTGGCTTAGGATGTTTACGTTAATATTTCTCTAGTTCTCGTAGAAGTGTTCTTCTCATTACAACAAAATAAGTTGTAGTTAAAACTGAGTGTTTATGTTTCGCGTTTGTCCAGAGTTTCAAGGATAAAAAACACTCACAAGAAATATCGTAAGTTCAATCAACCACATTTTTTAATTTTCGCATCTTGTTTTACTCAAGAGTTGAACGCAGATTGACCCTTGCTTTATTCTCCTGGAAAGCAGCTACGTTTCGCATTAGCTGTTATCTTCAATTTAGTCCATGTTTTGGTATTGTGCTCCACAAGTTGCTTGGTAAATGAAATTTATTTTTAAAAAGTTGCTTGTACACGACACAGGGTGGCAGAAAACTGAGATCGCGTTAGTGAGAAATAGAAGTTCCGTTTTCCTGGAGCCAACTTTCATTTCTCGAATTTCTTCCATCTGTACTTTTCGCGCTGGGTCTAATTTCATGTATTGTACTTTTCCAGAACATCCTGTTACATTTGCCTGCCTGTGTTTATCTGTTGAACGTTTAATGGCTTTTCTCAGCAACTTGATCTTTCCTTCTTATCATCGTCACCCCACTCCATCAATGGCCTTGGTTTGATTGACGTGCTTCATGAGGTTTTAAGCGATAATGGCGGTGAAGCCTACATGGCTAATTAAACACCAGGTGCAGTGTTTGAGTTGGTTGCAGTCCAGCACCTGATAACAACTGACAGTATTTTCCCAATTATGTCGGCGATAAAAAAATGTAAACGTGAAAAAGTTGCGAATTCTTGTTAAAATACTCTTCATGGTTGAGTTCCTGTACATGATTCAGCCTTCAGGGCCTGTCGCTCCACAACAGTTACTCTTTTTGACTTTGTTGGAGGTTGAGGTGTGTTTACGCCAAAAACACCGGATCCAGGTTCAGTGACTTAAATCGATCTGACTACAAAGAAATCTAGGAAATCACCAACCAAAGCAATTCTGTGAAATTTATGGTAACCATGGAAACTCGATGCCGAATGATTTGATGCAAAAAAGCAGGTTCCGAAACATATACAAAGAAACACAATTTCTAAATTCACTGAAACAGAAATATAGTAGTTACGTTTATAGATCAACTTTTATAGCATCGCTGCTTCACCATCTTAAAAGTTAAGAGTTGGATAGACATCATATAATCTGTGTCATGTACCTGTAACACGCCACCATAAACAGTAAAATAACCTCGTAAACTTTTCCATTTCAGCATCACTTGTTTATTACGGAGTCAAATCGATTGCTGGAATTTGTGCAAGCCACATTTCTGTTGACATGTCTGGATAGTTTTATTTAGTAACAACACGTTTTTACTTTAGTGTTCGGAACCACAAAAGCAGGAATATTTCAACTTAAAATTTGTGCAAAACAAGAACGTTTATTGTGTATTTCAGAGTGTCGGTTGTGACATGGTGCTCGGCTCGGGTCTGGAAGAAGACAAATGCCGAGAGTGCGGGGGGGATGGCTCATCGTGCTACATTGTATCGGATTCATTCTCCGAACCGCACATTCCAACAGGTTAGAACTCTAAACAAAACAATTGGGCAGATAAGTTTAATGTGGTCATCATACTCACATCCCCCACGATATATTAAAAGCATACATTTTATTGGCACTGTCGTTCACCCACAAACATGGACTGTATTAGGTGTTGTCTGGTCGTGACCAAAGTTTGTGGCAAAGGTTTTTGTGATTTGAACACAGGAGGCTTCGACGGCCTGGGTTGTTTGTTTAGGCCAAAGTTCAACCATGCGACGAAATTTACTTTGACGGAGAAAGACTATTCAATCGTTCAATATTAAATACCAAGAAGTGTTGTTTTGCGTGACTGCAAGAAAGACGTTAGACGCCATGCTCAACACTTTTTTAAATAATTTTTCATTAGTTGTTTGTAGGAGTAAGACAAATTAAACCGAAAGATCAAATGCGCGAAAATGAAAAAGCTCCCCAATTTCGCAAAACAGAAATAGCAGATTGAATTTGAAATGATATGTAAATACAGCATCTGTATTGAACTCTTCTAGCAACAGTAGGCCCTATTTATGAAAAAGACCAGGCAACTCAAAGCACGTTTTTTTGAAAACAGAGTTCATTTATATAGGTTTTGTTGGAATCTGTTGCGTACTCGGTGAGAAAGAAATTTAGATGAAATTAGTTTCGCTTAGAACTGAATCCCTTGTTCCTGAGAATTTTTTCGTAAAGTAAACAGTTGGTTCCGTTGTGCGATCCAAGATTGGTTGATTAGAGTTGGAAAAATCATCTTTGGTCATCTAAGAAGCACAATGTGTGCTTCTTACTTGATGAATAACAGTCGATTATGGAATGGCGCGAAATGCTGGCTGAACTGAAGATAATGAATTTTTTCCAGGATACATCCCCGTCTTAACAATTCCACCTGGAGCGACAAATATAAAAGTGGAAGAACTCGTATCTTCCAGGAATTTTCTCGGTGAGATCTGGTTCACATCTCATACAGCGTCTAAACAACTGATAACCGCTACTTGTTAACAGCCACATCAGCAGATCTTTTCACACGTGATAGAATCAGGTGTTGAACAAAGGGTTGATGAAATGTTTGCTGTTTTTGTTGCTTCTGACCAGGAAGGAATACTTCCTTCAAATGAGAAATTATCTCCGGACTACTGAATAGCATTCAAACTTTCGCATTTATTTCTGTTCTGCCACAGTCTTTGATTTTGTATCCGCCATCTTTGCAGCGGTCCGCGATTCTTCAGGAAGATTCGTGCTGAATGGGAATTCGAAAATAGATAGCTCTCGTTCGCTGCAAGTGGCCGGAACTACATTTTATTATCACCGAAAACTTGATCGGCAGAGTGCGCCAGAGAGCTTGCATTCTTTGGGACCAACAAGTGAAGCAATTCATGTAGATGTAAGTGACGTCATGCAGCAAATGGTGATGACCCAATGTGAAGGGTCATGTTCAAAGGGTCGCTTGAACAATCGAAAAACTGTGCGTTGTCGTTATTGAAAAACGCATTGTTTTATTCTTAATATCTGTCTGAGTCCCCTTCAAAAATAGTCTATTCAAATCTCTGACGCAATGACTTGTTTGAAGTAATGCTTTGCTGTGAAAACTTTGACACCTCCTTCCTGTCCAGCAACAAGAGTAAAAAATGTTAAAACAGCTGTTGATACGACTGCTGGTGGGAAGCGAAGAAGAGTTATTGTTTCTGAGCCCGAAGATCGGCGTCCTGAGCTTGGCTGTGAAGCTGTTTAGAAAATAGTTCAGACAAATACAATGCACAGCATGATTTGAACATGAGCTTTTGCTGAGCTCTACAAAAATGCAAAATTTTTTCATTAGGTGTATAAATGAAGGCACCTATCCAAACTGTTTGAAAATACCCCAAATAACACCCATTTACAAGTCAGGTGATAAAACCAGGTGCACCAATAGACCAATGTCTACTTTACTACAATTTAACAAAATTTTTGAAAAATTTTTGCATGCTGGAGTGTATTCATATCTACAAGAATTTAGTAATTTACTATCAAAACATCAATATGGATACAGACCCAGATCTACAACTGCTTATACAGTTGAAACTATTCATTCTACTCTTTCAAACAACAGTGATAATGGTCTTTATACTTGATCAATATTCAATTGACTTATTCATTGACACCACCACCACCACAATATTCATTGACACCACCACCACCACCACTATTAAAAATACCAAACCTCAGTCAGCAAATATTTCTTGTGGGGTGCCACAAGCGTAAGTTCTGGGATAATGATGTGGATGATCTTTCAAATTGCTCTGCTTTCAAAACAGTACTTTATGCAGGTGACACGTATCTTAGTTTGTCTCATAAAAATTTACATATCCTGAAAGACTTGGTAAACTCAGAAATAGCTAATGTAGATAAGTGGATGTGCTTAAATAACTTATCATTTAATTATTCAAAGTCAGTGTACATGTTGACAAGGTGTATGAAATACTTACGCAGTCACACTGAACTGACCTCTTTCAACATCAATAACAATTTTGTTTTTTTGGCCTTAATGCAAATGCGCTTGTCAATACAGGCACAGTAAGGCCGGGAGGCGGCGAAAAGACACTTCGGTCATTTCGTCTGCCACCACCCAATCACGCATTGTCAAAGACCCTAAACGAACGCGCGTTCATATTAACAATGTGTTATTGCAGGGAACGACATGTGTGAAGTATTTGGGTGTGTTAATAGGCAGTAGACTGGATTGGTCATCCCATGTTCAATTAATTAAAAGAAAACTTATCTATGCCTGTAACATGTTATTCAAAATTTCGTAAATTTGTTCCCATTGACATTTTGAGATTATTATATTTTAGCTTCGTTCATTGTCACTTACAATAAAACAATATTGCGTTTTTTCGTTGGGTACAGCCAAAAACTCTGTTCTACAACCATTGTCAGTGTTACAAAACAACATATTTCGGATAATGACATTTAGCAAATATGGATGTCGCATAATTCCTTTGTACAAGAACCTAAAAATATTGAAACTGAATGACATTTATCAATTTGAATTAGTAAAATCTATGCACAAATTTCACCACGGAATATTACCAGAAATATATAAGGAATATTTTCGAGAAACTTCTTCCGTTCATTCTTATCAAACCAGATTTACTAATATGGAAAATTATTTTATTCATCGAGTTTCAAGTAAGGCCGGTAAGAAATCAATTTCGTATAGGGGAGCTTCTCTTTGGAATAAGGTGGAACAAAATTTAAAGGCAGTACCCCTGAGTACTTTTTGCAATTAATTACAAGAGTTCGTATTCTCACAGTATTAAGTAAGCAAAACAAATTTCATTTTCATTGCCTCCTATTGAATTTCATGAGGTATTACTTTCATTTTTTGTGTTTGTTTCTTCGTAATTCTTTTTATGTTTTGGAACGTGTGACTTTCTGTTATATTAGTATTTAAATTTTGGTCTTTGAGACATTTCACAGGACATCTTGACCAGATGACCTTAGGGTTTGTCGATGTCCGAGCTTCGGAAAAAAATATATATAAAAATAAAATAACCCACTGGACACAGTAAAGACTGTGGACCTATTTCTTGTGTTTTGTTGTCAACTATAGCGCTTGCTGTGTATTATTTTAATTTTCTTCGTCTTTCTGTGAACGTGTGTGTATTTTACTCACCGTCGCTAAATACATTTCTCTGCATGAAAATAAAAGTTTTGGCTGAAATTGTTCCGCAAAGTTTGAACTGATCTTTAGTTATATTACTATTGCTTTTATTGTGGGTCTCCTAAAAAGTCCAGACACGTCGAAAATATCTGCTATTTCTTTGTATTATCATCAACCTCACTTGCTTTTGCACCCTAACTTCTAACGGGTGCAGTTGCCAGGTAGTAAAATGTTGGCGCAAATTGTTGTTTTGTATTTAACATATTTTGCAGACGTCATTATTTATAAAATAGGATAATTACTTTGAACAACGTGATGATTATAATTTCAGTGCATCGTTTTTGTTGATTTTTATCCATCATTTAGAATTTAAGTTTTTATATTTTTTCAGCTGGTCGTCCAGGAAAAAAACCGAGGCGTCAGATACATATTCTATCTTCCTCACGGCATAGAAGATCCTAATCTGACTAACTATTCCTGGAGAGCTGGAGAGTGGGGGGAATGCAGCAGGGAGTGTGGGGGAGGTAAAACTGGCATTGTAGCAAAAATGCTTTATAAGAAGCAACTGTGCTCCACAGTAACGGTAACGGGACCACTGCGAGAAAGAATATCGACGTAGTTTACCCACTTGATAATAATGACCATTTCTCATTACGTGATGACCTATGCGTCATTTACTATCGTATCGTGAAAAGGTATTTTAGATGGCAACTTTCTTTTGAAGTCTGGTCCCTTTCTGTGTATTGCATACCTTTGCAATCAGAGGCGAAATGATACCTTTGATGTGAGAAGTTCATTAACAGTATTGATTGAGGGAAACCTTGAAGAGCCCAGTTTGCCGCGGCAGGGTTTCTCCAATAAACGGAAAAACTTTTTTCTGTGTGCAAAGAACTTCTCAGAAAATATGCTTACAGCAGATTTACTTTTTGGCATAGATACATAAAATGTTTTGATTGGTATGTCACAATTGACTGAGTGCTTTTATTTCTTTTTGTGTGGAATTAAATTCTAGTGTATATTTAGATTTAGAAATTTTGCGACTTTAGGAATTCAAACTCGCATCATTGCTTGCTACAAGAATGAACAACTTGTCCCTTCGTACCTTTGCAAATCCTCACATCGCTTGATGAGTGAAAAGACTTGCAATGAAGACCCGTGCAGACCGATGTAAGTGAAATTTGTAATTATCGTGTAATGCTCAATCATGTTGTATTGTATTCAGGAGCAACTTCTACAAATTGATTAGCTTTTGTAGTTTGTGTGCTGCACATTTTTTGTTTAAGGCTGTTTCACACTTTAATTAAAGGTGGCGAACTTCAAATTGGACGATTTGTTCAGAGAGCTGTGGGGTGGGGGTTCGAACCCGGCGCGTCTACTGTTCCAATACCCCCAGCGAATCAGACAAGTAAGAGCTTTGAGCTTTGTGTGAAACGCGGATGAAAGACGATCAACAAAAATGCAACGGGAATAAATCATTTGAAGCAAATCGACCCGTCGTTATTATGTCATTGTACGTCGTTATTATGTCATTATTGCACTCTGAAAACATCAGGAATTGCAACGTTGCCATCGTAACCAACCTGCACTGAAATTGTGGCGAATTTTCAAAAATATTCTCTTAGAGACTCAATTGTTGTCTTCACAGCAACATTGGATAAATTGTTTTTTATCTTGCCTTTGTTATGTGTTCTTGATCTTCGTNTATCGACTTCATTTCAAGAATCGTAATGTTCAAATACTTTGCTTACATGGAAATAAACCATTCCTGAGGCGTCTATGCATTTCAAGTTAGTTAAAGTCACTGCACGTGTTCTTCACATGACACCTTACTTTCTCAGAGTTCCTCGCATAATCCCAAATGTTCGATGCGAAACGGAAGATCAAGCAGAAAAACCTCCAAGTCAAGAAACCTGCAGCCTCCAGTCATGCCCGGTGTGGACGACAGGGAAATGGTCAACAGTGAGTGGTGGGGGGATCCATATCTTGTCTTGTTCACCGTTGCAACTGCTTACCTGAAAATCGTGTTTCTTGAAAAAAAGAGAGTTTTATGTTTTATTCGTCGAATTGGAATTGCATGATAACGGAAGTCGCCATAGCAGCCCTAACTCCCCACTTGCTTGCAACGCGGGCCACGCGGCTGCTTTCCCAGTGAACTAGTGGCGAGTCAGTGGCAGCACCCTCGCGTGAACCTTTCTTTGCACCTTCTCCTTAACGCCGAGCATGAGGCTGGACTTCGTATGATCCGACTTGGGATTCGAACCCAGCCTACCAGCTTTGGTGGCGAGTGCTCAACCAACTGTGCCACTTCAGCGGTTGCTTGGAATGTTAACATGGGAAAGTGGTCTCAGACACATCTATACATATGTGAATGAAACCAATTACTTTTGAAAAGCCTTCAGTCAAATTCATAATAAATGTATTGGTGTTTCCTGAAAACCATAAACTTTAGGAGAGCTTAATGTTTTATAAATAAACGGAGTTTCAATCTTTGAAAAAAATCAACCTACTTTTTTGGCACAAAAGCAAGTTTTCCCTCTTGATTTACTACCACGTGATAATGCGGGAACCGGTGTCAAGCGAAATTTCTAACTTGCGAAATTACTGACTTCACGCCATCTGCGCATGCGCAGAGTGATATTCAAGGTCATGCATTTCGCAAGCCGTGCTGTTCACTGAGGTATCAAATATGGTGAGAACTGGTGATTGGGGTTCAGGGTTAGTGTTGGGGTTTGGTTTTGAGGGTGTAGCTGTAGGGTTAAAAAAAGAAAAATAGTCGACATCGAAGACTAAAATCAAATATCTTTCAATGGTTAGTTATCCCCAAACTGTTGCTTATTGTGGACTACCTGGTGTCTAACCAAAAGTTTTTATTTTCGCAACAGACATCAAAATACAAATCGCCAAAGTTTATTCTTTCACTCTGAGAAGCGAAATAACTGACAAACAATAACTGGCCAGAAACTTCGGAAAGGTTAGAAATTTCCTTTGACACCTGGTAAGCTACTAAGCACCGCTCGAGCGATGTTGCTGACAACACAACCTCGCCGCTGATGCAACTAGAATTTTGTACCAACCTGAAATTATTGCGTGGAACACACATTGGCGTTGAGAAACGCGAGACCTAGCGGCAGTGTTCCCTCTAAGAAAATTCTACACTGAGTAAATGTGTGTTTTGTTGCGCACGAAGCGCATGCAATGCGCAACCATGTAGACACACAACCGGTGAAGCTTTCGAAGCATTAAAAGGGCTATGCGATATATGTACACCGTATTAAATTTAGAATGTTGGAAGTGCGCGAGAATGAGATAGCAGCACTGCGCAAATTGTCTGGTGTTATTGCGCAGTTATTCACCTTAGAGGGAACATTGCCTAGCGGGGTTGTTTACGTTTGACTTTAACAATCGTACAGCACGAGTGCATGGAGCAGACTTCTATCATTGACCAAAAAGTAATTCAGCAAAATCTTTTCTTAACATAGGTTGTATTCGTAGTATAAGCTCACTAGTTTTGCTGATACTTGTAGTCACTGATGTGCTAGTAATGTCTCAAAATATAATCGTCCAAAGCAACTGATCGATACAAGGTATGAAGCTACGGCAGCACAGCATTTGGGCGGTGGGTTCACCTTCACCCATGTCTCGAGACCGATCCGCAGATGAAGTAATAAAGAATCGCTGGGTAGATCAGGATTTAAGAAAGCTTGAGTCAAAATTCAAAAGGCATGTGGCTTTCCCCGACAGTCCACCTCTCCTTTGCAGTGTTCACAACAGTGCGGAGAAGGGTCTGCTAGGAGAGATGTAACGTGCTCGCTGGAGCGTGACGGCAAACTCGTGGTCGTTGCCGAGCACCAATGCCAGGGAGTGAAGCCAACAACATCGACTCGCTGTGGAGAAAGGCAGTGCTCATCAGCGTGGTTCACAGGTTGTATGTTGTTGCATTTGAATCCATGGTTGAAATAATCCGAGAAGTTAACTGTAGAAAACGCGCACTCATGTGATTGGCGACTGAGACGAATGTTATAACCACAGGTTCCAAAATGGTTGTTTTCTTTATTCAACTATTGCATAGAAAAACCTACGATGCCAAAAGCCTTGACTTGAGGGCTGGGGTTTGGGAAGGTTTGGTTAATGGTTCTCACACCGCGAACGCACCCCTGCTTATCTGCAGTCCCGTAACTTTCTTGAGAACACAGTGCAACAAACAGATCTGCACGACGTACTAACTCTGAGCTGCCAGCACGCACGCAGTAAGGACGAAGTCTCTTTAATCAGAAGTATAAAACAACAGTGGCAGAACTATACAGAACACGGACTAAACATACATACTGAAAAGGCACAGGCACCGGGGAACTACATCAATGCAGGTGGAAACCGATAAAAACGGAGAAAACCGTCATCAAAAAACATGCCTTCTCCAACCCTTGCACGATTAACTTTCAAAAAACGGACTCAAGACGTAGCCCGCTTCAGCCACACCACATTTCCAGCCAGGAAGTACAAAACGGACGCAAGTGGGCGTACGAGATAAAGCGGACTAAAGACGCGCGCAAGTTCGTAACATGTTGCAAGAGACTTTGTAGCAATTTTGGGATTTGTTTTCGCGTTGTAAAGCAAACTTCAAAATGTGTTCCTACATCAGTCAAACTTTGACGTTGAGTGAAAATGATAAGAGTTTGCGCACATCCTGCTGTATTTCGAACATTTGATTTGACCTTTGAACCAGTTCGCGCTCAATTGTCATCGCACCACAACTACATTATTGACGCTATGTCTCGCCCTACAGCTGGCTTCATGAATGATCTTCTTCATTCTTTGCTTTGATCATTAAGCATATTTGAAGCACGTAATGTTTAAACTTTATCCACAGGACCTTGGAGTGAGTGCTCATCCAACTGTGACGGAAGCAAGCGAACCCGTCACGTGATGTGTTTGTCGCTTACGTCATTCCATTCTCTGATGGAAGCAGAATGCGTCACAATGCAGAAGCCATCTGGCTCTGAAAGTTGCCGAGATTACTCGTGTGTTGCTGCAGGTTTGCATTTGTTCATGTGTTGCTGCAGGTTTGCATTTGTTCATGTGTTGCTGCAGGTGAATTTTTGTTCATGTGTTGCTGCAGGTGAGTATTTGTTCATGTGTTGCTGCAGGTGAGTATTTGTTCATGTGTTGCTGCAGGTGTGTATTTGCTCATGTTTTGCTACAGGTGTGTATTTGTCCGTGTGTTGCTGCAGGTGGGTATTTGCTCATGTGTTGCTGCAGGTGTGTATTTGTCCATGTGTTGCTGCATGTGTGTATTTGCTCATGTGTTGCT
>JGI24159J19872_10005097_pt1 | contig 16924 bp, 11 predicted proteins | sample Ectturendosymbi4_FD_19872 | JGI IMG/M metagenome (IMG submission 19872) | reverse complement strand
CTTTATTTCGTGCCTATTGCATGTCAATGTATGCTTGCTAATTGTGGAGCAAATACACGCAGACTACTATGAAGCGATTACATGCTGCATATAGCAATGCGTACCGAATTATGTATTACATGCCCAGAAATGCAAGTGTTCGCCCACACCAGGTTAGCCATTGTGTCAGGAACTTTAATGCCCTGCTAAGAAACAATTTGTATCAATTTTTTATACGATTTGCATCTTCATCTAACTTTTTTATTCGATTGCTTCAAATTGTTTCGTTGTTCATGTCTCATCTGATTGCTTTTGTGTAGTATTAAAAGAAAATTTGTGGGCAATGTATACATACCAAGCATACAAAAAGTAAGTGCGGCTGTTAAAATATGTTTCTCCTCTCAGTGATGGTCATGTGCGAGCACTGATTCTGAAAAGCGCTTCTGTTTGAATGACAATACAGTTGTTGTGGTGCTGTAAAAGTGTTTTGCCCCTCTCAATGCTGGTCATGTGCAAACACCAATTCTGTAATGCGTTATGGCTAATCATTTTTCTTGTGTCTATAATATGGACCACGACTCCACGAGTCTGTAATAAACTACTATTATTATAATAAAACATATCACAACGCTGTGTTTCATCACTGGCCATACAGTAGTCAAGATAATGAAAAAGGGGAGCAAAATACTGCACAAGAATATGCCAAAGCTTACAGAAAGCCCAAATATTTGGAAAGGAATGGTTATGCCTTGAAGAAAGGCAAGTACCAAGTTGCAGGCAGTAATACTGGTTAATACACTGGGGATAGCTAAAATCAGATCAAACTTGCACACCGGCCGTATGATGGCAGCATTCCCTCTGACCACAGCCAAGGACAAGCACTGCTAAAAGTTAAATCACTTTTGCTTTCTGGGGTCACCGAACATATCAACAAGTTTCTTTGCATGGCAACTCACAAAATTGGCAGTGGACTAGCCGTACATACCAGTGGTTTCAATTGTAACTGGTTGAAAATAGTAATTGCTAAGGAGGTCATGTATTTTCAGCATTTTGCAACCTCAGCCTCCTTTGCTGCAATGAGTGATATTGTCAGATGATCTCTATTGTTGCTTGCTGCCGCAGTGTGAAGCTTTGTGCACTCACCTCTCGGGCTCTCTGATCACAACAACGCTGCTGTTTCTTAAATGCAGAAGTTAGGGGTCTACAGTTGCATCTACTGTTGTGGATTACATTGATTGAAAACATATAGAGGTACAAGCAGGCTAACTGCTGGAGTCCCATTGAACGTCTTTCTGTAATAATAACAGAACTAAAACTACTAAACACAAGTGCTAGAGCCATTGTTAATGCCAGTTTGTCAACATAAGTGCATGATTGTTGAGTATTGTCATTACACATAATATATGCATTATGATGTCATAGAGTTAATGTTACAAAATAGTGCTGACACAACAATCAAGAAAACATAGTTTCTTTCATAGTACGCATCAAATCTAATTGAATTTTCTTACTTGACTTGAAGGAGTATTGGTATAAGAATAAAATATGTGAATTTCAACTTCAAAATTTTATAACCCTTTTTTTTATATATGCTTAAAGTTGTGTCTCTGCAAAGTGTATGGAAGCATATTGAATGATCTGTTATCATATAAAGTAGTTCTCTTAGCACATTTTCAGGTAGTTTTTTGGATTCCTTGGGTCTTAAAATGTCTGTCTAGCAATTTTTAGCCAACTCATGTGAGCTGGGGATAAGAAATTGGGAATTTAACAAAAATTTGAGCATGTTCATTGAAGCATAATGAGTAAAAGGGCATTTTTTAAAGTGAGCATAACTCTGCAAAAAATGGGAGTTTTTCAAATATTTTTTTATATTCCTAATTTTTCACTGAAATCTACAAGTGTGCCAAATTTCATTGAGATACAAAACACTGGTGTAACCCATTTGCTCATTTGGCATGGAATGACCCTTAACCAGCTTTTGATAAAGCTAACTAGTAGGTGAAATACATACTTCGTTATGATCTTAGCCTCTGATTCTTGGCTGTGAAAGGATTCATTTTGATAGACAGTATTACTTATTTGACAACACTTTGCACACAACACCTTGTGCTTTTGGACCAAAGTACTTTCCTGCCTTTGTAAATCCATATTTTATGTAAACAGAGCTGTGTTTGCTCACTATAAAAGTACAAAGCCTTCTTTCATCTCCTTTTCCATTACTATTCTTTTCAAAAATTATCAGTTTTGTGGCTATGCAAAACACAATGTTAGAGACTAGAAAAAATAAACAAATATTTCAACCCTCCCTCAGCCTACCCTAGAGTTATCATTGCTGAACAAGTAAAATCCTAGACAGCAAGCATGACTGGTTGGCCAAGTGTCACTGGTCTATCTTCAAATAAATAATTAATGTAAAAAATGAGAAGCAAATTTTGCAAAATCAGTTCACTATTATGAAAATCTGTTCTTTTTTGAAAACCATGCAACTGCTATATTGACTAACAAGACCAAATGCTGTAGTTATTGTTCAAAATTTGTTGCTTTGACTTTTGATTCTAAAATCTAGGACATTTTATAACTTTTTCAAATTTTCCCTTGTAGGTAAAGGTAGAATTTTACCCTGAAATCACAGACCTGTCCGCAAAAATCTGGAAATCTGGCAAACTCTACTCCAGCTCTTCAAAGGCATGCAAAATGAAAGAAGTGGTTGCTAGTTTTTCAGTCGAGTCACTTTCAGGCTAAGGTTGCAAGCAATGCTAAGTTAACAATGCAATGCATTGGATATAATTTAGCAATTGGACTCTAAAGATGCAGTCACATGGACTGTGGTCCTTACAACTGATCTATTCGAATTTAACAAGTTTCTAATCTGCCTTGTCCAGCTGCACCCATCTGCATATGCTGATTCACTGATATTCTATATTTCACGAAATTCTAGTCATATTTACATGATCTGCAACAGTCATTGCAAACACCACCGTTTGTGTCTCTGCACTTCAGTGCCAATGCAGTGCAATACATGATGGTTTGTGTAACATATTTCTGGTTCCCATTTTGTAATTTAATCAGTATAAAATCAACTCTAAGTTTTCTGAAATTCCCATTTCCAATTTTCTTCTGAAAGAACTTCACGGTATTGAACTGAAATTGTGATGAATCCATTTATATGCTGATGTTTGCTACTGATGTTATCCAATTGACAAACGTTTGGTGATTTTATTGTGGTTTATTAAAACACATAGCCTTAAGTGTTTTGGTACTGCACAATATTTATTTTGATTTTTTCAGTGATTTGTTTCTTGTGGTTGTAGTATTTCATTTCATGACAGTTAAAAATTCTAGGAATGGAGCACAATATGATATTACCAGCATCAATGGAACCTGAAAAGCTGCTGAATATGTTGTGGGGATCCGGTTCGTTCATTGGAGTGCAAGAATGCCCAAAAAATGTATTTTGCCGTTCTGACATGTTGTTGCAATCTCATGTAAGTAAACTTTGCTTTAAATATTAAAAACTCTGTATATCATAGTGGGAACCACTTATATGCAAATGGTGATGATAATACTACTTTCATGTTGAAAAGTTATGTCAGCCACTCTATAGGATTAACTCTGACTAAGTTTGTTTCATCAAATTAAGATTGTGTCTTCTATGAAGTTGCTATGCATGAATAGACCATTTTTGATCTAGCAAGAAATTCTGAATCTTTGTAATAATGGGTTCTTAGTTCTTTGGATCATGTACTTGTNGTGCATTCCAAAATTTTTGGTATTGTATATGCTCAACAAACAATCATTAGACTGTTGTGAAACAGATCTGGATCAATTAAATCATTTAAGTTCAGTTATAATTGTGCTTGCAAATTTTTCAATTAAATTACAATTGCCCTGTGCTGGAAAAAAATTACACTTTTACACTTGTAATTAATTACGAATCGAAATTACAAATCCTTTTTAATACCTTCACAGCTGGTATGATTTGGCCTATTTCAAGCTGTTTTCAGTTGTCTTACCAACTACATAACTCTAAGGTGATACCTGTTCAAACACGTAAAAGACTTGGCAATTCTTTGAATCTGCAATGAAAAAAAAACAATACTTTGGTTTTGGGTATTGGATCTTGTGTGAGTAATGTCATAAGTGGAGTAGTTTTAGGCCTTGTTGGCCCACTTCATCTGGCTCTAGGCCCAAGCTGCTAGATGGTAGTATTTTGCTGAAGTTTTTATTGGTTTATAAGTTTATATTGGCATTTTATACACAGAAGCAAATTCCCAGATGAAATCAAAAATTTAACTTGCTTTCAGAGAATAAAATTTGTGTATAGCATGTACAAAACATAGGGCTCCTTTTTTGATATAATAAATACAATTACAATGTAAAACATTTTATTATCAATGCAAATGTGAAACAAATCAATTCTTTTATTGACTTAGTCCCGCATCTATCTTTCACATTGGCAAGGGTTTGGGGCCCTTTGTGACAGTTGACCTCCGACCATTAAATTCTAATATCCACCCCTGATTGTCCACTGTGGAGAGCAGCAATACTGGGAGTTTGTCAATGTGCATCCCATAATCTTTAGGCTATACTGATCCAACTGCAAATTCATTGCCCATTGGTGAATGGCAACTGCACACTACTTCTTTCACAACACGCAACAAAGAGCATGTACCAAAAGCATGTGGGTTCCACAGCTTAGATTTACGGTCTTTGTGCTTAAAAGAAAGTTCCATCTTACGCATTGCAGAATTTGGGCTATACGCTTAAGAGCTAAAAATGTCACTAATCAAGAAATTGACAGAATGACACAAGCTTGCAACCAGGTAGGAAACTGGGCTATTGTCCTCCTCAAATTTTGAAAATCATATTGAAAGTGCCAAAACCTTTTTTAATTGTTAGGTAAAACGGGTTGAAATAATTTCGCTCCCCAAAAAATATCAACTGGTTGTGGACTTGGAGTAGCAAATCTATGATGCATTTTGCATGACAAAAACTGCACTAATGGACACAAAAAAGTAAGGAATCGTTGGTGCGTGCTCAACCAACTAGGCCATCTACGTAATATGTGCAGGCAGCAATATGTAGATGTCTACTGTTACAATAATTTGCTGATTGATTCAACTTTCCTGACTGTGTGGAGACTTTACTTGCATACAGATGTGCAAGTTTGAATCATAGCAAATTGAAGAAAGCAGAACTCAGTCGGCTGATTCCGTGAAGCTTGCAACAAACCTGGCCTGATTTTATATAGAACTGTTGCAGTTTTAAGGGATCAATCCAGTTCGGTGTTAGTTCCGGATCGCAGAGCTTTTAATCATTGTTGACCCTGGAAAGGATGCACATTAAACTTGGCGACCGGATTAAACATAGTGTGTAGCAGTGCTGTAGGATCAGCTATGGCATGTTAATTTGGTTCAAGTTCAAGCTTGTAGAGCTTGTTCCAATATCTATCTTTGGAAATGTGATAGCTGTTGACATATCCTTGGCCTGGTTTTATATAGAACTGTTGCAGTTGTAAGGGATCAATCCAGTTGAGTGTTAGTTCTGGATCGAATCCGAGCATGTTGTTTACAGTTACGCAGCACCAGTCTTGGCTTGCGGTGCTAAGAACTGTTTGAGCTTGTGTGGTGCTATGTTTGTTCTCCTTTTTCCTGGTGATGGTTGTGGAATAGATCAGGGCTTATATTGGGCTACAACTTATATTGAACAGCGTGACAGCCAGCCTCAAAATCTGAACAAAACATCAGTCAAGTGTTGTATTTCGAAAATAGCCTTTTTAGAATAGCAGTTAATGATGTTGTTTGCTGCGCAAGAAGTCCTATGTTGATTTCGAGTAATTCATTTTTACATTATGATGCAAAGTAATCAGAGCAATTGCAATTCAATCATTCTTCTCCGCAGTGATTTTGCAAGTGTATTTTCAACACCACCTCTTGATAGACAGCGCACTCCAAAGACGCAGTTGTGCAACTGGTGGACAGCATAGATTATGTGTATGTATGTTTGGATAAACAGCTCTCATTGCCGTACGACTGACATTTGCTGAATGTTCAACAAGCTAAGTATCTTTTCAGCACCATGTTCATAGGAACAAACAGCGATTGTGATGTAATAAATGCGCTGTGCCCGAAAGCAATGATAGCTTAAAAATCTCATGGATCCCTATAAAATGATTTAGACGTCTATATTAGTACAACGGCATAGAACTGTGGTTTGGAAATTCATCCCAGCCAATTTAGGCGGAACCCCTGGCAGCAGCTCCCTGAATCCCGGTTCAAAAACACCGTCTTATGTGTTTTGACAATAAGATCAATACCGCTATCTATTCCAAATGCAGTCAGACCTCGTTTGTCTGAACTCCGATTAACCGGAATCCCCACTATCCGAAACAAATTGCTAGGAACAGATTTCTCCCAACGCATTTCACTTCTTTAATCCGGAAACCTCGCTGTCCCACACCGACTCGGAAATTTAGGAACGGATATGTTATATCAATAGAAAAAAACAACGCTAAACCAGATTACGCCAACAGTTACGTAGTTGTTTATTAAATCACAATGGAAGGGTAAAAGTCAATTTTCTACGCACAATGAATGTAACAGCGGCAGACCCTGCAGGATGCAGTTATAGGTCTCCTGTACAGTTTGTTCGTGTTTAAATCTCATTCTGAATGCATACTAGCTTATGCATATGGATCTACTAGTAAACAAAAACAATTATGAGAGTTTGACTTCGTCATGTTTCACATGCAGTCTACATATTTGCTGAGTTGACAGTTCGTCTGAGACTATTCTACAGTTTGTTTCTGTTTCCCCTTTGAGCGTTCGCTTAGGTCAGACCCGTAGCCTTGGTCTAAAGGTTTGGGGGAGCACAAAACATTTTAGGGGGTCAAGACTTCTGTTTTTTTAATAAAAATTTTCTTGACATAACAAAATTTGGAGGAGCACAAAAAAATTAAGGGAATTTCTCCCGAATATCCTTGTGGCTACAGGCCTGATTCCGATTTTCCAGATACCTCGCTAAGCTGATATTATTTGATGAAACAAATTAGTTCAGATGAACAAGGTCTGACTGTAGTTAGTTGCCCTGGTTTGTTTGCAGCAATCATCTGCTTACCGCGCACGCAAAAAACTGTGAGCGAATGTTACGTCATAGAGTGGATTATGGGGACAATTGTGGAGTGGTATGAATATTGCGCACTACTTGATGCAGTCGGAGGGCTGTGCATGCTAAGGAAGAGTACAGAGAATTTGCTTTAATTAATCAGAGACGAAGTAGCAACTTGGGTTTCCGAACTTTGACAAAATTGCAAAATTCATCAGTCGATTTCAAGTCTTCGGTCGATTTCAAGTCTTAAGAGAAAACGTGTGTTGTGCTGAAAAGTGATATCACAAGCTGCCCTTCCACGACATGGTCCAGTCGTACCATGGTCCAGTCGTAACATTAGTCATTTGTGTTTTCAGTGGCGGTTGGCACGAGCCATTGCGGCAACAACCTACTATTCGGTAGGTTGTTGTTGGTTTGCATTAGGATGAGTGCTGGTTCTTCGAAGAATTAGCTGCATGTTGGTTGCATGATTTATTGTATGGTAGGTAACCATTTTCTTTAATACGATGGAGTCATATGCTTTAATGATTCGGTTGCACATGCCTAGCATGTGTATGTAGTGGTCGTTTTGCACCATGCCCAGACATAATTGTGGCAAGCAGTACCAGTTGTCTGACTTTAGCCACAAGGTGTGATGTGGCATCATTGTTTGCGCAAAGGCTTTCCATTGCGGCGTGGCACCAGTAAGGAAGGTGTTGCCAGACTGGAAAGCTGTGAATTCACAGTCGTGCGGATTTAATTCAAGCTGATGATACGCAGACTTTAAATCAACAGTTGTGAAAACCTGATATTGAGCAAGCTTATTAACAATTTCATCAATGCGAGGGAGCGGGTAAGCGTTGAGTGAAGAGGTTAATAGTTCTGCTGTAATTGATGACCACGCGATGTTTTCCTGACTGCTCCTTGACAACAAGTACTAGAGCTCTCCATGGAGAATTACTTGGTTCAATCAAATCATCCGATAATAAACGCTGGGTTTCATCATGAATAAAATTAGAATACTTTCTAGACTTGTCAGCAACAGTCCAGTAGTCTTCGCTAAGATGACTGAAGGGTTTAGGTTTAGGAAATGGTACACTCATTTTCTTTAGAGCATTTAAGGTCAATGGAGGGTGATGTCCCTCAAAGGTAAAAGTAACGCTCTCATGTTGTTTGAAAATCTTCTCTCCTATTGTCACATCAGTAGCTAGATTGCCCAACACATTGAACATAGCATCACTATACTCATTGTTTTCAACCAATAAGTAGGTAACACACTGACCTTGAATAGGCATACAGACAGAAATCTCAACAAGAGTGATTTCTTTAACAGCCCTACAAATGTTGAAGGAATGTTTGTCAGCAAACCTTCAGTCAGTATAGCAATCAGACAAACCAGTATCCATTAAAGACTAGGCAACTATGCCGTTAATTTTTACATTGCAGAGAACCTGGGAATTGTTTGATTTATCAGAAGTGGAAAAAGCAGCCAATTTCGCCCCTTGCATCAGTGCTGTCTTCTTTGTTGCATCTATGCTGTAGTTTCCAAGACATTTTTGACACACTTTAGAATAATGGCCAACCTTTTGACAGAAGTTGCAAACGACATCTTTAGCAGGACAATTTTTACGAGGATGTCAAGGATTTCCACAAAAGTAGCAGAGTTGTTTTTAAAACTGAGCCTATTCATAAGTGGCTTGCATCAGCCATGTCTTGCACATCATCTCCATGCTGTTGGTGTGTCTCTACCAACTTTGCACAACAAGAAGTAGTTCATGATTAGCCTCAGAATTCTTAAAGGCTAGTTCCATTGCACGAGTTTTCCTAATCTCATCTTCAAAACTCAGTGTGCTTTCATCCAATGTCTCTGGTGTATCACTTGTGATTGAATACCCATTATAAATGCATCATGCATTAACTCTAAGCAGTATCGCAGATACAGCTTGACATTCACACTCTTGGCTTAAACTACAGTTTTTCAAGAAAGCTCTAAGAGCCGCATGCAAAGGTTCGAAGAGCTGCAGTTTAGCCACCCCTGTCATAGGCAACGGAACTACAATGATAAAAATGTCGGTTGAGCTTCGTTGGAATTTCAGCTGGAAAGTATTTGCAACAGGAGAAATGTTTACAAGGCTGATATAATTTCAGCATCACTGGCCAGCGCTTAATTTTTTTGGTGCTGCCGTGTTTCTACTGTGGATTCCTGCGCGGGTTGAACTTTTTTCTGCTCCTGCAATATTTAAACCTGCCTGGCACTTGCAAGAGTTTGAGAAATCTTGCCTGCTCCTGCCCTGCACACATCAAACCGCGTTGCCCTGCAGGCCATTCCAACCTGCGCCCCCAGCATTTTTTATCTCCCAACCTGTACAAGTCTGAAAACTGCTAAAAACTCATAACAACTGAAGACAAGTCTATAACAAGGAGCAAAATCTGCTCATTATTTTCATTGGCAACCAAAACTTTTCCATATATCTGATCTTCCGCAGTCAACAGATTTGAGATGATGAAAACTACATTTCAGTTGAGTTAATTGCGACCAGCTGTCTGTTAAGCGCTGTCTTATCCATAAGGATGCTAGACTGAATTATTCCTCACCAAGTACGATGGTAGCATTGGAAAATGTTCACTTGCCCACCACATGGCAAGAGTCTGAGAGCTGATGTTTCACAACAATGGGTTGTTACATCAAAATGTCATAATTGCTGTAGGCCTACTGTCCTAAGCACAATGCTGGTAAACAACTTTAGTACATCACTACATCCATATATTTTGCGATTTTTGAACGGATTAAGTTCATATGCTTTGGCTCAACATTCAGTTAGCTGCACAAAGAATTTCTCATCCTGTACCCACTCCACACCAAGTTCCAACTGTGCCAGCCCCACATTCATAGCAGTGCAGTTTCCTGCACTCGCCCCGCAAATGTTGGTACCTGCAACCGGCGCAGGTTAACCCACCTGCGCAGCACTCTATTCTACAATCAGGTCGATGGAAACTGTATAGGAGAAATGAAATAGGAATTATAATGGAGATAATGTGAACTTCACAAAGATCTGACTGTGTTTTGGTTTTGCTCATGTAACAAAATGTTGATGTACGAAGTTCTAAAAATTTGAGATTTCAGCAAACTATTGAAGCTGCTGTTCGCCGCCCCACCCACAGCCATTCCTCTGAAACCCACTTTGGGGTTATGCCCCACTGGTTGGGAACCACTGGTCTAGCATCTATCACTTGATCATGAAAGCGTTCAACGTCAGACAGATCAGCCGACATGCTAAAGCTATGTACATGCATAGAAAAAAATGAGAAGGTAGTTGGTTAATCAGCAGTGACAATGTCAGCTGCATTTCATGCAACGGCAATGTTGACACTTTGTAATTGGCTATTATCTGTTGTGGTTTCGGCCCTGGGCGATTTGTGATCGATGATGTTGTTGTTTGTCACGTTGGTGGCAGCTGCGGTTAGGGTTGAGAAAAACCTGTTTTTTTTAACCCATTTTTTTGTTTTTTAGAAAGAAACAAGATTTTGTTTTTTTTAAAGGAAAATGGAAAAAAAACATTCTGAATTGTTTTTATACCATCATGCAATATCACTGTTATCAGAATTGCACAATAATAACTTGTATTATCCCATCTTTGTTTTCGCAAAGTGTTGTTGGTCAGTTCACTCCTAAGTTGTAAAGCTTGCTAAGTATGCACCCATCAGATAAAAAACACACAACCTCTGCAGTTTGATGTCAAGTTTATGTGCATGCCCTGCTAGTTCAGCATCTATAGAGTGTATTTTTTCAACATATGATTTGGTATGTTCCAAAATCAGAAAAAGTTTAGATGCAGAGAAGACAGAAAATGGTTAAAATATACCAATTATGCAGAGCTGAAGAAGATAACCATTATAATATACTCAAACTGTTCGATTTATTCTTCTCTTTTTTTCAAGTCCTTCAAATTTTGTTGCTGTTTGTTTTGTTTGATTAAAAAAAGAATTACAGTTAACTGTACAAGTGTCCTATTTATTTTATTTTTTACTTCTTAGTAGATTGTTTTTTTGGTGGGATTTATTGTTTTTTTTAAGTGGGCTTTTTCAAAAAACTCAGTGTTTTTTTTTTGGGTCAGGTCTTTTCACAGCAACCCTGGCTGCAGTACCATTCAAGCTCACGACTGAGTAGGAGTTTGTGGTTGTTTGTTGTGCTGCGCTTACAGAGTCTTAATGTAGGCCTTGTCTTTTGGCCACAGCCCAAAGCACAGCAGCCAGTGATAGTTTGGCCTGGCCAGGTTGCTGTTTTTATCTTGCATCTTGTTTTTCGTTTGGACAAGGTTCAGCTGATATTCTGGATTGAGGTAGCTGTTGCTGGTAAAGTAAGGATAGTAGTTGTATTGCGGCTGCCGAGGTATAGTGCCGAAGACAGTGATTGGTGGCTAGTTGTACAGGGTTGTATGGAGAAAGTTCAGCTTGTTGATAGGCTTGCACTAGCTACTGATTAGTGGTGTGGTAGCGGTTGCCATTTAGGTATAGGTTCTGACCGGTCTGTTGCTAACTCTGTTTCTGACAGCATCGTACACGACCTCGTCTTCTTTGTTGTCGTCATTCATGTATGGCACAATTGAGTAATTCAGTTGCACTGGCCTGTTACGGGTCCATTTGCCAATGTAGTTTGTTTATTGTTGTTCGATAACATTGGTATGCTTTCGTCTTCAGGTTATGCACTGCTTGTTAGGTCTGACAGTTCTGTAATTTCCGCTTGTGCTTCTTCTGTTTCTGCACCTGCGCTTGCCACAGATCTGAGCAGCGAACTTGTAGCTCAAAGTCCACGACAAATCAGTAAGACAGCATTAGTTGAGATGTGCGTTAGCTTGTTGAGACTGAAGTGTCTAAGCATTTTCTATCGCTACAGATCATGATGCTGCATGATGTGAAGAAGCTCTCGATTACTTGCAACGAGTTTGCAAACAAGAATATGAAGCGCCCAACTACCTGTTGACAATAGGTATCATAACAATGGTCAGCAATCTGGTTTTAGACGTTTGCTGTGCCATGGAAAAACTTGGAAACTAGTCTTTTTCGCAGCTGTTCTGCTGGCATTCAGCTAGCTGGTTAAAACTCGTGTTGGCATCCTGCCTTATGGCCAACTATACTTGAAGGCTGTCAGCAACAAGATGCGGACTAAACCAGCAGAGATTGTTCGTGTGTATTTGGATTTGATGCGATCGTGTACCTGCCCTCAAGCAGTTCGATATCGCTGAAAATAATAAAGTGTGTTCACTATCGATTGCTTGTTGTACTAGTTAAGTTGGAACATTTCAAGGTAAACAGATTGATTAAAATGTTTTAATCGGTGCTCTTCAGCAGGATTTCCGCAGAATCCTAGTGTTCTGCAAAACATGTAGTAGGGCTCCGTGAGGGTTCCCCGTTTTGAAATGATTTTTTGCTTCAGTATGTTGATGTGTCATTATGAAATTTTTTAAGATCACTATGCCGCATTCATACTCCCAAGTAGGCCAGTTGGTTAAGGAGGTTGAGTGCAGATAGCAGAAAAAGAAATATTGATAGTTGTTGCGTCACATTGTTCATTGTCAAGCAATTAAGAAGAACATTATTGTTGCATCATAGTTATATGATGTTGCTGATGTACACTGTACGGTTCACAGTAGAGTTCAGGTCTTCTCAAACTTTTTTGTTTTGCAAGTACCTTTTGAAAAATGTTCTTCTATGCAACCGCTCAATGGATAGATTTGAGCCCTCTATGTTAATGATACGTGTAAACATCCCATTACAAATCTTGTCTATGGTAGAATCATACAAATGCACACAATTCACAACAGTAACTAAACAGTAATAAAACTACCATGTAATGGAAACAGTAAGGCGAATAAAATTAACAAAGAAACCATTCAGTTTATAAGAGTTACCAAGTGCAGCTAATAGGACGGATGCACTAGATGATGTATTGATACAAGACAGCGCAGGATGAACAACATTATCAACATTTTTTCAAAAGGATCAGTTTTTGGACTTTGTGATTATAAATTTTCAGAATGCCACTTCACACAAATATGTTGTGCAAAAGGCTAAGAGTTTATGAGTGGGTAGATCAGAAATGACTTGGCATTCATTTCATGTTCTTATCGATAGATTACAAACTCTTTTCAAAAAATTCCAGTTGCAAATTTTTGTCGTCTAATAATTCCACAAACTCATCCTGGGTATGGCAGGCATGCGGCCTCCTGAAATTTCAATTGTGTATAGTTTGTGGATCCAACTTTTCATGAATCAAAGTCCAAAGCACTTCTGAAACTGTGTATGAAGCTTTTAATACTCAGTGTAACTCCTAGAAGACAAGACCTAGACTTCTAAACACAAACATGCCTTTGTAACTTCATGTCAGTATGTGACAACTGAGTTTTTTTTCGGTCATTTTATGGTGATAGATCAAAACATTTTTGAAATGACTGAAAAAAATTAAGTCATTTAGGTCAGTATGTTTGAAAATATAGGCTAAATAACACTTTCATTGCAAGTTTTAATACAACTGTGAGACAAATGACTGAAATGTTTCAGTCACCAAAATGTCTCAGCTAACAATGACAGAAATGTTTTATCGAAAAAAACAGCGTGACAATCATATCATAACAACACATAAATTGTTGTGTTTAGTTCATCAATTATCATTTAATTGTTCAGGCAGACATCCTAGTAAACAAGTGACAGCATGAAGCACGCCATTGCCCCTAAAAGTGCAGTAGAAATGGACTCACTGCAAGCCTACTTTTAATTTTCTTGTAAATTTGCAAAAATTTATATTTCTGATTTGTCAAACCAATTTATTTCACAACCCCAAAACTATCATTTCATGACCCATAGTTTGAGAAGCCTTGGATTAGAAAGAGTAGATAGTAGACTCAGCCTGAGTCTAGTAGACTGAGTCAGACTAGAGCTGCTGTTCAGCCTTTGTGGGAATAAAGTAAAAACTGTGTGAAACTCAACTTTTTACCATCTAGTCAAGCCAGATGAAGCAAACTAGCATATTTTCTTATGTGAAGCAAAATAATAACAACAGCGAAGGTGTTGACCTGTTTTTTGCAGACATTTCTTGTTGAGACATTTTGGTCATCTGTCTCACAGTTGTAATAAAACTCAACATAACAATGGCTTTAGCCTATATTTTCAAATATTCTGACCAAACTGACTTAATTTTTTTGGTCATTTCAAAAATGTTTTGGTCTATGACCAAGTCCAGACCAAGTTGGTCTGCGACAGAAAAAAACTAGGTGTGGACAGTAATGAGCAATGTGGTTCAAATGTAAAAGAGGCACCTAATCTGAAACAGACCAAATGTAATTAAACTGCCAAAGTTAAACGGGGACAACACATATGAGATACGGGTTCTTTTTGTCGGATGATAAAATTCTGAATGTAGCAGGTACATTCAAGAAATGCAAGAACAACCGAGTCATTAAATTTCTTGCCTTTCAAAATCTGTAATAACTGTTTATTCGTCCAAGTGTCTAATAAAGACATATTTGATTTTCTTACAAGTAATTTGTTGTTTTTTTTAATTTTTGTTAATGGGGCTTCCATGACAAATGCAAAAGTATGTCAGGGGTTCCATGATGGTAAAAAGGTTGAAGAGCACTATTTTAAATAATAAACAAACAAAAAAAATCATTGCAAAAACTTAGCTATTATCAAATTCTAATCTGCGAATACATTTTGAGAACATTTATGCTCACTATAACCGTTATCAAATTGGATCTTTCAATAATGAAAAAATACACTTGTTTTATATTTTAGACTGTTCGCATTTAAATGGTTTTAAACTTTTTGATATTGCATGGACAATCAGACTGGTCTCTCTGTCCATGTAATATAGTAAAGTTCAAAACAAATACATTAGAATTTGAATTCAACTTTATCATACCAAAATTAATAATATTCAGGAAACTGAAAACATCTCAGCAGCCCCTGCCTACTTCAAAAAACTCAATACCTGCAAACCTATTTCTACCCCCAAAAACTAAAAAAAAATTACATCAAAAACCCAACTCCATCAAATTATCTCAAATAATTCGTGATCTACCAGAAACTCTGGAAACTTTGTGCATATTTGAATGGACAGACAGACAAGACAAAGAGCGTGAAGATGAATTGGGTGTATAACTGGTTGTACTTGCAAAGTATGGACTAATTAAAAATTTTTTCTAAGGATTACTTGTAGCACATTGAGGACACAACACATCGCTGATTTGTCTTAAACTTGACATTTTGAATGTCGCAGCCAATTGGTTGGCGCTTGTTAATCTATTCGCGTTAGTGGCCATGGAACTCTGTAACAAATGCAATTGTGCTTCATACAAGTGTTTTGTTGTTCTCTTGTTATCGCAAGCACTCAAGGCTACAAGCATCGCATGATCACACTCTGTCTTTACTCTTTGTCGAACAACTTGTCTGGCTACCATGTGTGTGATTGTGATGTGCACTTGAACTCTGTGAAGTTGTTGGAAATAAAAATAAAAGTAATTAGGTCAATTTTTTTGCAAATTACAATTACACAAGAACAAAAAATTTCAATTACATGAAAATACGTGACTAATTACTGTCAATTACAATTGTAATTGATCAAACTATGCTGTGTACTACTGATAAGGCAGACGATGTGTAGCTTAACAAGTTAATATTTTGTTTTTTAGTATCAGGCTTCAAAACAAGCAATGGTAAACTTCAAACATGCAATCAACCAGTTTGAAAATTGTGAAAACATTATGGAAAAACAACAGCTGTACCAGGAAGTGGTTATCATGCAGAAAGCTGTGGGTCAAGTATATGTTTCTAGTGAAAATTAATTTTTAGTTGTCATGATTGATTTCGTAAAGATTTGTTACTATTCGATTGTTTGTAACAATCAAAGTTGTAAAATGCAAATTCAAAGTTGTCATCTGCATCAGTTGTGGAACATTGTCTGCATGATGGCCAACATTCTTTTACTTGCTTAGACTGTGTAATGCAGGTATGAACAAGCTTATGTCTGAAAGCTGCCGTGTACTTTTCCTTTGTTGGTTTAGTCTGCAATTCACTGCTGGAGGTTGAACCAGAGGTGTTGATTTTAGCATCTTGGTTGATGGTGATAACTTCATTTTCTGGCCATTTCAGCAGGGATAGTTGTCACTATTTCAGGAGGGACAGTGAGCGCTAGAGATCGACCGATATGGCTTCTTTGGGACCGATACCAATAACCAATATTTCCAAAATTTTTAAATCGTTTTTTCTGCTTCATTATCAAAAATATTATGTGTTCTATGACTTCCATTTTTTTCAAATACTTCAAAAATCAGACTTTATGAGTTAAAATTTTTTAAATTGTGGCAATTTCAATATTTTCCTATGATTTTTAATTAATGTGATTAATGATGATGCTTTTGTTTTGGTTGTGACAGCCAATGCGTGCTTCATAGTTCATCTTATCTGCTTGTTTATGAAAAAACGCCTGCTAGTGTTGCTGTAAGATAATTGTCTTGACTTGGTTCATTGTGCTTCCTTGCGCAAGTTGTCTGGATGCGTGAGGAATATAACACAGGGTTCCCACACATTTTTAAACATTTTCCATACTTGTTCAATACCTTTTTAATACTAAATTAAATAAATTCATTATCTCTCTCTCACTTTTTCTCTCACTTCATCTCTCACATTTGCAAAATACGATCAAGCAGAAGTTAGTCTTTTAATTTTACAGAAAAAAGTACTCATCTAAAAAAACACAATTAAAATTATTAGAGAAGGCTGATAAATAATCGATTTTAAAGCAGATACCTTGCAAACGATATCAGTAAACAAGTAAAATTGAAAAATGTATGCATTCTACCGG
>JGI24159J19872_10005096_pt1 | contig 16925 bp, 10 predicted proteins | sample Ectturendosymbi4_FD_19872 | JGI IMG/M metagenome (IMG submission 19872) | reverse complement strand
GACAACCCGGGCAGAGTTTCATTTTAGCTGGGTTTATACTTTCTCTGCCACGCCCAGATCCTTGCGGATCTGAGCACCTGTTCCACCGAGAGAGACCTGTTGCGACCCAGCCCTCCTTGCGCGACTGTGTTGATCATCTGGCAGCTCTTTCCCACATAGGCTATACGATTCGATGTAAATTTGGCTTGCTGTACACCTTAATCGACCAGTCAAGGGGCAACAACTTGACAACCTTGCGGTTTTTTCGGTGCCCTGGCGTTTTTGCAAGTGCTATGGTTTCTTTCTCGTCTTTGAAATTCTTAACTTTCGCCAAATAAACTCAACTTCAACTTCAGCCTAACAGCTTAGCATCATTGCTTCATACGCTTTACTTGTTTTATAAACTAGATTAATATTTTACTTCTGGTTAGCATGCTTTTTACAAGCACTGTGCAGGTTTCTTTGTTGTGATTGGCTTTCCTGATAGTAGTACTTGACTGTGCTCATAAACATTTATATTTTACTGATCAATGTGGAATATAAGGCTGATAAGACACCATTAGAAATACAGAATAGATTTGGACGTGATAAGTTAAAAGTAATTTTTCACAACGTCTTGCACATATTACATGTACACAGCAAGTAACCAGTGCTTTCATTGCTTTTGCGCAGAGAAAGTGGGCTTATCTTGGCATAGCACAAAAAGTTCCAGGTAAACTTTTAAATATTGTTCTTTTGTGTGAATTCAAAATACGTTGGTATTCTTTTTTGCCTGTGTTTAAAGAAGATGGAGACTAGCCATATCAGATGTTTAAGCAGTTTGCTTTTATTGAATGATGTATTACTGTGCAGCTAGACACGTATTCTGTAATAATAAATGGTCTGCTTTTCGTCATTTTCTTAAATGCGTGTCATGAGCTATTTACCCTTTCCTTTTTGCATTTGCTTACCATCAAAGATTACTCAGTCAACATAGCACTTCCTCACAACACAGCAGTTTGATCTACTTTTCATTGCAAAATCATTGTCAGGCTTATAAAACATATTCATTTTTTCTTTGAAAAATGATTTAAATATTAGATCCAGTCTAAACGCAGCGGCCTGTCCATATGTTTTTTATTTGAATTACTTGCAAAAATTATTGTTTGTTAGTAGGCACATTCAGGTGGTGTCAGTAATAGCGTTGATCATGAATGGCATTTGAAAAAAAATGTGGAGATCATGAACGTTTTCCCATAAGCCAAGATGATACTTGTTGCAATAAGTGCATCACAATAAACTTTCGGAATGCTAGTGGTCCAGCCAAACAAGTTTCAAAACCCGACTTGCCAGAAAGGGTTGGCATATACAGTAGACTCTGGTTGATACAGCCACGTTGGAACCAGCCAATTTTGGATGTAATAAACAGTGGTTGCAATAACCGATTTTCCTAAAACTGCATGTAAACACTCCCAATGTGGTGAAAATCATGCAACTGACATTCCGTACTGTGTTTACTCACCACTGAAAAAGCTGTGCGGTGGTTTGCTTAGGCGGAAACGTTTATCTGAGATGGCCATCTACTTCTGCCTTCAGAGCATTAAGCATGCCCGTCTTCTCAAATGCTGTTCCGTCAAGTAAAAGTAAAAAAAAACAGTTTTCCTGCGTGGGGAATCAGATTTCCTGCGTGGGGAATCAGAAGTGGATGGATTAGGCTGTGGCTAGATGTATTAACCGGAGTTTTTATAATGGGAAATGATTAAGAAGATTCCATTCCAAGTGATTTGGATGTAATAAGCGGTTGGTTGTATTAAGCGAGGATGTATTAACTGGCGTATACCATATTTTTGTTAACACTGTTCTACTCGGTGCTTATTGTGACGCCATAGATTTAACGCACAAAAGTTTTAAAGTTGACCTGTGTAGCACGGTTCCTTTGCAGTGAGGGCGTTCAAGATCTTTAATCCTGTTGAGGAAGTCACTTTTTCGGTCTCATTTTTCCGGGCGCAGCAATCTCGCAGTGACCTCAGTTTCAGCACGGATGAATTCGCCAAGCGGTTGGAAAAGGACTTCCGGCAATATTGTCACACGTTGATGAAGTCACAGCAGGCATGTCATGCAAATAACTGACAATCTCTATTTTCAAGCGAAGTTAGAGACTCCAACAAGTTGGTGATCATATCAACTGTAGTTGAAAGAAATAAAGGATGCAGAAGTTGTATTCAAATACGGTGGAGGGTTTATTTTACGTCTGCTAAGCATTTCGTGCGCGTGGTTGTATACTACGTAGTAGTTGCAACCTTGCTATGCGACACACAATTTTATTACAGTTTTGTTTCGCAGCGTTTGGAACGTAAGCCTGTTGTGTCCTTTTTCAGTTTATCTTCGAATTCGCCGGAGTCCACCTCATCTTCACAGTCATGTCGCTCAAAGTCCAACCACACAAAATAGAGTTTAACGGCGAAAGCTTCGGAGTTTACGACGCGACGACAAAGTTCATTTTCGAAGCTTCCAACGACTCCCCAATCAGCTTAACCGGTTAGTTTCGATTCCGTCCATGAAGAAGACGGTTGTCAAAGAAACGGTGGACATGCGATTGCTAAAACCAGGGGTTTGGTCAGGGCTGTGGAGTCGGAACTCAAATTTCCAGCTCCAGGCATCTAAAGTTTTTGACTCCGGCTCCAGAACAATCAGTCCATTAAAAACAAAAAAACATTGTATTTATTTGCACAACTCGCTTGCCCCACAAACTATGTCTGTGGAAGTGGAAACCAAATTTCAGGCTCCGGTTCAAGCCGGCCAAAGTTACTTGGGCTCCCCCTCCACAGTCCTGGTTTTAGTTCATTCCCACGACCGTGGCTTCGCACGCAATCGTTCTCGTTGGTCAGGCGTCGATCTACAAGAAATAAACATGAGTTGATCTTAATGTAACGCAACAGAAAACGTTATCATGCATCATGACGCAGAGCAAGGTGGGTGTCTGTCTCGATGTTAATTTCGTTGCGGTAATCTCTTCATTCGCCACGACAGACTGTCCAGCAAGTCTTTCTCACTGACTTACCTACTGGGTGAAATTCACAGCTGGACTGCTTTGTTTTTTAGGACGACTAAACTCAGCACAACAACACACGCAATCACACGCACAACGCAACAACAACACACACAACCACACCAATGTTCCCATAAGCTGCGCGGCTGCTAAGATCCCTCTGCGCAGTTGCAACAATGCTCAGCGCAATCTCCACTACTTGCTAACCACCCGCTTTAATAGATTTAATAACTTCTGCTCGGTAAAATTGTGATTCAGCTCACCCGCTTGTTTTGCCGCGCAGCATTATTAAAATTGGAGGGAACATTGAACCACACAGAACGCAGCGCAACATGGATGGCTGACCTCAGGCTACCTTAAATCTGTGCCGACATGTAGACACGATTTTGCTTCGATGCGAGATTGTTGAAGGCTTGTAAGGCAATGCTCCTGACCTGGGTTCGACTGAACCGCAAGGGTTCGGTGAATTAACCCCAGGGGCTCAGTGAGTCAGTCTTTGGGGTTCGGCGAAAGACCGACGCATGTTTCATTCATTCGTCAAGAAGATATACAGCTACGTTTTTAAATATTTTATTTTCCAATTACGAAGTGCCCGGTGAATGCGCAGAAGAAATTTGAAGGGGTCAGTACCTTTGACGTGGCTGAGAACGGGGTTCAGGGGGTTAAAGGGTGCACGAGATGGTGAAATTGGGATGTATTCTCTTTTCTAATTTTCTCCCATGGCATTGTTTAAAGTTCACGAAAACCGAAGCCCGCACAGACGAATATATTCGAAATGTCTGACTCCGTACAAACCGATCGGTCCTTTACCGCACACCACAAACAAGTTTGGCCCCCCCATGTTCGAACCTAAGGGTCTTGCGGAAGTAAATGTACTTTATTGAAGAAAGTACTTGTGACATTGATGGGACTTTTCGGCGCCCTGGGAATTGTGCCCCCCTCGTTACGCCCCTGATTGAGATATTATATAAAGCGGAACACTCGCTTTCTTTGTCCCTAACAGCTGTTCGTTGTTTCGTGCCACAAAACGACGTCCCGCCGTCACTTTACATCGGGTTGGGAAGAATTCTGTTTTCCTGTTGTTTTGCGCAGGAAAGCACAGGAGCCGGAAAGGGCGAACGAACATCATCAATCCCGACTTCGATTTCCAAAAACTCGGCATCGGAGGCTTGGACGAAGAATTTAAAGAAATTTTCAGGTGATTTGTTGCGCGCAGCGCTTCGTTGTGCGCTGTTTTTATTTTTCGCTGAGACGTTTCGGTCATTTGTCTCATAATAGAAGTAAAACTCCCCATAACAGTGATCACTAGACTACATTTTCGGACATTATTACCGAATTGACTCTTTTTTTCGGTAAATTAAAAAAACAATCGCTCTGTAACCGAAAAACAAAACCTAGGTTGCGCATATATTTTGTAACTTGACGCGAACAGCAACAAATAACGGGAATGGCGAAAGACGATTGCGCAACGAGCAGGCATTGTCGTTTTGTGTTTTATTGATTTTTGCCACACGGGCGTTTTCGATGACGTCTTTTGCGCCAAGCCGTTAAAAACTGCGTCATCCCCATCTGTTCCGTCGCACCAGCGCAACGCTGGATCAATAACAACACGTTGCGTTTCGATGTTGGAACGTGTTGCCGATCGCCGCGATTGTCTGCAGAGAAAACAGTCGTTGTTACGTCACGCGCACGCCAATGGTGACAACACAATCGAATTCGTCGTGTAAGTTTGCGAGCTACGCGCGATCTGCTGCCATCTCGCGTTTTTTTCTGCCAGACGCGCGTTCGCCTCGCGAGTCCTCCCGCCTGACGTCATCGAGCAAATGGGCGCCAAGCACGTCAAAGGCATCCTCCTCCACGGACCCCCCGGCTGCGGGAAGACCCTGATGGCCCGTCAGATNGGGAAGATGCTGAGTGCCCGGGANCCGCAGGTGAGTTTGAGCGCGCCTGCGATCTTATCCGAGTTGAGTCGCTTTCGATGACGCCATTAATTAATTGTCCGACGACGTCATTAATTATTGTTCGATGACGTCATTGATCATACGAAACCGTTCAACGACGTCATTGATGAAATCGAAAGAAGTCCAGGAGCGTTGCCAGGTTGTTGTTCGGGTGAGGGCGAAGCAAAAAATGTGAAGAGAAAAATTCAGCGAAACACTTGAAGAAAATTAAGCTTGTCCAGTAGCGCAGCCAGCCCAAAATTTCGGAGCAGCCACATATCGTGACTTCAAACGAGCAACAGTATTTTGTTTTGGGACACCGCCTCTCGAAGCACAAAACGACAAGACATGCTAGAAATTTGGGGGAATGGTCCCCCCCTGGCTACGTCTATGAGCTTGTCTTATGACCATGTTCGGTTGGGGAAAAAACGGTTACGAACTGCAGTTGGAGTGCCTATCGCATCAGTGGCGGCTCCCCTTGAGGAAGCTTGTGACGTACTAAGTCAGGTTTTTTAAGGAAAATGTTAGGTACCCGGTATGGAGCTGTATGCACCCGGTTTGTCTGCTTCTAGGGACCCGATTTTCTGTGATTCTAGGGACCCGATTTTCTGTGATTCTAGGGACCCGATGATAATTTTCTCTAATTTTGGGGACCCGATTTTCAATTCTAGTGACCCGAAGGGGTTCCTAAAGCACTCAAAAAACCTGTACTTAGCTCTTGTGACGAACCGCTGTTACGTAAGAATNTAGCGTCCACTCGCGGTAATCTGCNCAANCTTGTATGCAACGCAAGCCTCCTATTCATCCAAAGTTTNTCAAAGGCACGCCACCCAGGTGCCCTTCTTTTCAATGCATTCCTGCGTGTGTGTGCATTCGCCAAGGTACCGCTATCATGACGTCACAATGTTGCGTCATCGTCACGACGTCACGAGCTTTGCGCGATAGTGATGTAATGGGAACCAACGTTTTCGTTTTATAACTCGCCGAACAAACCAGAGCTTGCAAAAAGCATTTGAAGCTGGTGCGATAAGTTGTGTTAGCTGCCACACGAAGAAGATATGAACTGACGCATAGTTCTTCTTTTTTCAAGTACGTATTCAACGCTAACAGTTGTCATGCCAACGCAATGGCAGCTTTGTCCAACTCCGTGGTTTTGAAACTATATTGTTTACGTTACCCCAGGGGCGGATCTGGGGGAGGGGCGAATGAGTCGATCACCCCCCGCTAAAACCTACGAAAGTAACTTTATTCACCATGGTTTTGTACAATTCGTAAAACTGCATTTCCTGTGGAACAAACATGCAGGCGTTTAAATTCAGACGCATGTCTTTGCTATACGCTCAAAATGCATAGTGGCAAAATGTCTGCCACTTGCTTAACTTCAAACATCAAACTGGAGGCTGTTGACTGTATTTGAAGGCAAGGCTGAAGTCGGATGCAAATGGCTTAACTGGGGTTAAAGATACGCAGTTGATCCGTGACGGCTTTTCTTGAGTGTGTATTGAAATGCAGTTCCCCTTGTCGTCACTGTAAACGCCGTCGCTTTCCTCGTGAAGTAACATGCTTTCTGGGGAAAACGAAAATTTTGATTTGCGTGTTGTGTTTTGCAGATTGTCAACGGCCCCGAAATTCTGAACAAATACGTCGGAGAATCGGAATCGAACATCCGCAAATTATTCGAAGCTGCCGAAGAAGAACAGAAGCGGGTGAGGAATTATGCGCCGGGCGTTGTCGTTGCTGCGCGTATGTTTGAATTTGCGTTATTCTGCGCTACAAAACCCTGGGGGGGGGGTGAGGCGATTGTGACAAGCGCGCGACAATTCACATCCCGCTGCAACATCAGCTTCTGGGTTATTTTTTTGCTGAAACGTTTCGGTCATTTGTCTTGTGAGGGAATGAAAACTCGCTGTAACAGTATTGGCTAGTCTATATTTTAACAGTATTTGCCTAGTCGAATTGACTTAATTTTTTTCGGTCGTTTAAAAAAAATTCAGTCTGTGGTCGAAAAAAACTAGTCTGCCTTGATTAGGCAAATGACAAACTTGAACGAAGCTGCCAAACAGCGGTTTGCAGCTTATGATGATCAGAACTGAAGACGACTGATGTTGACATGCGCAAAGGTTTCAATCGGAAACAGAAAGAATCTCCCTGTCTCGGTTCCTGATGACGTTTCGTGCCCCCCCCCCGAGAACTTTTAACTGGGCACCTCGCACCGTGATGCTAACAAGAGGAAACTTTGCATATTTTTTCTGAAGCAGTTTGGGTTCAACCTTCAGCGCAGTAATTTTTTATTGTTCTATCGTAAAGTTTATGTAGAAGGTCGGAATGTTTGTAAAAAAAGTGAGGACTCTGTGCGAAGTGGCAGCGGTAGTGTGTTGTGTTACTTTTAATTGTGTTGTACTACGTTTAAGTGTGTTGTACTACTTTTAAGTGTGTTGTGCTACTTTTAAATGTGCTGTACTACTATTAAATGTGTTGTACTATTTTTAAATGTGTTGTACTACTTTTAAATGTGTTGTACTATTTTTAAATGTGTTGTACTACTTTTAAGTGTGTTGCGCTGCTTTCAATCGTATTACATTTTGCTTCCAGCAATGTCATATAGAACTGCGTTTAAGCAAGGTGCAAAAATTTGTGTCTGTCACAAGAAACGTTTACGTCTTTTTCGCTATTGATACAACCATCGCGCACTCATTCCATCGCCGCTGTGAAAAAACGTGGGAAGTGAATGAAGGGCTGGAGAGGTTCAGCACATCGACTGCGTTGCTAGGTTTCCTACTTATGGTGCATCACAATTATAAAATTAGACAAGTTTTGTTGCATAACCTTCAGTCATGCTGATCTGATATGTTCTCTTTGTTTTGTTTTAATGAAGTTATCTGCTTCCAATCAAAAACCGGTTGAATGCAAAGCGTTTTCATCCTTTGTGTGGGTTTCGAAAGGAACCCGTCGTTAGCTGACAAGTTATTAGCTTCGACAGTAGTTGGGATCCAATGTGCAAAGCATAGAAACCGACAAGCACGTTGAGTCTAAGCTGGAGAAATCTGCCACATGATATTCCCAAGGTTCCTGCGGAGTCTTAAAGTATAGAAGAAAATTTGGTTATTTTCCAATGTGGAAAAGTCTGAAAAACTTTTTTTTTCTGTTAGTATGGAAAACGGAAATAATTTTCCAGACTTGATCTTTTGACATGCATTCCGACAATTTCATTCTGATACTTTTGATGAGATTGATAATTTGACTTTCATCGTGTTGAATATTGCAGTGCATGCGATTTGTATTTGACCTGGGTATCCCATTCGGAAAAGTCAAGTCTGGAAAATTACATTCAAAGTTACATAAGAACCCTGTGTATTCCGCTGATCGCTCACAGTCTGCGCGAGTCAAGCGTCGAAACAAACTCTTCGCAGAAACCCGAAAACTCACAATTTCCATGATTATGATTAAAAACTTCCCGATACCGTGCAAAGCCAGGAACCTGCTACGAAGCCAGACTCAAACGGCGCTGAGGTTGAAACTCTTCCATACTTGTTTGTTTGCAGCTTGGAGCGAACAGTGGTCTCCACATCATTATTTTTGACGAAATCGACGCCATTTGCAAGCAGCGGGGCTCCGTCCAGGGCGCTTCAGGCGTCCATGACACCGTGGTCAACCAGCTCCTGTCCAAGATCGATGGAGTCGAGCCCCTCAACAACATCCTTGTCATTGGTACTCGTTGAAACTGATTGTTTTATTTCACGCTTTCATTCTTTGCCCATCTATTTGATTGTCTTCTCTCGATCTGTGCAGTTTTGAGTTGTTTGTTGTGGAATTTAGTTGCCGATTTTAATCATTTTCTGTGCTACAAGATTAAATTTAAGGCTCAATTCCGATTGTTAAAACTTTGATGTTCGTCTAACACCCCGTTCACCAGCTTGGACGACCTTAGCTTTCTGCCAGTCACATTGATTAGTCGCTGCTTAACTTTCTTAATCAGTTACACCCTTCAGGACGCATTGCTTGATGGTTTTGGACAGGTTTCATTTCGCATCGTTCGTGGCGTATTGATCGCCCACCGCCTTCAATATCCTTTCGCTTTTCATTGCGTCGTCGATCATTACCGTGACAGACAGTGTTCCCTCTAAGAAAATTTTACACTGAGCAAATGTTTGTTTTAGCGCACGCAACTGTGACCATGTAGACGCACAAGCAGTGAAGCGTTTCATGCGTTACAAGGGCTATCCGATGTATACACGATATTAAATTTGGGATGTTACAGTTGCGCAAGAATGAGATTTCGCTGCGCAGATGGTCTGGTGGTGCTGCGCAGTTGCGTACCTCAGACTCTAAGGTGGTTCCCAACCTGGGGTTCGCGAACCCCCGGGGGGTTCTTGGATAGCAGTTGAGTTTTTATGTATTGCAGTTTTTTAAATATCCTATACTAGGGATTTTGTTAACATCATTTGTAATATCATTTAAAGTTATTAGTTACTAGCTGTTAGTCAATACATTGCCACTTAATTTAGCGTCAGCTTATTGGGGGTTCGAGTTGATTGTTTTATGACTCGGGGGTACTGAATGGGAAAAAGGTTGAGAACCCCTACCTTAGAGGGATCAGTGGTTACGAGCATGACATCATTGTCGTTGCAGGCATGACGAACCGTCCTGACCTCATCGACGAGGCTTTGCTTCGACCCGGGAGACTCGAGGTCAAAAAGGAGATCGGTAATTGTTACACAGAGCTTTGTCGTGTTATGTGCTGCAATCAAGCGCCGTGTTATGTCGTGTGTTGCAGTTAAGTACTGCGTTGTGTCATGTGTTGCAACCAAACGCCGTGTTGTGTCGTGTGTTGCAATCAAGCATTTTGGTGTGTTATGTGTTGCAGTTAAGCATTGTGCAGTGTTGCGTGTTGCAATGAAGTGTTGCGTCATGTCATGTATTGTGACACAGTGATGTGTTGCGATGAAGTGCTGTGTTGTCGTGTGTTTTGATGAAGTGTGCCGTGTCGTGTGTTGCAATTGAGCGCTGTGTTGTGTGAACAAAAACTCGATGAACGTTGGTTGATGGTCGACGGCAGTTCGTGACGTTTCACATTTTTTGGTTCTTTTTTACCCCTGTTTTGGGGGTAAAAAAAGAGGGGGTCACGTTTATTTCCGTTACAATAATCGACGACACACGAGTCGCCTCAAAACGCCGCGGCGTCTCTCATTCAACGACGTTTTCCTCTTCTGCGTCGCAGGCTTGCCGGACGAAAACGGGCGGCTGGAAATCCTGAACATACACTGCGAGAAGATGCTGAAGTCGCAGAAGCTCGCGGTCGACGTGTCGCTGCGCGAGATCGCGTCGCTGACGAAGAACTTCAGCGGAGCGGAACTGGCGGGCCTGGTGGGGGCGGCACAGTCGTGCGCATTCGTCCGTCACACGAAAGTACGTCGCCGATGTGATTGTGATGTGATAATAAAAGAAAGCATTGCGCCCGTTTTTTCTATTGTTACGTGAGTTGCAGCGGCCTTTGTTCCGACCCTCACTGATAACCCCTGCACCCGCGCGGAAGCGGGCCGTGGGATACTCAAGCTTTAAGTGCATATCACTTGAGTTTTTGCAAAGCGTTGTCCTGTAGCCTTTTGCTTCACTGCTGCAAAAAAGGTCTTTCATGTCAAAGATCCACCGACGGTTTCTATACATTTAATTTCGGTTGAATTTCTTAGTGTTTTTCAGATTTTTTAAAACTTTTACTTTTAATTTTAATCTCAAGGCTGGTAGCAAGGTAGAGGTGGACCTGGACACGATAGACGAACTGCAGGTGCGCAGGGCGGACTTCATGGCCAGTCTGGAAAATGACATCAAGCCGGTAACGTTGTTTGCTCATTGGGTAGAATTTGTATTGAATTTTAAGCTTCATCATGTGTCCTGCAGTAACGGTGATAATGTGCTGGGGACTTTGGCCAACAACAGTTTTACCCTCCTTTCAACAGCACGCCCACAGGGGCCCTCCTGGCCACCTGTCGTATACTTTGCGTCACGGGGTCTGGTCCCCCTCAAGATATTGAGAAGACGCGTCTTCGAAAAAAAGAGAGATGGAGATGAATTGTGAATTTTTTGAAAAAGAAAACAACTCAGATAGTGAATTTTGAAGCCTATCTCTTTACTAGTTGGCAAAGACCCGCCTTGCCTTGGCGCAGTGCATCAAGCACAGAGCCCAGCTGTTGAGATAACGTGGTGTTTTGGGTACCAACGACTACCTGTGGGGATTCTTTTCTTATCTGCCTTGTCGCATTTCCAGGCGTACGGTTCGAAAGAAGAAGACATCGAGAAATATATGAGGAACGGTATCCTGAGTTGGGGAAAACCCGTCGAGCTAACCCTGGAAAGTGGTGGCCTGCTGGTCAACCAGGTTCGGCAAACCACCAGCACCTTCGGCAATGCTGCACTGGGTTGTCTAATCGCGGCTGTGTGGAACGCTTTTATTCAAAACAGTTGCCTTTCGTTGCTTTGCTTTCATTTTCTTCCACAACCCATCACGTAGCATTTAAAGCCTTTTGCAGAAAAGCGCTTGATTTCTCAGTTTTTTTTCATAATAATTGCTTTCTGAAAACTGAAGTGTTTCTACGAGTAATTTCTTACGAGGTAGGCAAGTGTTAGTTGTGAAACAATTTCTTCGCTTCAACGTTTTTTTTCGCATCCGCTGAGTTGTAGAAATGCAACGGCGCTAGAATCGTCTCCGATCCTTTTGGTATCTGGGATCATTTCTTTGAATGAAAATAATCCTGCAACACTCAAAACTAAACTAATTAAAAAAACAATTTTTTTACCTGTCGAGAATTCACAACTGGTCTTTTTTCGGTCATTGACCGATTTTTTTTTAAATGACCGAAAAGTCAATTCGGTCGTAATGCCTTTTTCAGTAGTCATAAAAAAATGTCCGAAAACGAAACAATGACAAAGGTTTTAAGCTATTTCGGGCAAATGACCGAGAAATCTCAGCGCAAAGAAAAACCCAGATTAACGATGTTTCTGTTTCTCTGCCGCCGAAGAGCGTTTAATAAGGGGATGCCTTCTTTCTGTGCCACGTCACGACTGTCCCCCCCTTTAAAGGTGCGAAACAGCGACAAGACGCCCCTGGTCAGTGTCCTTCTCACCGGGGCCGTCGGCTGCGGCAAAACGGCCCTGGCCACCAGGATCGCGGTCGATTCGGGATTCCCCTTCATCAAGATCTGCTCGCCCGGCGCTCTGGTTGGCTTTTCTGAGAGCGCCAAGTGCCAGCATCTGAAAAAGGTCAGTTTGTGCTTATTTTAAGTCAAAACTTCTGCGACGAGGTCCCTTGTGTGCTGCGACGAGGAGTTGCACCAGTGCTTGTTTCGCTTTGGACTGTGCTGATAATGACGCGTCCGTTTCGGAGCTGCCTGCCGGAGATAGCATTGGGCTGGGCTTGGATTTGGATTGGATCCTGACTGTGAATTGCTTCATCAATTTAGAGTCAGGACTGGATATGGACTGAGTTAATGGAAAAGAATTGCATAATTTGTGTTGTTGAAAAGCTGTATTTTGTTAATTTTTTTGGACTTTATTTGGACTTGGACTTTTAATTTATAAAAATTGTTTGATCAAAACTGATTGCTCAAAATCGATTGTTTGTTTAAAATCAATTGTCAAAAATAAATCGATTGTCCACTCGACGTTTTTTCGCACTGACAAGTTGCTGCTAACAATGTTTTTGATGCTGCAGGTTTTCGACGACGCCTACAAGTCGCAATTGAGCTGCGTGGTTGTCGACGACATAGAGAAATTAATGGGTGGGAACACTGCTGTCGTTTCACGATTATTTTGCGTAGCAACACTGCAACGTTTGTAAAGACAACTCATCATAATGATGATGTATTTACTGTGGCTTTTTTCGTAGTTTATCGTAGAAGAATTATCGGGCACAAGCGTGAACTACGCGAATAAACTAAATGATTTCTCGTTTTAAGTTTTTTTTTCATGTTTTCAGCTTTTTTCAGACGTTTATTGTAAAATTATTGTTTTCGTCTCGGCAGCTCTCACAGAACTCAGGTTTTATTTGGTCAGGCCAAAGGCAAAAATTATCAAATGAAATTAAATTCTTAAATTTCCTAAAATAAATATCCTGTTGACTTGATGAAGCACCTGGCGTGCTCCTGAAGCTATTAGTCATTCTCGCATATGTTGAAAAGCAGCGGGGCAAGCACGCCGCCCTGCGGAAGTCCAATCTTCTGAAATTTGTTTAAACTGCTTTTTTTGTTTCCTAAAACAACAAAAACTTTAAGTGAAACGGTTATACAAGGTTTCTGTCGGTGACGGTCAGACGTGTGCAATTGCTAATAACCACAAGTAGTTGCGTTATTGCTGCAAGAGATGCTTTCCTTTGTTGGAATTTCTACAGAAACCGAAAATTCCGGTGGCATTTTTTGCAATTCGATCAAGTTGCGCGGCGAACAATGACAGCAACAACAACATCTTACAATCAACGAAAACAAAGCAAGCGCAGGCGATTTTGTGGCAACAACTCAACGTCAGGTCCAGTGTTTTTTCAAGGCATTTTGAGAAAACTAAACGGTCTCTCAAAATACGACAGAAGCCCTCTCTGCATAACCACCACCAAAATACACTGAGACTTCGCTTTAGGGCCATCTCGGTATTCGCATGACGTAGTTGCGATCTCTTAAAATATCTTACAAGTCACCAAAGGGTCAAAACCATGAAAAGACCCTGGTTCGATTGACTGCGCAACGCACCACGACCTGTAATATACATTGCAGTGAATGCCAAGCGAACAGTCACACGGAGAGCGGTTGAGATTTCGTTTCATACTTTGTCTGTTTCGCATCAATGTCTTTTTATTCAGATTACAACCCGATCGGACCGAGGTTCTCGAACATCGTCGCCCAAGCCCTGATGGTCCTGTGCAAGAATCTGCCCCCACCGGTAAACGCGTTGAAATGTGTGATGTGAAAATGTGCGTTTTTCAGGGAGTTTATCGCATTCTTGGTTTGAATATTAGACCGAAAATGCGTATAGTTTGTTGTGCGAGACGACGATTTCTGACAGAAAGAGCCATGCGATTTCTGATTGAGAGGGCATTTAAAAAAGTGTACCGCTGGAAAAAAACAAGTCCGTTACGATGGCAACACTTAGCGAGGGAGCTTTGGAAATGAACGAGAGCTGGGGGCCAGGCCGGGAGGGGACAAATGACGCAAACAGAGTGAAAGAAGGGCTTAGACCGAAAGAACCGGCACCGTTCAGTGGTACTTACCAGAAGCAGTGTCGAGGAGATGTACACGGTGGCAAAGAAGTGCGGGAGGTGGACATTACGACTGTGCCTGGTTTTATTTTCTCCCATTGTCTCAGCTTCTTCAGGCTTTTGTCAGTAGAACTTGAAACAAGCTTTGTGGCGCCCTGTCTAAAGGGATGAAATAACCTCTCGGTAACGAAAAAAGCATTCTTAAGCATACGTCGGTAGGTTGAACGTCTGCATAATGTGTTTGGCGGTTTTGTTAGCCGAGCACTACAATGCTAAATCCAGGTTCACACGACACAGTGCTTGATCACAGCACATGACGTGACACAGCACATGACACACTACAGCGCTTGATCACAACATGTGACGTGACACAGTGCTTGGACACACATGACACAAAACAGCGCTTGATCAAAACACATGACAGAACTCAGCGCTTGATCACAACACATGACATGACACAGTGCTTGATCACAGCACATGACACGACATAGCGCTTGATAACAACACATGACATGACACAGTGCTTGATCACAGCACATGACATGACACAGTGCTTGATCACAGCACATGACACAACACAGCGCTTGATCACAACACATGACATGACACAGCGCTTGATCACAACACATGACATGACACAGCGCTTGATCACAGCACATGACACGACACAGTGCTTGATCACAAGACATGACACAACACAATGCTTGATCACAGCACATGACACGACACAGCGCTTGATCACAGCACATGACACAACACAGCGCTTGATCACAGCACAATACACAACACAGCGCTTAATCACAACACATGACATGACACAGCGCTTGATCACTGCACACGACATGACACATACATGATCATAACACATGACATGACACAGCGCTGTGCATGACACAGCGCTTGAACACAGCACATGACACAACACAACCTGTTAAAGCAGTGGTTCCCAAACTTTTTCTGATCGCGTACCATTTGTGGGAGCCACACTGTCACCACGTACCGCCTTGCTCCAGGAAAACTCAATCTACAAAATATCATTCGATCAANAGTTTGGAAAACCAGAATTGACACATATGCCAGGGCTGCCATGCCGTAGCGCCGGAGTTGGGCATTTTGCTTGGAGCCGGAGCTNGAATTAAAAATCAGGAGCCGGAGCTCAGTTTAAAATTTAGGGCCGGAGCCGGAGATATGGCCTTTGAGAGGTGGCTCCGCGTCCCTTCCTAGATAGTAACGGTTTTGCCAAATAGATTTGCGTGTGCTCTTATAGCACACTAAAAGCGTTTGTTACGAGTTACGACACCAGACTACAGCAGTGGATCTGCAAGCCTTTGATGTTCCTATGGTTTAATAATCGCTAAACCTGTGACATCGTAGCTGGCAGGCGTGGTGTTACTTGTTGAACAGTGGTTCTCAAACACTGTTCTAAGAGCCGCGTGCAGTTCCCAAGCATCCTTTGTGTGGCTCTTAGCAATTGTTCGGTAACAGATTCTATTTGAATAAGAGCAGATGATGCTTACTTCGGAGGCGAAATATATGCCGTACTCTGTAAGAGCTTAGTGTCAGATTCTTTGCTGGAAAAGGATTTTTGTCGATAGACAGAAATCTTACTTTCTAGTCAGAATGATCAAACCGGGTCTGTAGTCGTGTGGCTTTCTAAAAAGAAGTGAGCTTTTAATTAGTAGGTATGTACAATAAAATATCCACAGTTTTTGTGGCAGTGTAATCATGCTGTTAGCAGGGAGTAGCCTATGATTAAGATATGATACTATTGCAGATTTAAGCGTAAAATACACCGCATACTATTGTAAATTAGGGATTTTTATTAGAAACCTTACCAGCAAGACTTACTAGATTAGTGGCAAAGTTCACTAGGAAACATTATGTTTACAAGCAGTAGCATAACATGAAAGTAATAAATAATTGGTAGCGAACTAGCAATGCTTTGCATAGTAGTACATTATCAGGAGGATATAAAAATCAGTGCAAACAAAAGAGGACTTTTATTGAGGTTTTGTACGGAACAATAACTATGTTTTCAGCACGGTAACCAGTCTTATTTTTCCCTAACCTTTGCAGGTTTAATTGTGCTTTACTTTGCGATTCATCTCTGCTTATTATGAGTGCAAAAGATGGGAAATCAGAATTTTTCAGCTATTTAAAAAAAGTCAAAGGTGAACTTCTTACGAGAAACCACACTATTTCTTTGAAAAAAAGGGCTTCTAGACACATCTTCGCATTTGTGTTAATGCAAATGTGTGCAGGTTTAAAAGAACACATGAGGGAGGTAATCGACTATGTGTTTTGCGCTCTTTGCATGGTTTGCCAGGGCAGCGCTGTTAGCTAGAATCGCCAAGACTGCAACAGGCAAAGCATGCAACGAGTGCAAAACCAGGCCCGTAGCCAGCTTGGGACGCTAGGAGGGGAAAAGAGTTTTCTGAGATGGGCCCAGATTTTTTAAACTATGTCCAACACATTTTTCCAGGGGGCAGTATTTTTTCTGCGCGCCCCCCCTATGTCGGGCCTGTGCAGAACACTTGGTCAATTGGGACTGGTTTGTATTTCAATGCTCGGACACGAATGTAGTTTTCCAAACAGCCATTGTCTTGATTCTAGTCGTAAGAAACAACAAAAGGTCGTCATGCATTGACGGCAAAACCAACGACTGACCTTCCAGTGTTGTTATATAACCGTTATCTTGAGTTACGTTTCTGCGAGTAACTGTTCTCTGAATCGTCTGAAC
>JGI24159J19872_10005095_pt1 | contig 16926 bp, 14 predicted proteins | sample Ectturendosymbi4_FD_19872 | JGI IMG/M metagenome (IMG submission 19872) | reverse complement strand
CAGTGCTCTTCAACAGGGGTTCCGCGGAACCCTAGGGTTCCGCAAAACTTGTAGTGGAGTTCCGTGAGAGTTTCTCGTTTTTTAGGGGAAATTATTTTTGCTTCAGTATGTTCATGCGTCATTATGAAATTTTTTAGATCACTGTGCCGCATTAAGACTCAAAGTAGGCCAGTTATTTATACAGGAGGTTGAGTGCAGATAGCGGAACAAGAAATGTACAGATGTACAGTTCACAGTAAAGTAGACTGAGTAGAAAGTAGACTCAGCCCGAGTCTAGTGGACAGTAAGAAGAACGTTATCGTTGAATCACAGTTATACGATGTGGCCGATGTACAGTTCACAGTAGACTGAGTAGAAAGCCTGAGTCTAGTAGAAAGTACTGTATACCCAGTCGCAGACTAGAGCTGCTGTTCAACCTTTGTGGGAGTAAAGTTGTGAAACCCAACTTTTTACTATTTAGTCAAGCTAGATGAAGCAAAATAGCGTATTTTCTTATGTGAAGTGAAATAGCAACAACAGCGAAGGTGTGGACGATAATGAGCAGTGTAGTTCAAATGTAAAAGAGGCACCTGATCCGAAGCGGACCAAATGTAATTCAATTGCCAAAATTAGACAATGAGACGACACATATTTCAGACGCTGGTTCTTTTTGCCGGATGACCAAATTCTGAATGTAGCAGCGAAATTCCAAAAATGCAAGAACAAGCGAGTCATTAAGTCTCTTGCTTTTTAAGTTCTGTAATCATTGTTCATTTGTTGAATTATCTGATAATGAAATACTTGATTTCTTACAAGTAATTCGTGTCTTTCAAGTTTTTGTTAATGGGGTTCCATGACAAACGCTAAAGTACATCAGGGGTTCCTCGATGACAAAAAGGTTGAAGAGCACTGTTCTACAACCTTTTGATTTTTTTGTTAGGGGCAAAACGGTTCACCATTATGAACGTAGTACATTTCTTAAGAAAACGTTGTATAGTTGCATTTTCAGTTCGAAACCTGATAATTTTTACTAAATTTAGCGTGTAGACTGTTTCACGTTTTACTGTCTTCTTGGGTGGGAACCAGTACCATGGCTTGGGAAAAAGGGCATAGTGAAGGTCATATGAGTGCTAGTCAAGTGTTGAACGCACCTAGCTACTACACCACTTTGGCTGCAAATGACGCTTTACCAGACCCTAGCTTTTGCAATCAGTGCAAGCCGTGAAAGCCCATAGCCTTAAACATAGGTGTAGGAGCAGGCAAAATTTTGGGGGTGCGAAGGATTTTGCCCAAACTTGCCCGAAAAAACTCCAAAGAAAATGACCTCAAAAAATGACTGTATATCATTCCATTTTTCGGGGGCATTTTTTCAAATCAAAGCACTTCAAGCACCATTTCTGCTCAAATTTCCCTCAAACTTGCTCAAATTTCCCTTAACTTGTCCGAAAACGAACTGAAAAAACATGACCTCCAAAAAAAGAAACGTCTGCACTTTGATTTCGGGCGCCATTTTTGTAAAACCAAAGGGCATAAAACGATTTGCGAAGGTTTTCACACATTTTGCCCAAATTTTCACAGATTTTTCCCGGATTTTCATCAAATCAAAATTGTTGGGGGTGGTCTTCCACCCCCTGCACCCCGCCTCATACACCACTGGCCTTAAACTTCCTTCCAAAAACTTTCGCGCAACTTGTGTGGATGCCAGAAAAAGCCGTTTTGCCACAAACACACCTGATCCGTTTTGTCAGAAATGTAAGGAATCAAAGATCTCCTCACCCTTGACGAAGGCTATCCTTCAAATTTGGGACCTTAGTTTGTGATAGAAATTCCAACACATGCTAGAAGAATAGGACTAGAACGAATTCACAAAAACAAGTAGAAAAGTTAGGCAGGTTTACTAGTAGCTTATATGTGTGCCACACTAAAGCCATGACTGCAGTACGGAATCAAGTGTTTGTATTAGGCTGCTAATTTTTTCTCTGTCCTGATCGTTCGGTCTACATATTGATTGAAACTGAAAAGTTATGATTTTTCGGAAATGTTGCGAAAAGAACTTTATCTGTGACGTTTGCGAAAAATTTGTACCACGGTTGAATAAGCACGATGACGTCATCAAATGAAATTTCATGAAAATTGCCCCCCCGAAATGAAGAGCTGGTTGCACCCCTGCACAGACTTCTATGCTTTCTATGCTACTATGCTCGGGTTTTACAGCTATGGCGAATAAGCGGGCACTGCGCATCATTTCTACCCCTTGTCTTCTTCATCGACATGCACAGGCGAGCAAAGCCCTTTCAGAATGTTTGAAAACACCATAGTTTTGAAACATGTAATTGAACGTGTAATTTTTATCATGGCACGAGTTCGTGTTTTCAAAGTGCTTTATAAAGATGAATTGATTGATCTTCAGTGTTAAACAATGCTTTATTCCAAATTCATATCTTGCAACTGTAACTTTTCCAAATTTTGTTGTGGATTGGGCGAAGAGTTTCCAAGGGTGTCGAAGAGCGCATTTGAAGTTATTATACCTTTTCAAAATACTTATCTGTGTGAGTCAGGGTTCTTCTCAATGATGACCATAAAACAAATCATCGATTTCGACTGACTCCTGAGGATGACCTGAGAGTATCTCTTTCAACCACTGTTCCCAGAATATCAGATATTGTGCGTAGAAAACAAGCACAGAAATCTCGCTGACTGGTTTGAAATTGTTTGTCATTTTTCAAAAAATGAAAAATTTAAACATGGCTGTGTATGCCTTCTTCCAAACATTTTTCCCCTCGATTCAGTGATACGCCGGTTCGTATGAAATTGTTTTAAGAATCTCAACAACCTCAGTGAACCACTTCTTAAAAGGGTTCATGCTTGCTTGCAAGAGCATTTTATTAAAGTTTCATCTCAGAGATTGATAAATTTCGTACAAGCATAACCGTAAAATTGGTTCCAGTCATGGGCGTCGCAAGGATTTTTTCCAGGGTAACTAGGGGATTTTTCCAGGATAGAACCAAAAGTGGTGAACTTTGTTTTTTTCCCACTCAAAATTAAGAAAACAACCATTTTTTGCTAAAAATTTCAAAATCCAAGGGGGCCAAGGTCCGCCTGCCACCTCCTTCCGACGCTGATAGTTCCAGTAAGCACAAAAATTGATGTATCTGAATGAGTGTAAGTTTACAACGTTTTTCCTGGAGAACCTACCCAGGACCCTTTCCAGAAAAGTCATGCCTTGATGCACTAAATATTGTTGGGGTAAAATCAATTTTTTGGTTGTTAAAGGGTAAATGAGACAAAAAAGCTGAAGAACCACTTGTCTACCGCTTCACCATTTTGCAGTGGAAGTTAGAAAACCGTGTCTCATCACTCTCGTTTCTGGCGAATACTTCTGTTGTGAATGTGGTTCACTTTGGGCTAAATAGTCCCTACCTTTCCAACTCTTTACACCTTGGCATGTAGCAGGATCGTTTGTTAATCCGATGGTTCCCACAAATTTTGAATTTTCATCCTCGCAAGCCTCGTCAGGTGCACTAGCTTTCTTCTTTGTCAGGCTCAACAATTTCGAAATGACTAATCACATTTCTCGTACATAAACTTCCACTTTGACTATCTGGCATAGTATCATCAGACTGTCTGCCTGCGTTGTCGTCATCTTCACTGTGACTTGGCTCTTCTAGAGCTTTTTGCGCATTTTCTGAGGTATTGCTAAAATACTTGTCCAACCCACCTTTCTCTCTTTCTGTTTTGGCTTTTTTGCCTAGCTTTAGTCCTCCTTTGACTAACACCTGCCTATCACTTGAGTATATACTTCACACTTGGTAATGGTTATCGCAAGGGTCTCAAACACGCGGCCTGCGATGCTTTTTGGGAAAATTCAAATAATTAACGTTTACGTCCTTCAGTTTATTCACCGGTGTTTATTACTCACGATTTGCCTATAACTCACGATTTGCCTATAACTCACGATTTGCCTATAACTCACGATACTTTCGCAGGAAATTCTGGAAATAAGATGTAAAAGCTGTTTCTAGAAAGGTTCATTTACCACCGTTGTTGCCTCGGCTTCATAATGCGGCCTTCGGGTTACTTTATTTGTCTTCATTTAGCCCTCGGAGCAATTTCAGTTTGAGACCCTTGGGTTACAGCGAAACACGCTCAGAGCACAAGCCGCTTGTTAAAGCTGGTTTTGCATATCCAGGAAAAGTTAAGCATTTCTTTTCTCTTCAAACATGACATATATAAAGTAATTGCACATTTTCCAACAACTATAAATCTACTTTTCAGAAATTTTTCAAAACAGGCAAGTATTGCAGTAGCCTGCAAAACTTCCACAAAAATCATCCCACCTATTCACATTTTCAGACTTTTTGCAACTTCTAATTTGTTAGGCTATATCTCAGAACTACGACGCCAATCTGTGTGAGAACGATGCCATAACCATTGTTTCGGTAATATTTCATGATGCAACTCTCACACCACGAAATTTGTAAGGCTTATTTCCCTTTCACTTGTCTTTAGCCAAAGGAAGTGGTTCCAACACTTCTGTTACTTTGCAAATGGCTTAAACTGGTAATAATCGTTAATGAAATTTTCCCTTGTTTTTCAAAGAACTGCTATTTTTTGCACACCGGAAATAGTCATTTATAATTAAAACTAAGTTTATTTCAAACCTTATGGCCAATCTCAAGTTGCTTATTAGATTTCTACGAGAGTGGAATTGAATAAGACTGACTAAGCAGCACGCATTTGCAATTATTAACTAAACTTAACATTCAGGAGACAAGTAGCAGTAACTGTTGAAACAGCAATAACTATCGAACCGTATCTTGTAGCAACTATTGAAAATTGACCTGCCAAATAAGAAACGCTTGTAAGTGAAACAGAAAACAACTTCAAAACTTTATCCTCTCTGCCGTTATTGAAAAGACTCAGGCTACACATTGCCGAAAAACAATAACCAATGTTACGATTAAAGAACGAATTATGGGGTGTTAAAAAACGGCGCAGTTCATTTATATTTTCGATGGTTTTTGATGGCAGCGGGCCCCACGCTTAAAAAATACTGTGGCCCCCGCGCTAGCGCTACAAAAAACACTTTCGATTGAAAGTGTAAGTTTGTAGGCGTAGCACGGGGCCCCCTTTGGCGCGGGGCCCGATTGGAAGCAATCGGTCCAGTCGGCTAAAGGCCGGCCCTGAATACACCTTCGCAGTGCGACAAAGATTAGCCATTTCTCTTCTTATCTCTTTGCTCATTTTTCATCGTGTTTTTAAGCAAAAATATATGTGATATATTATTTCTTATAGCTGCAAATAGGTTTGAGTTTTTGGCGGGAAACGGAGACAAAACAAAGGAGGATGAAGATGAAGATGAACATGAAGATGAACATGAAGATGAACACGAAGATGGACACGAAGATGAAAACGAAGATGCAGACAAGATAAAATATTTTTTCGAAGAAGCTGAAACACATTTTAACTTTAACGATGACTACGATGTTGTTTCTTGCTAGATAATTGGATGAACCACGACCGTACCTTCGCTTTCTTACAACAAACTATGACACATTTCCATTTTAACGTGCTTAGAGTGTTGAACATTTTTGTAATATACTTGTAGCTTGCATTCTAAATACTTGTGAGTTGTTTGTGGTTTAAAAGCGATCCACTGAACTCTACGTTATTAATTAGACATATTGATTTAGATTCGCATGCGCGACAACGCAAAGGGTTTGAATAGGGCAGTCGCCAGTTGGTTGAAAAAAAAACGTGATCCGAACATATGGGCTTAAGATTTGTCAGCTGAAGCACATTTGCTTTGCATAAATATAAAGCTTTCTTACAACCTAAAACTTCCCGTTAAGCATTGTCAAATATCTCTAAAAAGTACGTGTTTTAATATAAGGAATTTAAAACATATCAAAAGTAATTTAGTGCGGACGTGGTTAAAACAACAACAGTTCACAAAACTAGAACGGATCCTTAACAGTGTAAAGAACCATGTATATACAGTCTGCATCTAAAGTCAATGGTTTGCTTGCTACACAAATACGCGACCGAATTACGTAAGACCTGCTGCGCAGAACTCAGAGGAAGAAAATTTGGCCCAAAGGTTTTACTGTGTGCACGTGGGCAGTGGTCGTATACATTCTGAAATTCATAGAGGGATTTTGTACATTTTCCTCAATCTCTGTTCACTGTAGCTCAGGGGTCTCAAACTCAAATTACTCCGACGGTCAAATGAGGACTTATAAAGTTACCCGATGGTCACATTGTGACTAACTGCGGGCCGCGTTATGACGCTGACTCAACAATAACGGTTTCTGAACCTTCCCAGAAACAGCTTTTAAATTTAATTCTTATTTCCTGCGAAAGGTATCGTGAACAGGGCCGGATTTAGCTGATGCGACGCCCTAGGTTAATCCACTTTTGAGACCCTCTCCCATTGTTACGAGGAAAAAATAGAAATGTGTTAATCAATTTGCGAAAAGCCGTATATGACGATATTGACGCTCTAAAAATACGGTCATTAAAAAATTCTAAATCATTACTACAGTGCCCCATAATCGCTGCGCTTGTTACTGCCTTCTACGCAAAAGCGTTCGTTGACACGGAATTGTTGAAATCATACTTGCCTGGCGGAAACAGGAGAATTAATTTCCACAGGCAAACCAACCGAAAACGCCACAGTTAAAATATTTGACAAAACACATGGTCTACGTTTTTTATAAGTTTCTTAACTGTTTTTTCTTATCTGTGCTAAAAACAACAAAAACACTGCACATATGAGTGGCGGCATAAAGACGTTGAAGCACAACGTGCACGAAAGCAACGAAACTGTCACGGGAACGGATGCGGGGTTTAAACCAAAGCCGCCAGAAAGTCCGCTATAGGGGGGCTTTACATTTGCGCAGGGGACTTGACATTCTGAAAATTTGATAAAATCTCCACTGATTAATAGTGGTTCATATGCAGTTTGTAGGGGTTGATCCCACCAATGCTCCCCATGGCAACGGCATTGGTTTGAACTTCCCTTATGCTGTCATTATTGAAAGACGTACGAAAAGCTACAATCATCGAATCAAGTAAGGCTGAACATAGCACAGTAAACAACAAAAACGTTTTGTCCTCGTCTTCTTCATGATAAAATCATCTAGGAATTCATCAAAATTTATTAGCCTAAGTTTGTCACTTTTAATGCACCGAATGCTTTGTATGGACAACTTCTCCTGGAATATTACGAACATTTAATTCTCCGGGAATATTACAACAAAAAACGTGAAAAACCGTGGTAAGCGAGTTGCAACGTGGTCCTAAAAAAAAAACGTGGTAAGCGAGTTGCAACGTGGTCCTCACACTGTGCTCTAAAATCTCTATGCCGCCAGACATACTATATAGGTGCAGTGTGTTTGTTTTTTTTTTAACACCGGTAAGAAAAATCAGATGTGATTCTTATAAAAAATGTATGCCATGTGTTCTGTCAAATATTTCAATTATGGCGATTTCGGTTGGTGTGCCTGTGGCAGTTAATAATCCTGTTCCCGCCAGCCAGGCAGGATTTCAACAATTCCGTGCAATTGAACGCTTTTGCGTCGAAGGCAGCAACAAACGCAGTGATCGTGGGTGCTCCAGTATGATTTAGGATTTTTTACTGGCTGTAGTTTCAGAGCGTCATTTTCGGATTTTCGCAAATTGATTAACGCTTTCCATTTTTTTCCTCGTAACAATGGGAGAGGGGGCCTTACAAGCGGATTAGCTCTAGGGCCTCGCATCACGTTTGATCGTTAAATCTGCAGATCACCTTTGGCAAACTGAAATGTTACGTTGCGCTTATTGACATTTTTTAGTAATACACGCAATTAAAATTGGTAAATCAGTTGGGTATGTTTTTGAAGTCCATAAATCTGTTCATTATGTAGCTCAAATTAAAAAATCCTACCAGTTTACAAATCTACTCGATCTGTGAAGTCAGCAAAATAGAAAATAATGGTTCTGTCTTTACAAGCGGAACTTTGGTGAACCCCTAATAAAAACGTATTTCTAAGCTGACTATCGTGCCCAATACATAGGTCAGTTGCAAAACTTTTTTCGGAATGTAAGTAAGCACTAAGATTGAAAAGTATTCTTTTCAATTGGGCCCCCATGATAATGCGCGTTCCTGTTTACGAGAAACCAAGAAACATGGTGTAAGGAATAAGGTAACTCTACCTTCTCAATAGAAAGAAGCTGAACTTTTCTGCTGTTCTCGTCTTTGGTTTGTCGCTTTCCTGCCGGATTGAAATGCCGTGTTTTAGTTGTGTTCAGGATGCAGGACAAAAATAAGATGGAGTTGTCAAGTTTTGTCTGAAATATGTTTAAAAGTTGCGCCACGACCAAAGTGCTTTGACTCTGCAGTATTTTTTCTTGGTACGAACGAAAACCTGCTGTATGCGTGGTAAAAAATGTTGATGGTGTCAAGGTTTTCCCAAATGAGGTGACCGTAGTAGTTTTTTTACGCCGAAAGTACAGTACACCACTCTTGGTGGTTCAAAATGGAGACATAGCACAAACCTAATTCAAGATGCTCGCAGATGGCTTTTAAACGATTGCTTGAAAATGAGCAGGGCGCCGGCGTTTGTAAGACTTGCGAGTTGCTGAAGTACGCAGGTTGTACTTGCCCACCCTTTCACGGTACATTTTCAGAAATCTACCAAGGCATTCGAGCCAGTTTATCGGCGATGATTTATACCTCAAGGGAACCCTGATGTGTGGTCAAGAGCGTAGCCAGAAATTTTGATACGAAGGGGGCAAACAACAACCAAGTCTCAACATTTAAATATTCGACGCCCTTTGTTTTTAAAGCATCATCCACAAAGCATGCATTTTCTAGCGCTTGTTTCTGAATATGCTTCAGATTTATGCCGGCAAATAGAAAGTACATTTTCATTTAGTAGACAAGATGTAAAAGTTTGTTTTCAAGGAAGTTCCTAGCGTCTACTCTGGATCAAAGCATCTATTTGCTCGTAAAAATTTCCTGTTAAAGCGCATGTGAAAATCTCGATGCCACAAGTGCAAGATGTGCTGTATGCTTTTTCCAGGCAATATTGCAGTTGACCAAAAGGTCATCGCTGCCGGCATTATGATCGCGCTTTTTATATTCACATGCTTCTGATGTACACCACTATACTTTCAATCGAAGCCGAGTAGCGACTTCGCGCGAGGACACCGACTCCCAAAATAGGTCTACAAAACTTGCGCGCATATAAGACGTAAATCGCTTGTCCACTCCTTGAGCGACTGGTTGACGTCACTGGCGTAACTAGAGGTTTGAGCCAGGGAAACTTAGCTGAAGGAAGCCCGTTAGCCAAAACTTTTTAAAAAATTGAGAAATGATAGATAGTGGACCGGATGTGGATATCTAGTACTAAAACCCGACATCACTGGAAAACACTCCAATAAACGCAAAAAACAACAACCTACTGAAAACCTAAAGAATAATAATTACCGAAATATAAGCAGAGTAGTGGCCGGGTTTTTACATTTCGCTTGCCAAGGGGAGGGCAATTTGTATATCTGCCCTTGGGTATTTGCGAAAACGAAGCCACAATCGATTATCACCACGAGTCTTTAATAAAGTTAAGAAATACGTGCCGCCACAGTTAACTTAGTTGATCTAGCCAAGCGGCTCCCAAAGTAGGCGTCGAAATCCAAACAAGGGAGGCGGAGGGTCAAAAAGGGTCGCGACCAGGCGGTCCAAACCTGAGCAGCATATTTTCAACGTTGCCACTGCTTGTCTATTACTATCTTTATCGTAGGCAGGGTGTAACGAGGGGGAACAGGGGGATGCAATTCCCCGGGCGCCGAGTCACTATGGGGGCACCAAATCACTGCGAGAATGGCTGCGGGGGGCGTCGAAAAGTCCCAACAATGTCACAAGTACTTTCTTCAATACAGTACATTTGCTTCCGAAAGACCTCAGTTTCGAATATGGGGCGCCAAACGTGCTTCTTCCCCCAGGCGCCATCTAACCACCTCGTTACCACCCTGGCCGTAGGTACTTGAGAAAAGAGTAAGTTGCTGATATTAAGAACGAACTTAGTCGAGGGGTGTTCACCAAGCTCAGATTTGGGTTGCACTCAACAAGTTTTGGAACCGCTGATCTATAGCCATTATGACGTAAGTGGTTGGTCTTTTTTAAATCCGTTAGTATTTAAATGACAAAATCCAATCGACGGGGGAAAATATTTTAATTTCATTTTATTCACATGAGCTTCATCGTAGGTACTTCAAAAAAGAGTAGATTGGTGACATTAAAAACGAACCTAGTCGCGAGGTGTTCACCAAACTCAGATTTGGGTCACGCTCAAAAGTCTTTGAGAACCGCTGATCTAGCCATTGTAGCGTAAGGGGTTGAAGTCTTTTTTTAATCCATTAATGTTAAAATAACAAAATCCAAACGACGGGAAAAAATTGTTTTAGTTTCATTATATGCGCTTTATCGAGAAAACACCTTTCAAGCTATCTGTAGGTAATGGTAGTGTCAATGCCCTCAGCAATTACAAAATAAAAAACGTCTTCCTACTTACACATTAGGTTTTGCTGTTGACTCTTCCTGTTGCAGCTGAATGATTTCAAATTTACTGAAGGATACGGTGGTAAACAGCAAATGAAAGTTGAAACACTTTCTGACTATGTACGTACAGGTCGGACTCTGATTAGGCCTACTTGCAGAGGCGTAACGAGGGGGGGCAAGGGGGGCACAATTTCCCGGACGCCGAATCACTATGGGGGCGCCGAATCACTGCGGTGGGCGCCAAATGACTGCGGGAGGCGCCGAAAAGCCCCAACAATATCACAAGTACATTCTTCAATACAGTAAATTTGCTTCCGAACGATATCAGGTTCGAATATGGAGGCGACAAACTTGCTTCTTGCCCCGGGCGCCATCTAACCTCGTAACGCCCCTGTCCTGCTTACTTGAAAAAGCTGTTTTATTACTTTCCGGCAAGGTAATGTGGAATCATTGGTGAAAGCGTTAAGGCTCCATATCATTATGATTGAACCGTCACAGTACATGTTTAATCATCACAAATAAACATCTAAAATTAGTGCTATTGTTGCTAAAAAGTGTCTTTGGGTTAATTGCGTAATGAAAAAGATTTTGAAACTGGATTGCTTCATAGCCAAAGTTTGAACTTCAATGCATATAAAATGTATATCACCGCAATATTTACGCATTCATTTTTTAAGCTGTGCAAAAACAAAAATCTGCGATGTTCTTAAGGCTACGCCTAATGCTGCAGACAAGGGTAAGTTTTACACTATTTGTAGAACGCCAGAGATATCAGAGAGGAATTTTTGCGATGGTCTTGAAATGAAGTTTGCACCACCATTAGGTGGGATGCAGCAAGTTGGTGCAACAGAAACAGTTGCGAAAAGCGCTATTTTTTGTTTTTACTTCCGGTTAGTGGTGAGAAGCAGTCAGATTCAAGTTAGTATTTTATCATCACTAACGTCCACAAGGAGCTTAAACCTCAGGCAAAGGTCAGTCATGATATGAATTTTCCATCATTCAAGCTGTACACAACATTTTATTAATCATGGGCAACTGGTAAACCATACTGCTTTGATCAGGTTTGACTAAAAACTGAAGTAATTAGGTTCCTTGAGCAGTTTCGCCGATTTGCATTGAAGTATCTATTTGGCTTACACATCAAAAGCTGGATTGAGCTGAAAATTTTGGTTCAACTTTCGGAATTGGGGGGCAATTGCCCCCATTGCTCCCTCCTGGCTACGCGCCTGTGTGTGTTTGGAGAGTGATCAAAGTTCTGATTCACGAGATCAGGCCGAGTAGCGTTTGATTATACAGCAGGTAACTGATAAACCCGCTTAGAATTTGCTTGGCTTATGTCAGTGCCCGCTAATCTTACTGTATGTGTTCAGTTTCATCACATGGTGAAGGTGAATAAAGATTATGTATCGCCACATTTTTCATAAATATAATACCGATGAAATGTGTGAAAGTGGAGACTAATATATTTATCTTTAGCTGAAAAACATTTAACTTTTGCTAAAATTTTGAAAAAATTATTTTTGTGTTTTGCTTTGAATGAAAAAAAACAGAAATGTAGAACCAAATTTCAGACCAATGCATTTAACATTTGAAACAAGAAATCCAAGTTAATAAGACCTCAAAACAATCTGACCATGATAACCTGTAAAGCGGCGAAAAGCGTAGTTCCCTTTGCATTGTCACGTTTTTCAAGAGTTGAAATTCCTATTGTTTGAGTTCTTATTAAGTATCAGCTTATTTGGGAACAACCTTAAACAAACATCAAATCATGCCACAGAAAACAAACCACTATAGAACAGCGTTTATTTTGTTCCCAGCACATCTGAAATAACCATACGGTTTTCTAGTCAGATGCCCTGATGAATAAGTTATAACAGAGAGACAAAAAAAAGAAACAAGACCAAAAAAAGAAACAAGACCATATTAACTGGGACCATCTTCAGCAAATTTACGTAATTATGTTTGCAAACCCTACAAGTTTTTCTAAATCGTTGTGTATGTTCATAAAGAAGTGTGAAACAAAATGTTGAGAAAATAGGGTATGAAATTTTCGTTTCAAAAGAAATTATTTTAATTGACAAAATTTTTAAAACTGTAAATAAACCATGTTGTAATTCACATGTTGCTAATGTTCGTTTTCACAGAATTTTTATATGCAATAAATCATCCTTAACCTTGTTTCTTCTGTAGTTTGTTACTTTGCATTTCATCAACGAAGTCTAACGTCTTTTATAATAATCCTTGAGCTAGACACAGGAAATCTGACTAAAATCCTCATCTTCAAGTCAGGTTACTATGAAAAAAGTGTGGAAACGCCGTTCCCACACGTTCTCGCCCACTATACCCGTGGGTAACAGGAATTGCAAAATGCATGTTATGAATTGAGCCTTTTCGTAAGGTGGATTTGCATTTCCTACCTTGCAATTAGACATAGTTTAATTACAGTTGATGGATGTCATCTGTGGAACATGGAATGATAAACGATTAACTACTAGGGAAAGGTCATGATACGTGCTTGTAATAACGCTTGCAGCAGACGCTGTTGTATAGATCTGTAGGGTTCGTATCTTGCATTAGAAATATCGTTGTTCATAGAATTGGCTATAGGCTGCAAATAAGTCAGTTGTAGCACTGGATATCTCTGAAATGAGTAAAAGGATTGCTTGCCATTTTCCAGTGCTTCATTAGTTATGGTTAGTAGACTTCGTAGAGAAAATGCAAACCAACATATTGTAGAAGAATCAAAATTAATCATAATTTATCACGTAACAAACTGCGACAAGAAGTGAATATACAATATATAAATTTATAACATGTTTTTCGTGAATTTTAATGGGAAACACTTCGATGGCGGAGTTAGACGCAGTAAAGAAAAAAATTCAACATGAAATCTTTCCCAAGAAAAAAATTTTCAGTTTCAAAGAAATTGTCAAAATATTATTTTTTTTAAATAAACATTTTTGGAGTGAATTTTTTAAATGCAATAAATGTTGACATGACAGAAACGGGTCACCGTACAGCTGTTACTAATCTCTGCACCCGTAGTGCAACATTATCGTTCTCATCACAGCAAAATGGTAATTACATTGTGGATCTCAACCACGTTTGGCAACGCATGCAGTTACTCCGGAAAAATCTGATGTACACTTGATTACACACGCAGCATTAGAGGCAGAGATTGTTTCACTTCAAGCAGGGAGTTCTAGATATCCCTGGCTTCAAGCAGAAAATGTTGGCCAGACAAAAAAAATCATTGAATGTTTGGAATTCGGCTTCAATTAAGCAGATGCGGGAAAGAAAACTACCAAATTTGTTCTGCAAGTGAAATTCCACATTCTGTGCGCTACTATCCCAATTTATGTCAATTTGTTTTTATTCTACATTTAATAACCAATTAAGACCTGATTTTTATCATTGTATGTGAAGCTTCAAGACATTTTCCGGCAGATGATATTCGACATGAACGGAAAAATGGCAATAAATCATTCACTATCGCTATGTTAAACTATAGTTACAAGCTACTGAGTCGATTCATTTTGAGTTGTGCAAGTGTATATTGTTTTTTCTGTGCCCTTTCTCTTCACTTTCGCTGTGCGCGACTCCCTGGGCAACATCTGCGCAAACAATTATAAACAATGCCAAACGTTGTCTGGTTTACCAAACTTTCCTCTTAAATGTACTACGATGTTCNATTTGTTCATGCTAGAAACATAACTGCCAGAGGATTGTGTTTAAACAGAAAATATTAATAAAATAACCTCAGCCTAATTANAATGGAAGAGACAAAAAGTAAGGAGATGGAAACCGTAAACTTGACAAAAACCGACAAAAGAAAATTAGAACGAAATAACGAAACTTGCAAGTAACAATAATACATCCAGGGCCGGCCTTAGCTAGTGCGGGGCCCGATTGGAAGCATTTTTACGGGGCCCCACACAGTGGCGTATGCAGAAACTTTTGATAGGGCACCAAGTCATAATGATCGAAATCGTTGCTGTGAAAGAGCGAGGTCTTAGGCCTGATCCCAGTTTCACCTCTCCAGCAGAGACCTCAACGGACAACGCCATAATAAAGTCACAGTTACTATACTCAGTACCTCCAAAGAGGAAGTTTTGAGTGAAGTGCGAGTGCACATCCAGAGCTAAAGCGTTTGCAGTATCAGCAACAGCTTCTATTTTCGATGCCGAGCATATTAGTCATGGACGGTCTACCGCAGTGATTCTTTAACCTGGGGTAAATTTAGCCCCAGGGTAAATTTCATCTTTCTAGGGGGTAGATTTACTGAATCATAAATTACAGCAAAAGTAGGCTATATTTATATAAATTTTTACAGAAATGTAATATCCTGGATTTTTGGGCGAGTTAGTCGCAGGACGAAACACAAAAGTACATCTGACAGTGTTTTGTTCGTAGATTGCCGAGAGGCTTAATGTCAGCCGTCATAGAGCATTGTTACAAATTAAGTTTACGGACATATCACAGAAACTCGAGATGTTGCACCTTGGATTATGATTCAGAGTTATGCTTAGTGATAAGTTTTCTCTTTTTACTTCATCTTTACATATGTAGACGACCAGATTCATTTGAGCACTTCATGCGCGCAACATTGTTTCTGTTCACGACTTCGTTTGGAGTTTGTACGTAAAAGGAGATTGCAGCTCTTTCAGAATTAAAAAATCCTTTAAGGTGCAACAAATTTCACTGTTTTCACAATGGTCAGTCTCTAGCGTCATTTTTCTCTTTTTTTTCATCATAGCATGCTATAGACTGGACAATGGACAGCCGTTTTGGTCTTTTTAGTGAATGAGTTATAATGGGTTAACAAATGCAAGTTTCAACATTCTCTGTTATTACGTCGAAGTTGATAACTTATCTAGAATCATACGTTGACTTCGGGCTGACTTCATCATACAAGATGATGTTCAAACACCTCAATGTATCTTTTTCTCCAAAGTGCCTGGCAGTGGTTCGATGAAGCCGTCAGTTTCGTAGGCTCGCTTCCGCTTCACGCTTCATCCCACACACATACTGTACATGACGAACACATGCTTTTTCAGACTAATTGGGCTTAATTTCCTGTTGTAAGAACTATGTCTACATCGGGGTTAGTTTCTGAAGGCATGTTAAGATTGAAAGCATCCTGTCGCGTTGCTTTCGCAATAGCAAAGGAAAAATCACATACCATTGGAGAGTGACTTATCAAACCGTACGCTATGGATATCATCGAAATGAGAACAATAGAAGAAATTTAAAGAAAATTAATTTATCAAAACATACAGTACGTTGTCGTATAGGTGTTGTGTCTTGTGAAAATTTAGACCACGTAGCAGATGAAATTCAAAGTAATAAGACAAGTCTCCCTTCAGCTAGATGAGTCAACTAGGGACACCGGAAAGACGGTAGGGCAGGGGGGGGGCAGTAAAAAATTTTAGGGCAATCGAAACTTATAAAAAAACAAACAGTTCAAGAAAACCATTCTCAATATTCTTGTTGCTCGAATACCTGCAATAAATTTGTTTCAAATCGATCTTGATAAACCATGAAATCACCCATGATACTGCTATGAACAAGGCACCTCCGACCCCGTTATCTCCTTTTTAAAAAGGAAGGGGGCCAATGCCCCCGTCAGTTTCCTGCTCTCCGGCATCCTTGAAGTCAACTGACGTGACGAACTGCACGTATTTGTTGGTTTACTACCGATATATAGATACAGTTGAGTTGAAACATTGAGTTCTTCATGTGCGGAAGTCTAGAGACGAGTAGCGAAGTGACTGATGATCAGGAAAAACTGAACAATTTTTTTCTACAAAACAATTCGTGGAATCACGTCAGTTCGCTATACACAGACTCAGGCGCGCAACCGGGGGGGGGGTATTTGGGGCATTTGCCCCACCCGAAATTTTCAAAACATTCCACAACAATTTTGACATATATGCAGAAACTTTCAAAGAATAGAGATGAAATTTTGTATTGTAATCATTTTTAAGAAAAGTGTTGCTTGAATTTTTCTTTGTCCTACCGGTTAATTATATCCTTACAAGATTTATCTTCGTAAATGATTGGTATTTAGCCACAAATATGCTGGTATTGCCTAAGCTTGGGAGATAGTTTCAAATGTTGTCGGTATTTCTAACTTTTTGTTCGTGTACCACTTTTTTCTAAAACAGGCCTCATTTTGACCTCATGAAATTTTATAACATTACTGTTGAACCGTACAAACTGCTGAAACTTTCAAAGTGATAAGAGAAATCTTGGCATGTTGGTTGTTATTAAAAACGTTTATAGCCACGTCAAGCCGCTGCTTCTTCCACAGTGCTCTTCAACAGGGGTTCCGCGGAACCCTAGGGTTCCGCAAAACTTGTAGTGGAGTTCCGTGAGAGTTTCTCGTTTTTTAGGGGAAATTATTT
>JGI24159J19872_10005094_pt1 | contig 16926 bp, 11 predicted proteins | sample Ectturendosymbi4_FD_19872 | JGI IMG/M metagenome (IMG submission 19872) | reverse complement strand
CGAGATTTAAATGCATTCTAGGCTATAGTACGAGGTTTTAGAGGGTTTGATGGACTTTTTAGCATTTCTGGTTGATGAGTTATGGCAAAAATAGTAGAATATTAATTAGGGAAATCCTCTGAAGGCCCTTGGGAATTCCTGACATAATTGGAATATTTTTGGCATAACTTTTGAACCAGAAACACTAGAAACTTGATCAAGGGCTCTGAAAATACGTATTTTAGCTTAGAATCCAAAAATACTGCGAGCCACAATATTGGCCCGTGGGATCGGATGATTACATCAAATAAGTAACCAAAAAACAGACCCCCATCATGAACCCATTGGCCCGAAAGCCCCATCCAAATTAAAAATTTATTTTTTCTAATCTACACGACGCCACCAGTCATCGCAGGGTTTGAATAGCTCTCTGGCTCAATCTGATGCCGAGTTATGGCTGGCCAAAGTTTTCCCTGAAAGGGCAAATTATGCCTTTTCTGAAAAATTTTGAATTAGGCCAAAAACTGGGTTTTTGACCCATAATTTTGGCTACAGATATCCTAGTAAGTCAATCAAGGGCTCTATAGACGCGGATTTTGGCCTAGTTTTCGACAAAACTTTGGGCCAAAAGAATGGGTCAATGAGTTGGGGCCCAGGGCCGGCCAAAGGTGGCAAACATTTCCAAAAAATGCCCTCTTTGTGACGTCACCTCCAGAAAATCCCCACCGACAGTGAAAAAAATTTTTTTTCGATTTTGGCTACATGACTCGCTGAAACCGTGGATGGTTTGGATAGATCTCTAGCTCAATCGGCTGGCGAGTTATAGAGTTCCAAAAACGTGAAGAGTCGGGTCAAAAAAGTGGCCCGTGCGGGACGTAAAGGGTTAGCTTTTTATCCACTGTGGTTCGATGTTTTAATATTTTTTCACGAAGATGCGATTGCCTATTTCGTATGTTTTCGTCAAGGACCAGGAATATAAGTTAAGCAATCGCTACTCACAGCCATGAAAAGAGATGATGAAAGTTTCTCTCTCAAACTGCATGCTAAGGAAAAAAACTTTAAAGCTGTTTTGCACATATATGTGTTAGTACCATTATAAGAAAAAGACTCCAGCTTCAGTCATGTACTCATGTGCTCGAAAAAAACAGAAATTCTAAGTAGTAAAAATCTCCCACCTGTCTATCTTCATTTTAACTAAACACGAACAACAGGATCAAATTACCTGAGTCGCCAAATAAACTAATGGAAACAAGATCATTCTTCCTACAAAAGCGGGAGCAAATCCTGAAAGTTGGATGACTGCAGTCGCAATCTGTGAATTCTGTATGCCGGTTTCGATGCAGATGGTTCGTCGTTGATGATGGCACAAGAAAAGGGGCTTGATTAGGGAAAGTAATGATGACAAACCTAAAATGAAATAAATGCATGAAAGATGTTAAATTTTGATACTGATGCAACGCATGCAAGAGTTTGAAACCCATTCAAGACAAAAAGATTTGCATTTTCAAATAAACATTAATACAGTTGCCTGCAAGGATTGACAAAGAGCGTTTCGAAGAATCATTCATAAGCAACATTTGTGGTTTCCAACTTTACTCAAACGTTTTGTAAAAAAAGTTTAGAAAAATTAGAACTAATTACCAATGCAACAAACGTCATCAAATCAAAAACTACTGCCACGTTGCTAATTTTTTTATTTCTAAAAAACCTAAAACACAGTTTAGGTGACGGTTGAGCAACAGACGATGTCTTGATTCAATAAACGATTGACCCGACTGTTTAAGGCCAAAGTTTTGTTTGCTGAAACAACTCGGCCTCCGACGATTATGACAGGTCTTTTGAATGGGATATATTTTTTTCGCAAACTTGCTTTTACGCCAGCTTGTGTCTTGAAAAAATTTTACTGAAAAAATATTTTTGTGAAAAACAGAAAATAACATTCCTTCGGTAGATTGCAGTTCTTCTTTTTGCTCAGGGTATAGCATAGCGTTTTCACTTAAGTCGCTGCTGCAGTCATCGTGGCAGCAGCAATGAACTTAAAAGAATGTGCGAAATGTTTCAAGAAAGGACACCTGGTTCGTTATAACAGACAATACTTTACTAATAAAAGACAATGATAGATATGCTATGGCCGCTTGAACAGACAGTTTCATGTGTCTGATGATCTCTGAATTTCAACTAAAGCATGATTATTTTCAGAAACGATTCTACATCCATGGCTCTCGTTTCTCCAAAAATCGCACGTTTTTAAAAAATAAACACTCACCGTATCCAAAAGACATGCCGATCACAGGAAATAAAACCGCACAAGCTATTTGACCCGGGAGAATCCGCAAGAATTGCTTGTATAACAAGAGTGTCAGCACCACTATTATGATCACTGCAATTCCTCCAATAATAGAGCACGCCTGCACAAAAGCATTACGTGACATGGATTTTCACAAGCAGCCTAAGAAATGTAACTGACTGCGTAAAGAAGTAAAACAATTCTGCAAACCAGATGGTAAGTTGAAAACGTAATTTTGTTGATGTTGTTTAGCTTTAGATATCTTTGGAAAGTTTAGTGGAATGTAAAGGTAGAATTGTAGTGGGACGGACTGCTGCAGGCGGTACAGTTTTGTTGCAGTATCGATGGAATATACGGCAAACAATCTGTTTGGCACAATTTCAAAGCTGTAATGTCCTTTGCATTCCCATAAAATATAATTGCGCGTTAGTTTCCCGACCACAGCACGTGGCTCCATTTTTCCCCTTAGGCTTTGAGAGAGNTAGTGACAACACTGACTGAAGGTGACCTAGAAAGCTGAACAAAAACGTTTACAAATTTTGGTTGAAAATATTTAAAAAAATGNCACTGCACAATTTGATAGCAGTCATGGCATAGCCTCGAACCTCATTGCGATAAGTTTAAAATGCAAAACGCCAATGGGATAATAACCTGAAGCATCTATCATTATGGTTAGTGACTTAACAAACAATAATGTCTTTTTGCATCAAGCTGATATAAAGTGCTGATATGGTTGTTTCATAGTCTTGCCAAAACAGTTCAAGCTGCATAAGGAATACTTTTTATTTACCTGCCACGTAAAGCCTCTCCTATGTAGGCTGCACCATGCTTATCAAGACTAAAATGCTGGTTATATTAAGCTTTCAAGAATCGAAAGCACATTAACAAACACAGCAATCGTTCAGCAATTTGAAATTTAGGAGTTTGTAAGATGATCATTAACTGTTTTCTAGCATTAACATACACGCAGGTGTTCTAAATTAGACAAAGGTTTTGTCGATATTGCAGCACAGAAAGCGGAGATTATGACGTTGCGATCTGAACTACAGAACTCTGTGAGATAGGACAAAGAGTGAGACTTTTTTTGGCCTGAGACTATCAACGAAACAACATTTTTCCTATCCATATCCACTTGCCACAAACGATTTGTAACAGGTCTTGTTCGAAGAAAGCGTAGAAGTTTTGATTTCTTGATTTCTGTGAAGACTGTTACTATTGCGAAAACGCCATCGATAATCCTTCCCATCAGCATCCCTAAGTAAATAAATCGTGCGGCATGGCTTTAAGTTGTTTAATCGCAAAACGGCATATCAAAAACTTAAAGTAGGCATGAGCAAAGTTTTTGTCTGACTTTTCTATTATCTTGCTTTAAACCGTGGCCCTAAGTGGTCGTATCAGCTAAATGTTGACTCCGACAGAAATTTAGTTGATCTGTTTTTAATTTTATGAAGAATTTATCAAACTTTGGTTTATCGTTTTAACATCCAAAAACGCAACTCATGCGTTTTCGAAGTGTTTTCACCAGATAAATTATTTAAAATTTTCACATCTGCCATCTACCCGCTCACAATTCTTTTAGACGCTAAGCAAAATTTTAAGCAAACTTTTCGTCAAAAATAAAACCTGAGTTTCACGTGAAATGCGCTTTCAATTTGATTTGTTGATGATCATCGACAACATGCGTTTTTTGCAAACGGTTTGTTCTGTTGTTCAATATATTTGAGCTTCGATTTTAAGAGTTTTGTTGTGAAAAAAACTATGCAAAGAAAGTGTAGATTGTGAGGTCTACACAGTTCTGTCACCAATATTTTGTGTCTGTTAATATTTCGTTTAGTTTTCAGGTTAAACCATAAACCATGATTCAAGGCAATTTCATGGAGATATTTTTGCTAAATATTTCTGTAGCAAGTGCATTTGCAAAAATGTTTGAAGTTTGAACATTGCAGTATGTTCAAAATAAAACAAATTTTTCTTTCCCTGTCATAAACGCAGTATCTGAAGCCAGAAATGCTTTATTATGGACCTAACGTAATTGTGTACGCGGTAAGATATTGACTTTGCCATACATCTGCAAGAAGTTCATATTCTGTGCTTTATTTATGAGTCGATTTTCTCTCCAGATGCTTTCACAAAATTATCTAAGTAAATTAGGACACAGGAAGAAATGGTGTAACATAACTGAAACAAAAATCGTAAAAAATTACGTATATGTTTGCAATGAACAGCAGTTATACTAGGTCGATTCGTTAAAGTTATTAGCCATGTGCAACTGGAGCGGCTATCTCCTGTACGTACAAGAAAAACAGTGAAACGCTGATCGTCAAAATTTCTGGAAATTCGTGATCAAACGTTTGTACAGAGTTTGCGAACTCACCTTCACAGCCACTTTGGCGATGCGTGGCCACTTGTACTTTATAAAAATGCCAACGATGACTGGGCCAATAAAGGTGGCCAGAGCAATTCCTGTAAGGCATTAAATAAAAATTTGAAATTTCAGCCCGTCCGCAATATTTTTTCAATCACGTGAGTCGTAACTGTTTTTGTAAGTAAGTTGAAATAAAACAACTTTAAAACGAACATAATATGACAAATCACCAGTGGTACGCTTAAGAAATCAACAATTACTATAAACCTTGTTTTGCATATCTGATGAAACCACAGGATTTGAGCTTGTTTAGGACCTCGTTTTTTCTCTGCAGGGCCAGATATACTGTAAGCTACCCTGCACATAACAATCTCACGAAGCTGCAAAGCCAAACCCAGTTTTAACCAAACGATCTAAAACCAGAAAAGAGACCAAATTGACTGTCGCAGTGAGCACGAAATGTTGTGGTGAACTTTGCAGCAAGACAGAGCTCCATCGTCTTCTGTGCACTGGTGAACTTTAACTTTCTGTTGTGTTAACGCTTAGTTTATGTTTTGCCGACTTTGGTCTCTGAACAGCGCGATGACGCACAAGCCAAATCAAAAAACTGCTTCTCAGATTGGAAGCTGAACTTTGGCAATTATATATCCATTCTTACTTAGTGAACAAAAAATAATGAAAATGCCAAGTAACATGCAAATGGAACTAATTGACGTCAAAACTTATTTAATATTAAATGAAATTTTCTGAGCTTTCCTAACAGGCCCCTGTTACTTCTCATGTGATTAAATTCCTGGTGATCCTTACCCTGTGAAAATTTCCCAAAACTAAAAGATTTCGCTCAAAATTATACGTATTCTTGGAACGACGCACACAAACGAGCAAGCATTTTCTTCCTCAAATTTGATTAAAAGCAAAACGAGGTTGCGATTGACTGGTTCAAATTTGAAGAATTCTCTGCTGCTCTCAGAAAAAAATTTAACTGAAAACATTGAAAACAGCTGAAATAAAAAAAAATTCAGAAATTTCATTAAAAAGTCACTTCTAACTAAATACGACGTTCTTGTGCTACTTTACCAGATATTCCTTTTGCATTCAACAATACTACCTGTCAAATCATTAATAACGTGAAACAATAACGTTACAAGAAATAGCCGATGATATGGCGCGTCGGCACTCGCGTTTGAAAAAATTGACGTATGGTGTGCAAAAGGTTTGCCACCCACGATTTGGGGCTCAAAAAACGCCTGCCGCAAATGTTTATTTTAGATGATATATTTATTTAGATTTACGGAGAAGCAACTTGAATGCCGTTGCAAACATGTAAAAAAACAGATGAAAAGATCATAACTACATTTTTACGTGAAACTGTATGCGTAAAAGTTTGCGTGTAACAATTGGAATTTTACCTACCTTTCAAAACAAGGTATGGTTACCTATGCGCTAACTTTAATGGTTGTGAAATGATTAAATAAAATATTACAACCATTTTCTTTTTGTTCACAAATTCGTTACGCAAATCCGCTGCTGAGATTAGCAAGCTTTACTGGGCAGTTGTAGGTATCACTAAATTTCCGATAACTAGAATGTTTATGTCCTATACTAGGAAATATGCAAAAGTTTTTCTTATCGCTTATTGACAAAATCTTTGAAAAGTTGCCCGAATATCTTAGTGCAAGCACTAAAGTAGCAACTAAAACCATTTATTATCAAGCATGAAGTGCGTGTTGTATATTTTGGCTTACCGATAATCTCAAATGGCACCTGAAGTGAAAATCCAAACGCTGTTTGATATATAAATAGTAGTAGCGGCATCATTCCAAGGCCAACAATACTAGAAACCGTAGTCATGGTGATACTGTAAAGACAAGGTGCAAAATTCATTACAAATGCTTGCATTCAAATCGTTTTTATTGCTAAAGATTAGCAGAACAAAATTGGCTTCAGTTTTCTGTGTTGCAAATGAAGTTCATAACTATAAGAATGACTAAAAGTGTTTCTTCAACTTAAAGAAGTTCATGTTTCTGAGGTCAGCATGTCTAAACACTTGTTTTAAAAAACAACTGAAAATATACCGGTTCCATCTCCATTAAGAAAATTAACCTTAGACTCATGTCTCCGTCCACCCAGTAAGCTGCTACATTCGATGACGAACCTCCAGGACAAGAAGCAGTGATAAGGAGAGAAAGTGCTTCAGGATCAGGGAGGGAGAAGATTACGGTGAGCAACGCCCCCACACAAGGCATAATAACTGCAATAAAACACAGAAGTAAAAAGAAAAAATTCTATTTCTGCCGATGTCTTAATAATTTCGTTTTTGAACGTAATTTGCTTCACCATTGGAAAGTTCTATTGGTAAAACTATTGGAAATACACTTCCAATACTGGTCTTGCAATCTTTTCCTCGTGAAATTACGTTCATTGACATACGAAAACTATGAAGGGATATAACGGAGTTAACAAGTGAATCAACATCTGTCGGCGTGATCTCCACAACAGAATGACTTCTTAGCAAGCGTCAAACAACAGGTGGAGAAAAATATTTTTGGACTCCTTAGTTTAGCCAAAAAGGGGGATGGTTGGACTCACTCGCAGATGTAAGTTAAACTTTTCCTATAGCTTGAGGTGGGCCGTAACGAGCTACTAAAATAGTGAGCTAAATTTTCAGTAGCGATAGCGGTAGCGCTGCTATTATTTCGAAAAGATTAGGGTGGTGGCAGCGAGTTATCACCACCAAACCGTTACCGCTTTTCGCTGCTTTGGCGCAAGCGGGGCCAAATAATAAAAATACGCAAGAGCTCTTCAGTACGCAGACAGTGGTAGTAACTGCTCTTCTCGCTCTTTTGCGTTGATTTTGGATAATTCGGTTGCGGCAAACTACCAGCATTAGGAAAGATTTAGCTCAGGTTAATTGATCGATTGGCTCCACGATAGTTCGGAAAAAAGTCAGCATCAGTGACAGATCTACAGCCGCTGGTACGTGAAGGTGTGGGCTGCCGGCAAAGCTGAAAGATTTGAGTTGAAGGCTGAGAATAAATATTGCACTAAGTTCAATGCTTCGCTACATGTGCAGCGACGGTTTTTGTCGATATCTTGTGTCTTTTCGTCAGTATCGTATGTCAATATCGCAAAGCTTGTGTTGGCTTTGATGTATTTGACTGTCTGTGTAACCTAGCGCGAGGTTATGTTAAAGTTACTGCACGAGACATGGCTTTGACGGTCGGGCAAAATTAGCACATTTCAATACTATGACCATATTAAAGTTATATAAACTCGTTTTTAATGAGCACAAGCATTCAGATGTTGAACAGAATTAAAATGTCGGAAATCAGGGTGAAGAGCTGAAGCTTCAGAGCAATTTGAACACGTTGCTTTCCAGTAGGCTGTGATTGTGCTGAAGAGGAAAACGTTGAAGAGTATCTGGCCATAAGATTATTGACAGTTTAAATTTTGAGAACTCGTGCTAACCTTAGGATGTATTTTCGTAATTTGGTTTAGAACATGGTTGCGGAAATCGGACACGCGACTTGATTAAGAAAAACTTGTTAAAAGAAAAACCAGCACTTATTTCCAATTTTTAATGAACGTGAAGCTCGACATGTTAAAACGCATATACTACCACGAGCATGCACTTCTTTGTAAACCTCTTTTTGAAAAACATAAAAATAGATTTTTATTGACTGTGTGTATTATCGCAAACAGTGATTCCAGCACACTATATACTTATAGTTTTTATCTTGCTTTGTTTGACACAGTCTCAATTTACAGGAGAAGATACAATATGTGGGGTGCACCATTTTCTTTGTTGCGCAACGTCTTTCAGGAGAAGACAGTGTTAACACTTAAAACTTTTGTTTTTCCTTACTTCCACATTTCAAAAATCTCCCCATGTCCTTACCCATTTTTCATGAGTAACAATCATTATGAAGTACAGCAGTTCATTGCCACATTAAGATTTGTTCAGCACAATCTGCCAGTATGCAGTTATATACTTAAATGCGAAGAAATATTAAAACAGATGTTCCAAAAATTATAAAATACAAACACCATGAATTGCAACACACAACATGCACTGCAAGTACGAAAACACAAGTCTTGCTACTTCTAGCCCTCACACTCTATAAATCACCACTAACTAATACCATTCAAGAATACCGCTTAATATTTGCAGTGGAAAATTGCTTCTCACTGAAAACACAATCAACCAATGAAACAGATTTTCTGACAAAAAGTTAAAAACTTTTCTTTGAGCATCAATGTTTTGAAATGTAACTGCAGCAAATGGGAAGATTTTCAAAAACACTTTCATTCTCTGACATGGTGATCAACTGCAGAGCCAATAACGAAGCGTAATTGCCTAATTCTCTCCACATTTACAAAGACCTTTCAGCCGTACGCTAATCTGCTCTGCAATTTAGTGCAGATATAAATCAGTAACTCTGATAGGATTCTGGATTGACTATGATGTATTCATGTGTTTCTTTGACGAAGTTATATGCTCTGGACAAGTAAATTGTGCATCAGTTCCAACTTCACGGCAATATGTCATTTTGGCTTGGCTGGACCTTACTTTTGCGAATGACTGCAGAAGTAAATAGACGATTATTTAGAAGCGGCTGAAAAACACAAAGCTTAATTTTTTGCCTACACCCCTCCTTTTCGACTTGAGAACAGCCTGCAGTCTACCAGTAAACCGCGATCTACTGATTGTGGACCCCTATTCTAGGTCCAGAGTGCCGTTGTCAACTTGGTGGTCCCTTTGTCACGTTCTTTGCTTTTCACGTCAGGTTTTTGTCAATCTGTTATTTGATCCAGCGGCTCTCCGGTCTTTGCCAATTGATTTTTTGTGTAGTAGTTCAACAAAGAAGACGGTTTGGTGGCCATGTATGCAGATGCCGATTTCTATTTCCTGACAATAGAACTTTTTTCGATGTTATTGGTATTTCTGACGGTGAAACGCCAAGCCACGCGGTCGCATTTAAATCACTTTAACAAAACACACCTTTGCGACTGCTTCCAAAAAACAGCTCATAAGGTAGCATAAACGAACAAAACATAGCAGTGATTCCCAACATGGGCACATGCCCCACAATTGGGCAATTCGATGTTTAAGGTGGCAATTTGAGAGTGAATCAATTGCGGGTGCTATTTCGCAGGATAGCCACTGGTTTGTCACCTCAGTTGTTAAATAAACTCGAAATGGTTTGAAGTATACTATGCAGAGTTTTTTGCAAACGTTCTTTCAGATATTGCGAAACAGCACACTTAAGCATTGAACGCACTGACAGGGCAACAAAATTTCCACAAAGGAATGAAATAAGTTATTTATGCTCTTAGGCCTGGTATTACTAGTTTAGAGCAAAACGTTTACTTAGTTCGTTATCTTTGCAATTCTTGTATGAAGAGTTTGATCAAATCAATCGAAAGGAAATGGCTTCACTGATAGGATCAAACAGGTGCCAGTTTTAAAACCAGTATAACCAGAATCATGAATGGGTTAAGACAATGTCTGAAATCATAACTGAAGGAAAAAAATATTATTCTGAAATTTATTGAGGCCTTTGAAGAACGGAAATGACGACAACGTGCTTTGGGCCGCACTGTGTCCAATTTAAAAAGATCTCTTCATTTTTGCAGTCCACACATGAAAAAATCATCTCGGTATGAAAACAGTATCAGGGTATGAAAACCACAAAACACAGCATCGAATTTGAAAATTCAGGAAGCTTGTCAGTCTTCCCTGACCTATACGGACTGAGGCGCATGTTACCTATAGAGACTGAAGCTCAAAAACGGTAAGAAACACAACTGCATATTTTTATGCTGATGTATGTCTCTGTGGGATTCGATAGAACTGTTGTTAACAGCGTTTTTCACTTCCACAATTTAGACGATCTGGAATGTTGAAGAACGACAAATTAATTCAAACGAGCGCATCAACTTTATACCCACCAAACTGGCAGAGCACTCCAATAATAACTCCAGATGGCTTTTTCATATGGTGAAGTACAATCTTGATATCCACAGCACATCCCATGCCGACCATGACGAATGCTATTACTACTGTTATTGCAATGGTCAATGCATCTACTTGCTGTTGGTTTGGGCCTCCACTTAATGTGGGCTCCGTTCCGCTGTCAGAAGTGTTGTACACGTCAGTCGTTGTCAGAAGTGTTGTGGTTGCGTTGTTAGAAGTGTTGTACACATCAGTCGTTCCTGACAAATAACTGCTAGTAGTTGAGGCCATGGCAAAATTCAGTATCAAGAAAACCAGCTGTCGCACATGCACGTCCTCTGTCGAATGTTCTCTGCTCTATGCTGGTGCTTGTATAAAAAATACTGTGAAAGTCATTGTCTAAATATGCTTCATATTGACAGAGCGAAGAAACAAAAGATTCTCACCGTATGTATTATGTTTGCTCAGGAGTTTTAAAACCGTCCTCTCCGCCCTAGTTTCGTCAGAAGTCAGCGCTGCACAATGAGGCCATGAAAACTATCTTTGTCATAGAGGAAGAGCGCAAACAGCACTTTGCAGATGAAATATAAACCTTTGCTCGCTACCACTTTGTTTGTCCTTGATCAAAGCTGTAGGCGCAGACTTGTGCAAAATGAAAGTGTGGTTGTTTGTCAGTTGATCACACAAAATCTTAAAGCTTGGGTTGTCTGTCAGTGATTTGTTAGCTACTTTCTGAAGAATTGCTCAAGCGAAAACCGTTNTGAAGCCTTTGCTGTTTCGTGCACTTCTTCCTATAGACTTTTAAGATAGTTTTAGGTATTTGGGCAAGTGGGTTTTCACAAGAGAAAGTTGGTTTGTTATTCGCAGGCATGAAGGAGACAAATATTGGTTCAACACATCAAGAACACTCACAGTTTTCCTTGAAAGGTTTTTATAATGATTATTATTGAGCAGAGTTGGCCAAAAAAATTCATATTGAAAATCTTTCTAGAACACTGACCATAACGGCTCATAAACGTATTTTCTGCACGTTTCATAATGTGCTTCAGTACAGCCGTTTCATCAACCAGACCTGGACATGCCTTATCATGCAGCACGCTATTCAAACAACCTGCGCATATCGTTTGAGCGTTGTATCTTCACAATAACCACTACATTTTGTTTCATTCATATGGTAAAGGGTGCTAAGTACCTGCAATTAGCATGTTGTTGCATGCTTCTAGAAATAGCAAACATATTTATTTGTAACACTGAACGAATTTGGCAAATTACGGTTGAAAAAAAAAGTTTTTTAGATGTTGCTTATTAATTTATTTGACGACAATTATGCTAAAAGGGGTAGCCTGACTGGTGCAATCTTGTTGTGTCACGTCAAGCTTTCAAAAACAACAACGCAAGAAAAACTCAAAAAAACAAACGGAAATGCAAAAATGAATACACTGCATTATTACCATCCAATCCAGCATTTCAGAAACTCATCAACAGTTTTGAATATAGCATCTGAAACGGAGGTCGGCGCATCAGGCACACTATATAGATATAATTGCAGCAGATCGGCATGAACTAAAATACAAAACTACAACAGAAAAGCATGAATCTCCTACAAACGATGCACAAGATCGCTCGGATGTTGTCAAAATCTATTACAATATTTGAGAAAATCATCCCGGCGCAAAACACAGCCACAGCGGTTTGTGTTGGCCCATTATCAGGCACACCAAATAAGAATCAGCTCAATGCATCAACTCAACGTTACTCAGACAATCAAAAAGACGTTTTGCTGCCAGTGAAAAAATCGTAGTGCTGTAATTAAGCTACATGAAAGTCACATGCGAAAAATTTCAGCAAGAGAGATAAATGACTGCAAATGTTGCCCCGGCTTGCAAAGCGAGCTGCAGTGGTTGTCAGAAATCACAGGTGAAAACGTGAGTGACGAAGCCATATGATTTCACGCAAAATCCAGAGGCGCAGACTTTCCAAGAAATACTTTGAAGCTAAGTTCTTAATGCATACTATACAGACGATTGTGCCGAATGCAAACGGACAAGTTAGGAATTGTATGTTTGAGCTTCGATTTATCGTGTCGTATTGTGTTCGTCAAAAAACTTAGCAAGTGTTTAGCTTCGTGTCCAGTATCTTTGCATGTCATCGCAATTGTGAAGTTGATCACATACCATTACTGCCCAAGTGAGAATATTGTTTGCAGTTGAAACAGATGATTTTGTAAATCTCCTACCTTGTAAAAAACGAAACATTCGTTGAAGTATTTCCAAACAAGTTGGAAAATCAAATGAATAATTATTATTGTTGACAATACATAGGTTTACAAATAGTTACCCTTAAGCAACTATTTATATATCTGCGGAATTTATGTGCAGCATTTACTGAAATCTACAGCAAACCTGAGTCAGCAAGCTTCAGTTGTAAAGCTTAACTTCCAAGGTTTCGTTTGCAAGAAGTCATTTCCAGATTTCGGCAAACTGAACCTCAACGTTCATTTTACAGTTTTGAGATTGTTTGTTGAAAGCCCTGCTTGTCACGATCCAGGCAGAAAAATAAGGCATATCTGTGTCTTTCGAAGTCAGACAAACATCCAAAATTGGATAGTTTACCAAAAGATGTAGTTTAAGCTCCGCATGACGTTTTCCTTCAGTATATAAAGTTATGCTGATAACCAAGAAGACGCTTACCACAACCTCATAATACACGCTAGGCATGAGTTACTTTTTACGTATCAAGTATATGGTTGAAAAAGTGTTTCGGATACTCATCCTTTCCTAAGATTTGCACAAAAACAATATTGTCCACGGTCTGCGTCAACTTTACAGGCCAAACAAATAAAATCTGCGGCAACTTCTTTTTGCAGAAAGCCATGAAAAGTTTGAATGGAGTTCATAAAACGGAAAGCGACAGTGTTTGTAAACTTATGGCGCCAACAGACAAAGTGTTTTCTTTTGCTGCTATCGTAAACCCCGTGCCATGCTGACGCGTCAGAAACTTCGCATGAATCGATGACGTCGCCAGCAGCATCAAACTGATTGATCTTTTACAAGCACCTGTTATGAAACGATTTCAATGATTTTATACTTATTGCCTCTTTGTAGTAAAAAAACGGACCCCCCTGCTAAAGATCCAAAACATTTGCCTTAATCTTTCATTGTTATAAGTTCCAGGCATGTCTCAGCTGGTTGGGAATAGATCGGCATTTGATCTTGATTAGAACATTTTTCTAAAAATGACGTCACATTGAAGTGTTTGAATCAAACTCACAAACAAATAGTGGCCGTTGGTGCTGAGGCTAAATTTATCGACCATTGAACATTTCAAGACAAGGCTATACAATACGCACTTCACGCTGAACGTACCTTGCCGGGAGTGCCATCACGTGTTTGTGAATAAAAGCAGAGCAAAACATTTTTTATAATGGGGGCCATTTGCTCATTTTCTCATAGTAAACTGTCACATTAATCAAACGGTATTTGGCATTTGAATTCTGGTCTCTGCTTAAAAAATGGCACCTCGACAAAACCTTTTAAATTTGATGTGGGGTTAAAAAATTAGCTTGTTTTGATTAGGACCAAAAACATCAAAAAGGTTTCGGCAATAAGAACAGTAACCAACCCCGGCGGTAGTGAACAAACAGGTTTATTTTCCGCAAAATACAAGCGACAACTTTCCATACGACGCCGTAACTTTGTGAAGCAACAAAAACATTGGCAATTGATTTTGTGTTGGCCAGGAGTTTACTGTTCTATTATAACAGAACTTCAACTGTGAAGTGAAATGAAAGGATTCAGCGCTTGTTGTTGGAACAAGCATTTGCTTTGGACAAATGCCTGGCGTCCTCGTGGCTGTTCTGATTTCCCTGGTGTGGTTAGCTGGGTCAAAATCCCGTAATAACCATGCAAAGCAACTTCTTTTCAACAGTAGATCTTTACAGGAAGTTGTTTTCAAAGATAACATCTTGTGAATAAAATACTTGGCAATGTTTTCATACCAAATGTTTTATTCAAAAAAACATGGTGCCTTGCCCTGTAAATATGTGCCTCTTTCACAAGCTATGAACTATTTTAACAAACTTCACTAAGATGTGTATAACACTGTCCGGTCAATTTTGTATAGTCATCGTCCCCTGTAGGTCATGTTGACAAAGCTATTAAATTTTACGCTGAGCTGGGGTTAACAAACTTGCTTTATTACGACTCACAAACGCCTTAGGAGAAATTTGACTGAAAAATGTGTCAATGCACTTAATGCCGTTGTCAAATGAGGCATAACATGTTCGCACATATTAGCGTTTTGCATAGCTTTGCCAAAGGTTAACAAGTTTAAAATGCAAAGAAAGGAGTTCCGCTTTCAACATGCACACCTCTCTACCTTATCGGCGCTATTGCCGTTTCGATGTCAATGCAGTGAATAAAACTACTTCAAAGCTTTGCAAAAGTAGAATCTTATCAGGTTGAAAATTTTGCCGATTTAGTAGTTTTAGTTATCACAAATCAAAAATTAGAGTAGATAAAACGAAATAGCGGCATTATTCCAACCAGAGCATTTGATACTGTTGTCATGGTGTCACTGTATAAAAACGAAGCGCTAAATTGTTTCAAAACAATTTTTGGTGAGTATGTGGCCGAAAGGATGAAAACATCGTTCGCCATGCATGGGCGTCGGAAGCGGGGAAGGGAGGAAGGGAGCCAAGGTCCTCCCTGAATTTTGAAAATATCAGCAAAAAAGGTTGTTTTCGTAGTTTCGAGTAGGAAAATCCCAAGTTCACCACTTTTTACCCCGTTAGGAAAACTTTTGTAAAAATGCCATAGTGGCTCCTCCCTGAAAAATAAACCTTCCGACGCCCATGCCGTCATATGTTTCGCTAGGAAAATTGTTAGCGCAAAACACAACCTCTCCTTTTCAGGCATAGTGATTGCCGAGTAAATGCACTTGCAGTAGACTCAATGCAAGGCCTCTCTTGCACAGGTTTGGCTGCAAAATCAATTTTCTGTTTTGCCCCTGATATCACAAACGTTGCTGTGCAAATGGCGCGACGGGTTTGTCTAACGGATTAATATGGGCAGTTGTAACCATAACAAGCGCAAAATTAATCAAACCCATCACGCATCGGTCGTTTGGCCCGTGGCCAAAGACCGTGTTCTGGCTTTTGGCACTGTGGAACAATTTGGGACAGTCTTCTCCATCAACAATCAACTACTTCAGGCCCCACGGGTCCAACACTACGCATCTGGGGAAGCGAATGGGGACATCAAAATATGCTTCTACCTTGAGAGACTGTAAAACCGCGCAAAAACGTCAATCTTGCCATAAGCTTAGTCGTTTGAGTAGTTCTTTCAATTCATTGCTAGCAATAAGCTAGGAAACTGGAACATCACTTAACTCACTGCGAAAGTGCACGAATTGGTCGTAGAGGCGAAACGCATGGGCGTCCGCAGAAATTTTTCCAGGGAGGGGGGCAACGTCGAAAATTTGCTTATGCTTTTCAGGTTGCTGACGATGCAATGCAAATGGACGTTCACAAAACGCATTACCCTTTCTACCCCGTTAGTCTGTGCTGGTTGCACCTCAGTTCTCAACCTTTTGTCTAAAATGTTTTCTACACTTCGGCTATCAGAAATACTTTTTCTTTTTATAAGTTGCCCAATATCCATTTTTTGAGCACGTGCTGCAAATTGTCACAACTTAAGAAAAATCAACGGCCAGAACAACACGTGCGGTGAAAAAACAAGAAATTTAGACATTCTCGCAAAACTGCTTCGAGCAATGAGAAGTAGAAATATATGTTGACGAGACAATCGGACAACTCACAAAAGTTAGAAAACCACGCAGAGGCGAAAACATTGAACAGATGAAATACGAAAACTCGGCACAGCAAATATAGCTTTGCACTTACAGCAGTGCTCACAAAGACGTCAGAATTAAACCTCAATGATAAAGACGTATTTCCACAAGTCTGCATGGATGTATTCTAACATATCACATATTTTTATACTGTGTGAAAGGAAGCCTTCATAAGAGCCAATTGATTGAGCTATTTACTTGGGCACGTTGATCAAAGTCTCACACAAACAATAGATTTTTCAAATTTGTGGAAGCACTGCTCTAGATTTACTCATGCTTCTTTCCACACAGTACAAAACTATGCGTGGCTTATCGCTATCAGCAGTCACTGTCTCACTGCATTGGTAATGGTAATGGTAATGATTTATTGTTTCATATGACTCAGCCAATACGCAGAAGCACCATAAAAGCCATCGCATGCAGTAAATCAACCATTAGCGAACATTAGAGCAAATGAGAATACAATGGCACAATAGCTGATCAGTGTAA